>ENA-OUVC01002281-OUVC01002281.1-marine-metagenome-genome-assembly--contig:-NODE-2281-length-10877-cov-4.486389_pt1 | contig 10877 bp, 8 predicted proteins | sample MGYA00248622_ERZ508571 | MGnify/ENA primary metagenome ERZ508571 (study PRJEB26236, sample SAMN06267175) | marine metagenome | isolation source: Columbia River Estuary | place: USA:Columbia River Estuary... | reverse complement strand
TGCGGCTTACGATTCTTTACTCGTTCGGGGTCGAGCCCAACCGAGACGAGTAATTCGTCTACTTTTGCGTCGCGCTCACTTTCTTCGCCACGGTTCCAAATATCGAGCGGTTGGCGCACTATTCGTCCAACCGTCAAGTGAGGGTCAAGCGAGGATATTGAATCCTGAAAAATCATTTGAAAGTTTGGTCGCACCTGGCGAAGGGCTTCTTTATCTAGCGTGTTGATGTCAACGCCATTGAACACCACTGAGCCTGATGTGACGTCAACAAGCTTGAGAATTCCTTTGCCGAGAGTGGACTTGCCACAGCCAGACTCGCCAATGATTGCCAGGGTCTCACCGTCGTGCAACTCAAGACTGATGTTGGACACAGCCTGTACGGGGTCTTTTCGTCCGGACTTATATTCAATGACGAGGTTCTCGACTCGCAAAATGGGTGCAGGGGAGTCCCTGAGGTGCGCTTTACCTGTGCCAGCCATATCTATTTGCCTCCGATGGGGAAAAAGCAACGGTACTGGTGACCATTGCTAGCCTCGACTAATTCGGGATGCTCATCACGACACTTCTGAACGGCATATGGGCAACGATCTGCAAAGCCACAACTTGCTCGGTTTGAAGTTGGGTCTGGTGGCATTCCTTCAATGCTTGCCAGTTCGCTTCCGCGCTTACGGTCGACTCGCGGAATTGATTTGATGAGGGCTTCCGTATACGGCATTTTGGTATCGGTGAAAAGATCGGTGGTCGATGCAAGTTCGACTATTTCTCCGCCGTACATCACTGCAATTCGATCGGTGTACCCAGCAACAACACCAAGGTCGTGGGTAATGATGACCATTGCCATGCCTAATTCTTTGCGTAGTTCTGCCAACAACTCGAGCACCTGAGCTTGCACAGTGACGTCGAGTGCGGTCGTCGGTTCGTCTGCGAACAACATTTTTGGGTTGCATGCAATGGCCATGGCGATCATCACACGTTGGCGCATGCCTCCGGACAATTGGTGTGCATATTTCTCGAGGGCTAGTTCGGGTTCTGGCAATTTAACAAGCGTCAGGAGTTCAATTGCGCGATCTTTGGCTTCGCTCTTAGACATGCCGAGTCGTTTGATCAGCGACTCTGACATCTGGGCACCGATGCGGCGCACTGGGTTGAGGGCAGTCATCGGATCTTGGAAGATCATGGCAATCTTGGTGCCCCAGTATTCACGAATTTGCTTACTGTCGAGGGATGAAATTTCTGTTCCTTCAAACAAGATTTGACCAGTGCGATGAACCGAAGATCCACGCAAAAGTCCCATTGTTGCGCGTGAAAACACAGTCTTGCCAGAGCCCGACTCTCCGACGATTCCTACGCTTTCGCCTGGAGCAATGTCGAGAGATACACCTCGCACAGCGTGCAGTTTCCCATAGGAGGTGTCGAAGTCGACAGCGAGATCGGTGATCTTGAGAAGATCGCTCATATTCGAGAATCCCTATTGTCAATGCCTGTTCGCAGGTATTCGCCGAAGTAGTTGAAAGCCATGACGGTGAGTGCAATCGCAGCCACTGGAATAAAAGTCGTGTGCGGAGTGAGCGCGAGATCGCCACGATTGCGAGAGAGTAGCGAACCCCAACTAGATCCTGGATCTCCTCCGGCACCCAAGATGGAGAGTCCGCCTTCGAGGATGATGATCAGTCCGGCTGCAAGGAAACTCACGGAAATTAATGAAGGAAGCACGTTGGGAATGATGTGTTGCACAAGAATCGTGCGTCGCTTTAAGCCGAGCGACTTTGCAACGAGCACAAAGTCTCTGCCCGCCCAGGAAACAGTCGCGGCGCGTGCGAGTCTGCCAAGAAAGGGGATCAGAATGAAGGTAATAGCGAAGGTTAAGACGACCATCCGGGGCAGGGTTGTTCCTGGGTTGAATGGATCGGGACTAGCAAAGATGGCAACGAGCGCTAAGAGCAGGACCAATGTCGGGAATGCCAAAGTGACGTTGAAATACATGGAGATGATTGCGTCGATCCAACCGCGCGTATATCCAGCCATCACTCCCAAAAAGGCTCCAATAAGTGCGCCAAGAGTTACGGAGACGACGGCAACTCCAAGGGAAATTCGGGTTCCATTGATCATTGCCGAGAGCTGATCAACTCCCCAGTTGTCGGTTCCTAAAATGTGTCCCTTTGAAAACATCGGCACGCCAAGGGCGTCGGAGTCACTGGATTGCCAACTTGGCAAGGGCAACAACCAGCCAAGTGTGGCCATCAAGACACAGAGCGTCAGCCAGGCTGTGGAGAGTTTGAAACCTAGTGGTTTATTTTTGAGAACCATGTTGCACCCTCACTCGTGGATCAAGAACCGAATACAGCAAGTCAACAAGCACATTGGCAGTGACAAAGACAATTGCGGTCAATGCCACAAGGGATTGCACCGCAAGATATTGGCGCCCCGCAATTGAGGAGACAAGAAACATGCCAACGCCATTGAGTCCAAAGATCGTTTCGATAATGACGGCACCACCAATGAGGCTTCCGATATTGATCGCAGCGATAGTCAAGAGGGTGAGGCTCGACGGGCGAAGAACATGGCGAAACAAAATCCAACGGTTGGAAAGACCTTTGGATGAAGCCATCGTGACGAAGTCTTCTCGCAGTGTAGAAATCACATCGGAGCGGAGCAACCGTGTAAACGTGGCGATGAGGCTGATTGAGAGACTGACTACCGGAAGCACGATTGACTTGAAGTGTTCCCCAACATTTTCGGTTAAGGGGACATATCCAGTTGGGTTTACCAGGTTGAGCGTCATTGCTATGAAATAGGACAAGAACAGGCCAGAAGCAAAACTGGGAACTGATGCAATGGTGAACAGTGAGTTGCTGATGATCTTGTCAGTGCGACTGCCAGATTTGTAGCCCAGAAACACACCAAGTGGTATTGAGACAACAATGGAGAATGTCATGGTGTAGAGCATGATCAGAAGTGTTCGGGGCGCAGTCTGAGCAAGCATCGAGGTGACCTTGACGGTGTCGCCAAAGGTGGCAGCAAAGTAATAGCCCAAGTCTCCTTGGAGGAAGTTGCCAAGCCAGTCGAAGTAGTAGGCGAAGACATTTTTGTCTGTACCTAAGAGTGCTCTGACCTCATCCAATTCCTCGGGTGTGCCGTAAGGGAACAAGGTGCCTGCTGCATCACCTGGAAGCAACCGCATCAGCAATGTCACACCAAAGGTGATAAAGAACAACACCAACATCAGTTGTCCAATTTTTCTTACAACATTCATTTCAGACTTGCCCCTGTAAAAGTTTGAGTAGATGTTCGACGTTTGTCAAAAAAAAATACTAGCACTTAGCCCTTAATAAAAAGAAATGCGGTGGGTAAAAACCCACCGCATTTCCTACAATTTTTTGACTTAAGGTTTTGGAATTTATGCCTTCGTTGTGTAGGCCCAGTCCCATCCACCTGGTCCACCAGCAGAGCGCGTGCCGCCATCTGGTAGTGGTGTCTTCATCAGACCAGTAACTGTCTTACCAGTAATGATGAAGTTACCTTCGGTGTAGGTGCTATTCCAGATGGTCTTGCCTTGGAGTTCTTCCATGCAAGGCTTGTATGCACCTTTATTTGTTGCTGTATACACCATCTGCGCATCTTTAAAGCACTGTGCTAGTGCAGGGTTGGTGAAACGGAAACCAGAAAGCTCTAGATCCGTTTTTGTCAAGAACAACACGCCGAACTCGGCGTATGGACCAGACAACACGTTGAAGTTGGTGAGCTGTTGCTGCAAGCCAAATCCACGAAGGATGTAGGCAGTTGAAGTAACCGGTGCCATGAGCGTGCAAGCAATTCCTGCAGCCTTCATGAAGTCACAAGTCAATGCACCTGCAGCAGCAGATTCTGTGCTGTCAGCAATTGGAATCGAGATTGTGAGATCTTTTCCGGTCTCGGTCTTGTACTTGGCCACTTTTTCCTTGGCCTTTGCCAAGTTAAAGGTGATCATGCCTGGGAAGTACAGCGGGTGAGTCGGTGGAGCAACAGAAGTTGCTGCCGAACAATTGCCCTTGCACAAAATCTTGGCGTATGAAACACGGTCGAATGCGTAAGCGAATGCTTCACGTGCTGTTTGGCTATTGAAAGGTGCCGCAGTGGTGTTGAAGTGGAATGTCCAGTTCACATCACGTACGCCTTCAATCATGATCAAGTTCTTTTGCTTTTCTTTGATCCTGTTCAGCTGCGTTCCGGCAGTTGAGCCAAGCAAGCCAATGTCGGCCTGTCCCTTAGCCAATGCGTTCACTTCTTGTCCAGCATCCAAGATTGCCTTGAATGTCAGAGTGTCTGCATATGGCAACTGCTTGCCAGCCTTATCTTTGCGCCAGTAATTTGGGTTACGTACAAGCTCGGTGACGAATGGATCAACACCTTTGGACTTGATCATGAATGGTCCAGTACCAACGGCTGTGGTGGTGCCACAAGATGCGCTCTTCAAGCTTGCAGTTGACATCATGCGAACACGACCCGAAGTCCAGAGTTGGTACGGGAACATTGGACGTGGGTTGTCAAGTGCGAGCGAGATGGTGTGTGTGTCAAGGACTTTGACCTTGGTCACCCACTCCGCTGCGGTGGTCACCTTCATTGCACCCTGCCATGCGACTGCTGGCAACGAGCCCTTTGGACCCGCACCATAAAACGCTGGCATGATGCCGAGAAGTGCGGCAAAGTTTGTCTGCACGTTTTTGGCGGTCAATTCTTCACCATCGGTGTAGTAGATGCCTTTGCGCAGTTCAATTGTCCACGTCTTGTAGTCAGCAGTTGAAGTGAATGCCTTGGCCAGCCAAGGAACCATCACACCCTTATCGTTGATCATCGTCAGTGTTTCAAGAACGGCAGTTGACGCAGCAATTTGTCCACCACCAGGTGAGTCTTGTGTGCACCATCCGCTGTCCTTTTCTGCGAGCATGACGACCAAGTTGATGGCCTTCTTTGCTTGTGGAACTGATTTTGCGCTGCTTGCAGAAACACCGATGGTTGAGACTGCAAGTGCGAGTCCTAAACCAATCGAGAGTTTTCTGAACAGCCCACTTTTCGTGGATGTTTGTTTCATCTAGGAATTTCCCCCTGTTGATTCGACTGCGGCCGGAATGACCCCAATCCGATGTGTTCACTCTACGGACACGTACCCGTAATAGTCAAGTCTGTGGGGGGGGTAAACCCAAGTGACTATTGGGTCTGAACTGTGCGCAATTGATCAAGCGGTATGTGGCAACGCATGAAATGACCAGGCTCGACCTCGGTGAGGGCAGGCTCAATGCTTGTGCACAAGTGCTCCACACCACTGCCAGCCATACGCGGGCAACGCGGATGTAAAACGCAGCCAGATGGCGGGTTTGACGGGCTTGGAATTACGCCCGTGAGGGGAATGCGCCTGCGAATGGAGCCATCGATATTGGGTACTGACGAAAGCAATGCCTCGGTGTATGGGTGGTGTGGGCCCTGGAAGACTCGATTGGAGTCGCCGAACTCGACAACACGGCCGAGGTACAGCACTGCAATTTTGTCGGAAATATATCTAACAACGCCAAGATCGTGGGAGATAAAAATAAAACTGGTTCCGTCTTGCTTTTGCAAGTCAACCAACAAGTTGAGGATCGTTGCCTGCACTGAAACATCGAGAGCAGAAGTTGGTTCGTCGCAGACAACAAGTTGCGGTGCTCCGGCAAATGCGCGTGAGATTGCAACTCGTTGCTTGAGACCACCAGAGAGTTGCACTGGACGTGCGCTGTGTAGCGTCGCTTCAACGCGCATGCCTGAAAGTAATTCGTGCGCGCGCTCAGTCGAATCGTCGGCTGACATGCCGCGTAGTTTTTGTACGGCACGGCCAACAATGCGTGTCACGCTGTGACGACGGTTGAGTGCTTGGTCTGGGTTTTGAAACACGATCTGCATTGCACCGACATCTTTGACATCGCGCTTGTTGAGAGTTCCAGCCAAATCTTTGCCATCGAGCACAACGTGACTGCCACTGTCAGAACCGTAGAGACCAAGAATAAGTTTGGCAATTGTTGTCTTGCCCGCACCTGACTCACCAACGAGTCCGAGAGTTTCACCAACACCGACTTGCAGTGAAACATCGTTGACAACATGGACTACGTGGCCGTCTTGATTGAATGCTTTTGAGAGGTGATCAATATCAAGCAAGCGCGTGCCGGTTGTTGCACGATTTGGATTTTGGCCGACTCTGACCGTGACTGTGTCGATTGCGCGAGGCATCGAGCCTGCTTTGTCGGTGTGGAAGCAGCGAGCAACGTGTGAGTTGCCAACAGTGACCATCTCTGGTTGCGTGGTGCGGCACTTGTCTTCGACCAACGCGCAGCGGTCTGCAAACACACAGCCATCAAAGTGTGTGCCAAGTGCCGGAGGAGTGCCGGGGATCGTGTCGAGGCGGTCGGTGTTTTTGTGCAAACCACCACGTGGGATGCAACGCAACAAACCAACGGTGTATGGGTGGCTTGGATTCGAGAAGATGTCTTCAGTGGCACCTTGTTCTACAAGTGCGCCGGCGTACAACACACCAACTCGGTCGCACATGTGGCGAATAACGCCAAGGTTGTGGCTAATAAACAACACTGCAGTGCCAGACTCTTTGCGCAATTGGCGCACCAAGTCGAGCACTTCGGCTTCGACAGTTGCATCAAGACCGGTAGTCGGTTCGTCCATTACTAAGAGGCGAGGGTTTGACGCAAGGGCCATTGCGATAACGACACGTTGAGCCATGCCGCCAGAAAGTTGGTGTGCATACCTGCGCATAACTTTTGCTGGATCTGCGATCTGTACCTTGATCAGCGCTTGTTCTACGTGTGCATATGCATCGCTTTTTGAAAGGCCCTGAAGCTCAAAAACTTCTGCTACCTGATCACCAATGCGAATCGTTGGGTTGAGAGCCGTTGCGGGGTTTTGGTAGACCATCGAAATCGCGGAATGACGCAAGTTGTTGATGTCTTGTGAGCTCATGCCGACAATGTCGCTGCCTTCAAAAAGGATTGAGCCACCGGTGATCTTGCCGTTGCGAGGCAAATAGCGCATTGCTGCAAATGCTGCAGTTGATTTGCCGCAACCCGACTCGCCTACAAGGCCATACGCCTCGCCTGGGGCAATAGAAAATGAGACATTGCGCAATACTTCGCGGTCGATGCCACGAACCGTGTACGCAACCTCAAGATTGCGAAATTCAAGTGCTGGTGTATCACTCATAATTCAAAAATCTCTAGCAGGCTGTCTGAAATGAGGTTGACGCTCACAGCAAGTGATGCAATGGCAAGAGCAGGGAATGCTGTCGGCCACCAGATGTTGGAATAGATATTGCCCCAGTTTTCTGCAATCTGAGAGCCCCAGTTGGGCGAACCGTATTCGACACCAGCACCCAAGAACGACAGTGTTGCGATGGCAAAGATTGCATAGCCAAGGCGCACGGTGAACTCGACGATGATCGGGGGCAAGACGTTTGGCAAAATCTCGCGAAACAAAATGTGGCGAGTGCGCTCGGTGCGCAGACGTGCCGCAGCAACATATTCCAATTCGGATTCGCCAAGCACTGCGGCGCGCACTGTGCGACCGATGTTTGGGGTAAATACAAAACCAATAACAATGACGGTGAGGGTCGGTGATCGGCCTTCGAGGGCAGCGATCGCAAGCAATGCGATGATCAAGACGGGAATTGCCGAAACTGCTTCGACGAGTCGCATTATGACCATGTCAAATTTGCCTTTGAAATATCCCGTTGCGAGTCCGAGTGCTGTTCCTAAAATTGTGCCCAGCGCAGTTGCAGTAAATGCCATCACGACAATGAGGCGAGTACCAAGGATCACACGCGAAAGCACGTCTTGACCGTTGGCATCTGTGCCAAACCAAAACTTCCATTGTGGTGAAACCGATACGTATTCAAAGTCTTGATCGGATGCTCCGCGAGGTGCAATGAAATTTCCAAAGATTGCCAAAATGATCCAGAAGCTCAAGATCGCTGCACCAACGAGAAATGTTTTGTTCTTAGCGATCAGGCTGAGCCGCTCACGCCGAATGATCTTGCGCTCAAGATTGGATTTTTGCGCAATGGTTGATGGAGTTGTTTCGTTCATTCTGAAATCTTCTGTCTGATGCGTGGGTTGAGTAGGGCAAACAAGATGTCGGCTATGAGTTGGAACGAGACAATGACCAAACTTGAGATAATGACGCCGGCCTGCAACACGGAGTAATCGCGCGCGTCTACTGCACCCTTCAAGATCGTGCCAAAGCCTGGATAGTTGAACACGATCTCAACTGCGATGAGACCGCCGATGAGGTAGGGGATTTGTGATGCAATGACTGCAATTGTTGGCAGCAATGCATTGCGAAGCACGTGTTTGACGACCGCCTTGCGTCGAGTCAAACCCTTGAGCACTGCGGTGCGCATGTAATCAGAATCGAGTGCTTCAATGACGCCAGCGCGAGTGATGCGGGCGACGTAGCCGAAGAGCACAAGGAGCAACGAAATAGATGGAAGCACTAAGTGCCAAATTTGGTTGAGGAGTGAGCGTGCGCCTTCTTCGGGAAACGCAGACACCGGAAAGACTTGGAATGTCACGCCAAAGAGCAACACCAAAATGATGGCCCACACAAACTCAGGGATCACTGCAGCCGAAAGACCGCCAACTGTGATGAACCGATCGACTCTCTTGCCTCGGTTCATTGCAGCAACAACACCCCCAGCAATGCTGAACGGCACAATGATGAAGAAGGCAACACCTGCCAATTTGGATGAATAGCCAATGGCTGGGAGGAGCAAGTCGGAGACTGGACCGCGATATTGCATTGACTCGCCCATATCGCCTTGGAGAAGGTGACCAATCCATGTGAAGAGTTGAGAGAACAACGACTGATCCAACCCGAACACGCGACGGAATTCGATGAGGTCTTCTTCGGTCGCGCCTCGGCCCAGATACTGGCGAGCGACGTCACCTGGCAAAATACGTGTGAGAAAGAAAACGATCACGCATACGAGGAACACCGTGATGACGGAAAGCCCGAGGCGTTGCAGAATAAACCGTTTCATATCTCGCAAAAGTGTAGTTAGGAAGTCGGCAACAAAAACAATTAGAAAATAAAAAGAGCCAGGGCTTTTGGGCCCTGGCTCTTTGGACTTTCGTCCCTAATTATTTACGGTGCAAAAACTATGCGTTTTTTGCAGCTCTTCCGTCGAATTGACCCATGCCGTTCACGACCATGCCGGACAAGTTCTTGCGACCTGCCGAAATGAGGTTTGACGTGTAAGCAAGGATGTAAGGAGTTTCGTCGAGGGATGCCTCTTGAATCTTCTTACTTGCCTTCTTCTTTGCGGCTGGTGTCAAAGCAGTCAAGTACTCGTCGATCGCTGCGTCCATTACGCGACTGTCGAGCATTGCGCCGCTCCAGTCACCGGTTGAACGCCATTCACGCATCAAGTACTGGTCTGGAACTCCACGGCCTGCCCAGTCAACGATGCCCAAGTTGGAAGCCAACCATGAGTGATTGTCGAACTGGTTGACCTTGCCTGGCTTGGATGGATACGGATCGTATGTGTAGTACACAGCCGAACCACCGTCTGAACCGTCGATGACCAAGGTGACTTTGATGCCAATCTTGGCGAACGAAGTCTTGATCAACTTGGCGTACTTGTTGATGTCGTCACGAGCCCAAGTTGACAAGTCAACTTTGAAACCGTTTGGAACGCCAGCGGCCTTCATCAGTTCTTTTGCCTTCGCAAGGTCTTGCTTGCGCTGTGGCACTGATTTGTCTGCTGTGACGTATGGATCCATGACGCTGTCGTTACCAACAATGCCGCCGATGCCCTTCATGATGCCATTCACGTAACCAGGACGGTCAATCGTGAGTGCGGCAGCCTGACGGATGCGCTTGTCTTGGAACGGACCAAAGTTGGTACGCATGTGGACGTGTGCAAAGCCGGCACCTGCTGGCAATGAGTTGACCTGGAACTTCGCCTTGTCAAGTGCAAGTGCGTCAGCGGCTTCCATGCCACCGATGAAGTCAATCTTGCCGGTCTTGAGTTGTGGAAGTGCTGTTGCTGCTGACACGAATTGAACGAATTCAACATTGTCGAATCCTGGGTTAAATGATGGGTCCCAGTAGTACGGGTTCTTCGTGTACATCGTTGTCTCGGTATTGACGTGGCTCACCATTTTCCATGGGCCAGCCGAGATCATTGTCTTTTCCCAACCTGCTCCACCGAATGCATCTTTTTTGATGATGCACATTCCGTAGCAAGCTGACGAAACGAAGTATGGGAAGTTTCCGTTTGCTTGCAACAAGTTGAACTGAATGGTGTTGGCGTCAACTTTGACGACACCCTTGGCGTCCAAAATGTTGTCGTAGTTGCCCTTCGAGCGCGAGATGCCCTTGGTGATTGTCTTGTCGAAGATGGATGTGTAGGTGTACACAATGTCGTCAACAGTGAGTGGTGTGCCGTCATTGAACTTGACACCCTTACGAATCTTGAAGACCCACTGCTTGGCATCGGCTGATGATGTCCAGCTCTCTGCGATACGTGGCTCGAGCTTGCCGTTTGGCAACTGCCATGTCAGCCATTCGCCGACCATGCTCAAGATGAACAGTGATCCACCGGAAGTTTCCCATGGTGCTGCGACGTGCTCTTGCTTACCAGTTGCAACTCGCAATGTCTTTGATGGAGCGGCGCTTACTGAAGAGCCTCCAAGAATCTGCGTCATTGGAAGTGCTGCACCTGCTGCTACTGCAGCGGCACCTTGCACGAAGTGACGACGCGAAATTCCTGCTGTCGCTACTTCTTGAACCATTTCATTTACTTCTGACATGTACTTCCCCCTGTTTGGTAATTGGTAGGAAGTACTTTATCCACAACCGAAGGG
>ENA-OUVC01002275-OUVC01002275.1-marine-metagenome-genome-assembly--contig:-NODE-2275-length-10915-cov-2.833456_pt1 | contig 10915 bp, 8 predicted proteins | sample MGYA00248622_ERZ508571 | MGnify/ENA primary metagenome ERZ508571 (study PRJEB26236, sample SAMN06267175) | marine metagenome | isolation source: Columbia River Estuary | place: USA:Columbia River Estuary... | reverse complement strand
TTCCATGCGGCCATTGATCGTCGCAGCTGATCTGCTTCCTCCGCAGTGAAGCCAGCCGCCAACATGGCAATTTGCATCACCTGCTCTTGGAAAATAGGCACCCCCAAGGTTCGACCCAGCGCCTGCTTCAGGGCGGGCCCCGGATAGGTCACCGGCTCAATCCCCTGGCGTCGTCGCAAATAGGGGTGGACCATACCCCCTTGAATAGGCCCCGGGCGGACGATCGCCACTTGCACCACGAGGTCATAAAAGCAGCGCGGCCTGAGACGCGGCAACATGCTCATCTGTGCACGGCTCTCGACTTGAAAAACCCCCACGCTGTCTGCCTGACACAGCATGTCGTAAGTGGCTGCATCCTCCGCCGGAATGGCCTGTATGGGCAAGGGCCCAGGCAACCCACGCCGAGCGCCCACCAGTTTTAAACACCGTTGAATCGCGCTCAACATGCCAAGTGCTAAGACGTCAACCTTCAGGAGCCCGACAGCGTCTAAATCATCTTTATCCCACTGAATCAAACTGCGCGCGGGCATGCGAGCGTTTTCAATCGGAACGAGATCGGTTAGGCGGCCTTGTGTCAAAACGAAGCCCCCAGAGTGCTGGCCCAGTTGCCTTGGTGCGCCCATCAACTGGGTCGCCAGATCAAGCCACAGCAGCCATTGCGCATATTGCTCAGGAGACTCGGCCACCATTGGGATACGTGCCAGCACATCGTCTAATGCCGCCTTTTGAATCGTGCGTGAAAACAGCCCTGGGTGTGCTTTGCAAAACGCTTGGATCAGCCTGTCGTCAATGGCCAACGCCTTCCCCACGTCGCGCAAGGCACTGCGGGGTCGGTAGGTCATGACAGTGGCGGTAATCGCTGCGCGGTCACGTCCATATTTTTTATAGATGTACTGAATCACCTCCTCTCGGCGTTGGTGCTCAAAGTCAACATCAATATCAGGGGGTTCTTTGCGTGCACGACTGATGAAACGCTCGAACAACAAAGTACTTTTGGCAGGATCTACCTCTGTGATGCCCAGCGCATAACAAACCGCCGAGTTCGCCGCCGATCCACGACCTTGACACAAGATACCGCGCGTGCGCGCAAATCTGACCAAGTCGTGAACGGTCAAAAAATACATCTCGTACGACAGGTCATTGATCAGATGCAATTCGTGGGTAATTTGAGCCTGTACGCGCTCGGGTACGCCGTTGGGGTAACGCGTACGCAAGCCTTCCTGCGTTAAACGAGCCAGGGTTTGGGCTGGCGTTTCGCCTGGCGATACCGACTCGGTCGGGTAGCGATACTTGATGTCATCAAGAGAAAACTGGCACGACTGCGCCAGCACCGCAGTGCGGGTCATCCAAAGGGCGGGGACCCATCGAGCCAGGTGCCAACGTCGCCTCAAATGCATTTGGGCGTTGCCCACCAAAGCGCCGCCGCAGGCACGCAACGGACGCCCCAAACCAATGGCGGTTACAACGTCCAAAAGCGGCTTTTTAGCCCTGACGTGCATACGCACATCGCCGACGCACACAACGGGTAATTGCGTGGTGACTTCCCACTCTTTCAATTGTTGTTGCCACCAGTCGTCATCGGCTTGCTGCTGAAAAACAGCACCGATCCAAAGGGCCAATGGCTGAGACAAATCGACCTTTGATCGCCATGCCAAAAGCCGCTCACCAATGGCTTTTAAAGTCTCTACTGAGGTCCCAACTGGCACGCGCGGTGGTATCAACACCAAGGCACAGTGCCTCAATTGATCGGCGACTTTGGGCCATGGTGGCATGCGCACCAACCCTTTTTCAACCCGCTCATCATCATCGGTAACGACCTGTGAGTCGGCTTGAATCGTACCGGTTCGAGCCTGTGTAATGAGCCGGCACAAAGCAGACCAACCCGCCATGTTTTGCGGCAATGCAACCAAGCGCCATCCATCAGGCCAAACAAAAGAGGCCCCTGGCAAAAACGCCAAACCCAACTGTTTGGCTTGGACATGTCCGCGCACAACTCCAGCGACCGAACAAACATCCGTTAATGCCAGTGCACTGTAGCCCAACTGACTCGCGCGACTCACCAGTTCCTCTGGTGACGATGCGCCCACTTGAAAGCTAAAGTGGCTCAATGCCATCAGTTCGGCATAGGGCGGTGGTGGCGTTGATTCTGAGCTAGCCATACAAACCATGCAAATACCAGCGCACCGCGTATGCGCCGCTGTCAGGCGATTTTTCCTGCATCTTGTAGACCCAGACCAAGCCAATGGCTGAACTCCAAGCCACGTAATAATCACGGGCGATGGGTAACTGCTGCGCCCCCATGGACCAGCCCACCAACTCGATTCGCTCAGGCCCCATCAGCAATCGCAATGGGGTACCAAAAACAGGGCGCTCATCCTTCACGACCAACCGTTGCGGCGACGGCAATAGCCAAGGCGGTCTTAACAAGTGAACGTCCGCTGTGCGTGCGATGTGCCCTTGATAGGTCACTTGGCGGGGATCAACGGCTACGGGGGTGAGCCCGCACTTGGGTATCGTGCGGACCTGTGTGCGTGCCGCACTGGGGTCGTATGCCGTCCAGACCTGTTGGGATTCAGGGGCAATCGCATCTTGCAAAACCACTTTGCGAACCGCATCCACACCTAGGCGACCTTGCAAACGATCCAAGCACGATCCCAAGGTTTCATCAGACTGGCCGCGCATGGCTTGCCAAAGCCCTGCTGTGCTATCCGTTTGGGCATGTGTCTCAATGGCTGTGAGAAACAAAGCAATGGCGGGCTGCGCCAATGTTTTTTGCTGCCAATGGGTTTGTGTCAAGCGCCACCAGACCGATGAATCCGCGTGGGCATCACTGGCACGCAACAACAATTGCGTTTCAGTCGGCTCGTCAGCGTATTGGGCATTCTGGCGCTTTTCACTGCACCAACGCCACTCGATCGCTGTGGCAACCTGCTGCCTGACGTTTAACCAGGTACACATTTGCTCAATCATTTGAGCCGCCACATCACACAACGCAGCCAAGTCACTGACAGGTTCAACCAAGTCGGTATGGGTGACAAATGTGTCAGGGACAGTGATGGTTTTCAACGGCGTTTCGACGATCCCATATGCCTGGTCAAGCACATCGATCGCCACTCGTCCCCATCGGCGCATCACGCCCGCACGCGGCACAGCTTTAAGCTCACCCCAACGGTGAATACCCATCGCGGCCAAAGGCTTGAGGGCTTTTCGTAAGGGCGGTAAAGCCTTCAGCGGCAACACATCAATATCGGGACGGGACCAAACACCACCGGGTGACGGCGCCAAATGCAACGCGCACTGAACCCGTGCCGCCGCCTGCCAAGGGCTTTTGCCCAGACCCAATATCAGGGGGGTCGTAACCGATGCTGGCGCCCATGCCAAACAGTCGCGCTCCAACTGCACAGCCAACTTTAAAAGGTCACCACGCCACAGGCGGCTCACGCTGCGCAAGTCGAGGAGCCAAAATCCGTCCTCCTCCAAGAAGCGGTAAAGGTGTGGCGAATAGGCAGCGAAACGCGGCACCAACGCCTGCCATAGCGGGTGCTGCTCCTGCCACGGCAGATCGCCAAGGGCGTCACGCAGCCAGTGCGCTGGATTGCTGGCCAACCACTGCATTGTTACGCTCCCGTTGTCGGGCTGATGTTTCAAACGTCTCTTGCTCTCGTCGCCAACGTCGCATCGCTTGCGCCGCTTGCAAGGCTTGCTGGAGCGCGGGGTTCGCTTGAGGCACCGTCACTTGTTGTGCCGTGGGGGGGCCTGCCGATTTCAACACACGCAAACCCACTGGTAGCCCCGCATCGTCAGCATCACACCATTGCAAACGCAGCACGGCAGGCGATGTTTGTTGTGCGGCTTCTGGCGGACGAATGACCCACAGACAGGTGTCATTGGCTTGCGCGCTATAGTGCAATCGCCTTAGCGCCGCTGTTGTTTGCGGGGTGGGCGGCATGCCGTGCAACACCACTGCACGCACAGCAGCACAACGCAATAATTGTTCGGTCGCCCAGGCGGCATCCATCATGGCGTCAGCCTTTGGTGCAACCCAAATGAAGCGCTGCATATCAAGACCCTGCTGGGCCAAACTAGGGGCAAACGGCGATAAGCCAACATCCCCCACCCAAGCCACCCAGCCATTGGCCGCCCCCCCACCCGTTCGATCATTACTTTGAAGTTGCCGCAAGGCAGGCAACAACAGCGGCCACACCGCTTGCTTGGATAAGCGCTGGGTGCGACGGCCTTGAATCAGCTCGATCAACCCACCTTGCGGCCACCCCCTACCGGGCAAACAGGCGTCCAACGCCCCGATGCCTGTGGGCAGGGCGGGAGGGCGTAACGGCGGTACGAATGGGGTGCAGATAGACGGGTCTACCAACCTCGAAACAGGGGACAACATGATCAACTCGAAAACCAAAAAGGGGAACGAAGTATCCCTTAAATACTGTGTTTATGTACAGTACTTTTTTGTTTTCCAACTCGACGTGAAGCACCTGCCAACAAAAAAGCCTTCCCACCTGAATCGGACGGAAAGGCTTTTTATCTGATTTAAAAGACTATTTTTAAATGTGAGTACTCACTCTTATTTTTAGGCCTTGCCTTTAAGCTTGCAAGGCCGCCCACATTTCTTTGTCTCGCTCAGCCGTCCAAATACGGGGATGTTTAATGCCTTGGGCTTCATCAAATGCACGGGTGACATCGAAGGGTAAGCAATGCTCATAAATGAAAACATGGCCAAAAATTGGATCCATCGCCTGACGGGTATGTGCCATTGCTGCCTTCAAGTCAAGACCCTGAGCCGCCGCCTCTTGACCACAACGGTAAAGGGTTTCAACCCAGCGCTTGGTGTAGTCCAAGGCCTTGTTCACCCCGTCCACACCTTTCATGGCTTCGCCACGCCCGGGAACCAAGGCGCGCGCATTCAATTGGCGCAAGACCTCTAAGGTTGCTGGCCACTCAGCGAGTTGGGCATCACCGGTATAAACACCCGCCTCGTATTCAACCAAGTCCCCGCTGTACAACACCCCCTCAGCCTCAACCCAAGCAATGGTGTCGCCTTTGGTGTGTCCGGGACCTGGATGCCAAACCTGAACCTGAACGCCGCCTAAATCCAAGGTGATTTTGCCGGGGACCTCCCCTGCGACGGGGTTACCCCCACCAATCACCAAGGTCGGCCATGTCAGCCCAGGGACAGAGTCTGCACCCTCGAAGAGTCGGGGAAACCGCTCCATCTCGCTTTGCATGTCTTGCGCACCGCGCTCTTGGATCAGCTCTAACGTGCCTTGGCTCGCAATCACCTCTGTGGCACCTTCCGCCTTGTAAGCACTCGCGCCCAAAACGCGGACCGCGTGGTAGTGCGTCAACAAAACGTACTTAATGGGCTTGTCGCTGACCGTTCGGATTTTCGCGATTAGATCCTGCGCCATCAGTGGCGTCGCGGTGGTGTCGCAAACCATGATGGCATCGTCACCGATGATCACGCCGCTGTTGGGATCTCCCTCGGCGGTATAGGCCCAACAATGGGGCGAGAGTTGCTCAAAAGTAACTTTCTTAGCGGTTAAGTCGGCTTGACTCGCAAACGCCTTACTCATACTCAAAACTCCAAAAAATAATTAATCACGTGACCCAAGGCTCGGCATCACGGTAGGCCAAACCACCCCATTTTCATTCAAGATGGCATCCAACGGAATGTCATGCGGCTCTGGCTCTAAGTCAGGCAAGAAGGCGTTGGCAAACCCAAGGCCAACGGTAAAGGGCCGTGGGGTGAGTGCTGCCAAGGTGCGGTCATAAAAACCGCCGCCGTACCCCAGCCGATAGCCCCCTGGACCATAACCAACGCAAGGAATGAATAACAAAGTGGGCACCAAAACCTCTGTGCCCTTGGGTTTCGGAATGCCATAGGCATCAGGCTCCATGGGGCAACCCGGGTACCAAGCATGAAACTGCAAAGTTTTGTCGGTCTTATTCATGACGGGCAAGCCGATCCGACGCTGAATCGGCGCCTCGACAGCGTCCCCTTCTCGCCCAGCTTCTTGCCACCGAAACAGCGCGGGCAATACGTCGAATTCACCCTTGATTGGCCAATAAGCACCGATCACGGTATCGGCGCGCTCGACCAACCAAACGCGCAAGACCCTTTGCAACCAGTCCGATCGTCCCTCATGGTCGCTCATGGTTAACCGCTGATCGACCAAATGGCGACGCCAGGATGATTTTTCTGCATTCGACGTGAGCGCCGATTTTTTCGGAGAATTGTCGTTACTTGTATCCATAATCGATTCATGTCCTTCACAACGCACACACGCGAGTCACAACGCAACGGGTCAAAGCACCTGTGGCGCATTATTGGCCTGAGCGTCCTGCTTAGCATGCTAACCCTTGCGAGCCCTCTTGCGTCATGGGCAGCCAGTAAAAGCAATGTTGGCGACAAAAATCTGCTGGCCATGCAAGCCGCCTACGCCCGCAATCAGACCACACGGTTAACGGCATTGTTACCCACATTAACTGGGCACCCACTCGAATCACTGGGCGCCTATTGGACACTCAAAGCAAACCTCGAAAACGCCACCCCTCAAGCGGTCAACGCTTTCTTCAAACGCTGGCAGGGCACCTACTGGGAAGACCGGTTGCGCAACGATTGGATGCTGCTGCTGATTGACCGACAGGCGTGGCCGGCCTTGATAGACGCACACAACGGTTACCGCATGCGTGACGATGATCAGATCACGTGCGGCATGTGGCGCGCGCAGCGAAAGCTCGGACAGCCGCAGACCGTCGATGCGGCGGCAATCATCGCGTTATGGTTCCAAGAGGCGCCAGGTTATCGCCGCTGCCAGCAGGCGGTCAGCGATCTGGCGGCAGATCAGCAGATCAGCGCCGATCTCATTTGGGCGCGTGCGCGTCAAGGCGCCGAGAACGACAGTCGCTCCACCATGCTTGGTGCGCTGACTCTCATTGATACCGCTGCGGAGCCAGCGGGTAAAACACTTTTTGGACAACCCTATTTATGGCTTGAACGATACGGCCAGCAAGCGCCGTCAAGCGACTGGATTGCGCTGGCATTGATTCGAATGGCGGTGAACGATAACCGCTACCTCACACCGTCGCTCGAACGCTGGATGCCAACCCTTGACGCCACGCAACAGCAACAGGTCGAGGCAACGATCGCGACCTTAGCTGCCCGACGATCAGAGCCAAACGCGCACGCACTTTTCGCGCGCATTGATAACCGTTACCTCACCGACCGACAAAGAGCTTGGAAGGTCAGAGCGGCACTGCGACATCAAGACTGGTCAGTGGTGAGTGCGACCGTTCAAAGCATGCAAGCCGACCAACAAGGCGAGAGCGTTTGGCAGTACTGGTTGGCACGCGCTCACCTGGCAACGCAAAACGCAGATGCGATCGCGCAAGCGCGCGGCATCCTCAGCCGTATCGCCAAAGGCGACGACTACTACGGTCTACTGGCCCGCGATACGCTGGGACAAAAAATAATCATCGCCGACAAGCGCCTTAAGCCCAGCAAAGCGGATTTGAAGCGCGTGGGCATGGACCCCAATATTCGTGCGGCATTGTCGGCATTTCAGCTCAATCTCGAAGGCGAGGCATCGCGTCAATGGACCTACGCTGTCGCGCTCCACCAACCTGGCGGCATGGACGAGCGGGACCTTTTGGCTGCGGCTGAGATCGCATGCCAAGTGGGCTGGTGGAACCGCTGCATCCATGCCGGTACGCGGATGCAAACCACGCCATCATTCATGCACAGCTACCCGCAGCCCTTTGAAACAGACATTCTGGCGCAAGCCAAAGAAGTGGCCATTCACCCCGCATTTTTCTACGGCTTGATTCGACAAGAAAGCCGTTTTAATCCCACTGCACGCTCGCACGCGGGTGCGTTCGGCTTGATGCAAGTGATGCCAAGCACCGCAATTTGGACCGCCAAAAAAATGGGGCTCCAACGATTCACACCTCAGCAACTGGGGGAACACAAAACCAACCTCAAAGTGGGTGGCAACTACCTGAAAATATTGTTGGAGAAATTTGATAACAGTGTGCCGCTAGCCGCTGCCGCTTACAACGCAGGCCCCCGGCGAGCGAGCCGATGGCGCCCATCGGTGGAAGCAGGGACAATGGAGGCCGCTATTTGGATTGAATGCATTCCCTTTAACGAAACGCGGCAATACGTCCAGAACGTCATTGCCAACCATGCGATCTACGCCGCTTTGCAAACCCAAACGGCGTTTGACCTCGCTGGCTTGATGCCACCGATTACACCGATTGGCGGCCTTGAGCCTGAAGACGACACCCCTTGAACGGAACGGTATGAAACCCCAGCGTGTGATTATTTTTGGCGGCACTGGCTTTGTTGGACAAAGTGTTTGCGAGGCGATGCAGCGTGCAGGTCTGCGCGTGACAGTGCCCACTCGCAGCCATGCAAAAGGGCAACGTTTGGCACACCTGCCAAACGTCACGGTGCTGGCTGTACGCCAACAAACGGCCGCCGAGCTCATTGAGCTGATCAAAGGTCACGATGTCGTGATTAACCTGATTGCCATACTTCACGGCAGCCGCGCCGCCTTTGAAAAGGCGCATGTGACGTGGACCGCTCAACTGGCTGATGCCTGTGAGCAAGCGCATCTGAGCCATCCTTTGCAACGTGTGATCCATGTGAGCGCGCTGGGCGCCGCTGCTGACGCGCCCTCCGATTACCAGCAAACAAAGGCTGCCGGCGAGGCCATTTGGCAATCCTTCAAGGCCTGCCCCGTCGCGATACTTCGTCCGAGTGTCATTTTTGGCGCCCGCGATCAATTTCTAAATCTCTTCGCCAAGTTGGTGGCTTTAACGCCGGTCATGCCGTTGGCAGGGGCGCATACGCGTTTCCAACCCGTTTCCGTGCAAGACGTGGCGCAAGCCATCATGAACTTAACCACCCACGCACACCCCAACATCACGGCCGCCACACCTGTTGAGTGCGTTGGTCCGGATACGTTGACATTAAAAAGCCTGGTACAGCTGGTTGCGCGCTGGACGGGTCGTCGGGTTTGGGTTTTCAACATGCCCAAGCCACTGGCAATGCTTCAAGCGGGGCTTATGGAACTGGCGCCAGGCCCAACCCTGATGAGCCGTGACAATGTGCGCTCGCTGGCTGTTGATAATGTGGCAGCGGCAGGTGCAACCGATACATGCACATTGGCAGCGCTCGGAATCAAAGCACAGTCGCTTTATTCGTTAGAAAGTATTTATCGCCGATAGGCCCTTTTATGAAATTAGTTATTGGTAATAAAAATTATTCGTCCTGGTCGATGCGCCCTTGGGTGCTGATGCGCGAGATGGGGATCCCGTTTGAAGAGGTTAATTTACGCTTCGACAGCTTCGATGCGGACTCGCAATTCAAGCAAAGCTTAGACAAACTGGGCGTTGCAGGTAAGGTCCCTGTGCTGATCGATCCCACTGTCTTGATTGACGGGAAGCCATTGGCTATTTGGGACACGCTTGCCATCATCGAGCGTTTGGCGGAGCGCTTCCCGGATTTATCCATCTGGCCGCACGATGACAGTCAGCGTGCGATTGCACGCAGTATGGTTGCGGAACTTCACAGTGGCTTCACATCCCTTCGAAGCCTTTGCCCCATGAACATCGAGGCCGATTTACAAGATATCGGCGCAGACCTGTTCGAAAAAAATTCGGGGCTCCGCGCTGACCTGGCCCGGATTGAGTCGCTGTGGTCGCAATATCTGCGGTACAGCAAAGGTCCCATGCTTTTTGGTACGTTTTCAGCCATTGACGCTTACTTCACGCCAACCGTTATGCGGATTCAGAGCTACGGCCTCCCCATCAGCGCAACCAGTCAAGCATATGCAAATCGCTTGGTGGCGCTCAAGAGCGTTAACCAGTGGATTAACGACGCCATTGCTGAAGATGACTTCCTGAGCTTCGAAGAACCCTACCGATCAAAAGATGACTGAATCTGGACAGATGGCAGCCGCGGCGACGCAACCCACTGTTTATTTGGTCGGCGGCGCTGTCCGCGACCATCTGATGGGTGCAGGCGGCGGCGACCGCGATTGGGTGGTTGTAGGCGCTACACCGGCAGATATGGCCGCATTGGGCTTTACCCCCGTCGGGGCCGACTTTCCCGTCTTTCTCCACCCATTGACGCAAGAGGAATACGCGCTCGCACGGACTGAACGTAAGACGGCTAAGGGCTACCACGGCTTCAGCTTTTACGCCGCACCCGACGTCACGCTCACGCAAGACCTTGCCCGCCGGGACCTGACCATCAACGCGATGGCGGTGCCCCACCCCGCAAGTCTGACAACAATCGCACGCACAGCTGACCGAACTTGGCGGCCCGATTTCACGCAATTGATTGACCCTTTCAACGGGGAACGTGACATTGAAAAAAAGCAACTGCGTCATGTCTCTGGCGCTTTCGCCGAGGATCCCGTTCGCATGGCCCGCGCGTTCAAGACCACGGTCGAAGCCGCCCGCGAGGCCCGCGAGGCGGGACTTCCGATCCAGCTCGACCACGCCGCCGCCACCAGCCCGCTCGCGGCGTTTCTCAAATCGGCCTGACGCACGCCATGCCGGAGGAAAAGCTGACCCCGATGATGCAGCAGTATCTCGCCGTAAGGCGTGAACTGCCCCCGGGAACCTTCCTGCTTTTCCGCCTCGGCGACTTCTACGAGATGTTCTTTGCCGACGCCGAGCGCGCGGCCGCTTTGCTCGACATCACCCTGACCACCCGCGGCCAGACGGCGGGGCAGCCGATCTCCATGGCCGGGGTGCCGTTTCACTCGGTCGAAACCTATCTGGCACGGCTCATCAAACTGGGTGAGTCGGTGGCCATCTGCGAGCAAGTGGGCGATGTGGCCACGGCCAAAGGCCCGGTCGAACGCAAAGTGGTGCGCGTGGTCACCCCTGG
>ENA-OUVC01002274-OUVC01002274.1-marine-metagenome-genome-assembly--contig:-NODE-2274-length-10915-cov-3.272744_pt1 | contig 10915 bp, 11 predicted proteins | sample MGYA00248622_ERZ508571 | MGnify/ENA primary metagenome ERZ508571 (study PRJEB26236, sample SAMN06267175) | marine metagenome | isolation source: Columbia River Estuary | place: USA:Columbia River... | reverse complement strand
AGCATGAAGTTTTGTCATAACCACTTCAACACCGGTAAGTCCAGTCTTTGGTTCCTTATCTACTGGAATACCACGACCATCATCATGAACCTCAACAGATCCATCTGCTTCTAAATTTATTTCAATTGTTTTGCAATGACCTGCTAATGCTTCATCAACTGCGTTATCAATTATTTCCCAAAGACAGTGCATAAGACCACGAGAGTCTGTGGTTCCGATATACATGCCAGGTCTTTTGCGAACTGCATCTAATCCTTCAAGGACAGATAAATCTTTGGCGGTATAGCTGCTGATAATCGCAGCAGAGGTGCCATCATTAGGTTTTGCGATTTTGATTGCCACGGGCGCCAAGATTAACTGTGGTCATACCACATATAGTTGATCCGCGCCGATAGTGACCCATATTTATCGATAACTGATATACAAATGAGATATATCCAACATATTCTCAGCATTTAAGCGTAAAATTTACTTAAATGAAATCAAATATGCTGCCGGGAATAAAGTATTCATGGTTTGATGTTCCCCTGATAGTAAATAAGAGATGGGGTAAGTGATGAGCGAGCAGATCACAATGGAGCAAACACCATTGAATTCATTAGATCGTTGTGATCGTTGTGGCGCCCAGGCTTATGTACGAGCTATCTTGGTTTCAGGTGGGCAGCTTCTATTTTGTTCACACCACGCTAAAGAGTATGCCGAGGGTTTAAAGCCAGTAGCTGCCCTTATTCAAGATGAGTCTCAAAAATTAACTGCGCAAGCAGCTAAGTAATTACTCGCTAACAAACCCAGCATCGCGGTGGCTACCATCGCAAAATGGCTTCTCCTTTGAAGCACCACAGCGACATAATGAAAAATCTGTCTTAGTTTCAACCACATTGCCCTCAGCATCAACAAAGTCAACGGTGCCGGTAACTCTAATTGAAGCATTTTTCTTAAACTGCATCTTTGCCTTATCGCTCATTTTCTTCTCCCTTAATCTAGGTAATCGCGTAGTACTTGAGATCTTGATGGGTGACGAAGTTTGGACATCGTCTTAGATTCAATCTGGCGAATACGCTCACGAGTAACCCCGTAAACCTTGCCAATTTCATCTAATGTTTTTGGTTGACCATCAGTTAAACCAAATCGCATTGCCACAACCCCTGCTTCACGTTCAGATAATGTATCTAGAACTGAGTGAAGTTGCTCTTGTAATAATGTGAAGGAGACTGCATCTGCTGGCACGATAGCTTCAGAGTCCTCAATTAAATCTCCAAACTCAGAATCACCCTCTTCACCAAGTGGTGTGTGAAGTGAGATTGGCTCTCTGCCATACTTTTGAACCTCAACCACCTTCTCTGGTGTCATATCTAACTCTTTTGCTAACTCCTCAGGTGTTGGTTCTCTTCCTAAATCTTGCAACATCTGGCGTTGAACTCTGGCCAACTTATTAATAACCTCAACCATATGTACTGGAATACGAATTGTTCTTGCTTGATCTGCCATCGCTCTGGTGATCGCCTGGCGAATCCACCAAGTTGCATAGGTTGAGAACTTGTAACCTTTTGTGTAATCAAACTTCTCAACGGCGCGGATCAAACCTAAGTTACCTTCTTGAATTAAATCTAAAAACAACATACCGCGACCGGTATAACGCTTTGCAAGTGATACTACTAATCGAAGATTTGCCTCAAGAAGATGGTTCTTATCGCGCCGGCCATTAAGCACAATCTGTTGGTACTCCCGCTTTAACTTCTTATCCATCTTCTTATCCTTAGCAATCCGCTCCTCAGCAAAGAGGCCAGCCTCAACAGATTGCGCAAGTGATACCTCAAGCTCGGCATTAAGCAGTGGAACTCGGCCAATTAACTTTAAGTAATCCTTAACTGGATCGGCGGTTGCACCTGCTGTTAATACTGTTTGTGGTGGTGCATCATCCTCTTCGGAGTCTTTAAGTACAAAAGAATTAGCCTCATTTTGTGACTCTTCAGCAACATTTACTACCCGAATCTCCGGAGTGCCATCTCCTGCTGGGCTCTCCTCTTTGTCATCAATTAAACTCTCAAGATCATCAAGCTCTACCTCTTCTAATTCAACCTCTTCACCATCGATCCTTACCTTCGATACTTTGCCGCTGCTGCCTGCAACTGGCTTTGGCGCAGGAGGGGTGATTAATGCCAACTCAGTTTTCTTAAGCATTCTAAATGGTGAAAGCCCAACTTTGCGAAGCTTTTCAACCTGCTTTGGTACTGAGAGCTCTAACTCGCGGGCAATTAAAACTAAATCCTGGTCTGATTTTTTAGCAATTCTGTGAATATTACCGACACCACGTGATTGCAGCTCAACTAATACTTTCTTTTGATGAATTACTAAATCTTTTACTCGAACAATCGCAGCAACATCTTTAGCATCTAATACCGCCTTCTGCGCAATCTTTACAACCTTCTTCGCAGGTTTTACTTTTTTAATCTTAGATTTTTTAACAGAACTCTTTTTTGCAGCAGTTTTACTCTTACTCTTTCCTGCTTTGGCGCCTTTTTTGGGCGCACGAGTTCGAGCCACAATTCATCCTTTGTTTTTAGGTCTTTAACTTTTAGCAGTTTTTTTAACTGCCCGACCCTTGGCTATATTATAAATTGTCCACAGCCCTAAATGCACATCCATATTGATTAATTTGCGATTTTTTGCAGATTAAGCGCGTTTCTGATGACCTGCCCCACCGATTCCACCTCAATTAGGAAGCCATCATGACCAAATGGGGAGGCGATGGTGTGCAGGGTGGTGACCTGCGGGGCAAGCTCTGCGATCTCCTGTTGCAACCTTGGCGGGAATAGGCGATCAGTATCGATTGCAATTACATGCAAAGCTACCTTAATACCGGCAAGAGCTGCTGCTACCCCACCACGATCTCGTCCAACATCATGGCTATTCATCGCCTCAGTTAATGCAATATAGGTATTAGCATCAAATCTTTTAGCAAGTTTCTCTGCTTGGTGATCTAAATAAGATTCAACAGCGTATCTACCAGTCTCATCCCCTTGTAACTCTCGGCCAAACCTGACATCCATCTCTGATTCGGTTCGATATGTTAAGTGCGCAATTCTTCTGGCAATTCCCATTCCCTCAATTGGGCCAACACTTTGTTCATAGTAATCACCATTATTAAAGTTTGGATCAGATTTAATTGCTCTAATTTGAATAGAGGCCGCACCTATTTGATCCCCAGTTGCCACCGCAGATGAGCCGATGGTGCAGATAGCGCCTACTAACTCTGGATAATCAATTGCCCACTCAAGTGAGCGCATGCCACCTAATGATGGGCCAACAGATAGTTGGTATTTTTTAACACCAATTTTCTTAGTGAAGGCAAGCTCTGCTGTGACCATATCTCTAATTGTTAAGGTAGGAAATCTAGATCCCCATCTTTTGCCATCTGGGGCAATAGATGAAGGCCCGGTTGAGCCCTGGCAACCGCCAATAACATTTGGACAAAGTACATAATAATTGTCGGTATCAAATGGCAATCCTGGGCCAACCATCTGTGGCCACCAACCATTAACATCTGCCCAGCCAGTTAGTGCGTGGTTTACCAGAATTGCATTATCACCAGTTGAATTTAACTTGCCCCAACTTTGATAAGCAATTGTGACATCAGGCAAAACCTCACCTGACTCCAGAGTTAGATCACCAATTTTTAGGAATTGGCGATCACCGGGGTCATCACTTTCAAGCCATGCCCCGGTAACTGCTGGATTAACTTTGCTCATTAATTACTTAGCAGCTGCGAATGCACTCTCAAGATCTGCCTGTATATCTTTGATATTTTCAATACCAATTGATAGACGAACAAGTCCTGGTGTAACACCGGCGGTCAATTGCTCATCCGGTGATAGTTGAGAGTGAGTAGTAGATGCTGGGTGAATTGCAAGAGATCTAACATCACCAATATTGGCAACATGTGAAAGCAGCTTAAGTGCCTCAATAAACTTCTTGCCCGCTTCAATTCCGCCTTTAATTTCAAAGGACAAAACTGAACCACTTCCCTTTGGACAATATTTATTTGCCAATTTGTTCCATGGTGAAGATGGCAAAGATGCGTAGTTAACCTTTTCAACTTGAGGATTTTTCTCAAGCCAAGTAGCAATCGCCTTTGCATTTTCAACATGGCGCTCAATACGTAAGGAAAGAGTCTCTAATCCTTGCGCAAGCAGCCATGCATTAAATGGTGAAACTGCAGCGCCAATATCACGCAGCAGCGTTAAGCGGATCTTGAAGATATAGGAAAGGTTTGCACCGAAGGCTGAACCAACTCCTAATGCTTGGGCATAAACCAGGCCGTGGTATGACGGATCTGGTTCATTAAAGCTTGGAAAGCGTTTTGGAAACTTGGCGTAATCAAACTTGCCAGCATCCACAATCGCACCAACTACAGTGTTTCCATGTCCTGATAGGAACTTAGTTGCTGAGTGAACCACTACATCTGCGCCATATTCAATTGGTCTAATTAGATATGGAGTTGCAACGGTGTTATCAACGATTAATGGCACCTCATTCTCATGAGCAATCTTTGCCACTGTTTCAATATCTAGTAGATCATTTTTTGGATTAGCAATAGTTTCACCAAAAAACGCCTTGGTATTTGGCTTAACCGCTTTGCGCCAGCTCTCTGGATCATCTGGGTTATCAACAAAGGTAACCTCGATGCCAAACTTTGGCAGGGTGTAGTGGAATAGGTTGTATGTGCCGCCGTATAGCGAAGGTGATGAAACTATGTGATCACCAGCTTGGGCAATATTTAAAATTGCAAAGGTAGTAGCAGCAGAACCAGATGCAAGTAACAAAGCTGCAACGCCACCTTCAAGGGCAGCAACTCTTTGCTCCACCGTATCCTGAGTTGGATTCATGATGCGGGTGTAGATATTGCCAAGCTCAGCTAAACCAAAAAGGTCCGCTGCATGCTTGGTATCACGGAATTGATAAGCAGTTGTTTGATAAAGCGGCAGTGCGCGAGCGCCAGTAGTTGGATCTGGAACTTGACCAGCATGTATTTGTTGAGTTTCAAATGAATATGACAAAGCATCCTCCTTGTTAAAGGGGGCGTAAAAAAAATTATTAGGGTTATCCCCTAAATTTCTTTAGCGACCCACACTTGCCGATGGCACCTTGCTATCGACCTGGTCTTCACCCGGAGCACCCCACCGTGGTGGAGGGTTGCCGCTTAGTTAGCCGGGGCTATGAACTAAGACTCATGACCTATGGGCAAAAATACTAGAGATTGTGCGCCTTTGCAACCGCTGTATAAACAATTTTTCCCTCATGCACATTAAGCCCTAAGGCAAGGCTGGCATCATCAGCAATCGCCCGCTGCCATCCCTTATTGGCAAGTGATAGGCCATATCCAATAGTGGCGTTAGCAAGTGCGTAGGTGGAGGTGGCAGGAACTGCTCCTGGCATATTTGCCACACAGTAAAAGATTGCATCATGGACCTTATAGGTCGGATCTTGATGAGTTGTTGGCTTTGAATCTTCAAAGCAGCCACCTTGATCAATTGCCACATCTACCAATACAGCACCTGGCTTCATCTTTTTAACTAGCGCATTACTTACTAACTTCGGCGCCTTAGCACCATGAACTAATACTGCGCCAATTACTAAATCAGCCCCGATCACCTCTTTCTCAATCTCATAACTACTAGATGCAAGTGTTTTAACATTGCCAGCAAATATCTGATCAATTTGGCCAAGCCGTTTTAAATCTAAATCCATAACAGTCACATCAGCTCGCATGCCATGGGCAATAGTTGCAGCAGCGACCCCTACTACTCCGCCACCAATTACTACTACCTTTCCTGGCCTAACTCCTGGAACTCCGCCCAGTAATACCCCTGCCCCACCTTTACTCGCCTCCAGGGCAGCTGCTCCTACTTGAATACTCATTCGCCCTGCCACCTCACTCATCGGTGCCAGCAAAGGAAGTGCGCCATCTACCTCAACAGTTTCATAGGCAATTGCAGTAATTCCAGAATCCATTATCGCTTGCGTACAAGCTTTATTTGCAGCCAGGTGTAGATAGGTATAAAGAATTTGACCCTTACGCATTCTTTTGTACTCAATTTCAATTGGCTCTTTCACCTTTTGAATTAACTCCGCCTTTTGCCAAAGCTCATCGGCGGCGTCAATAATTTTCGCGCCCACTTTGATGTAATCAGCATCTGATATGCCAGAGCCAACACCAGCATTTTTCTCAACTAAAACTTGATGGCCAGCGGCAATATATGCGTGCACACCGGATGCGGTGGCAGAGACGCGAAACTCATTATTTTTAATCTCTTTTGGAATACCAATAATCACAAGATTTCCTGATCTACTAAACCACACTGTTTAGTAATTAAATACTACTCTGCAAAAAGTTGGGCGCAAATCTTAGGGTGAAGTTGCGCCCGCATCGCAGCAAAATGCTCAGTTGGCCAATTGGCGAAGAAAACCCGCCGAAGCAGTGTGGCCAATGGATAATTAACCTCATCGATAAATGCTTTATCTAACGCCTTATCTGCCAGATCACTCTCACCTGATTCATAAGCACAAGCTGCAAAGATGCAGGCAACTGGAGCGATATGACCAATTGGCGCCAGCCCAAGCAACCAGTGCCAAAGATTGAAAAGCTGATCAATATTTTCATTATTGGTTAATCCCATTGCATAATCACGTACCTGTAAATCCTTAAGCCGCATCAACACAATTGCTAGCAACTCATCATCTATCTTCTTGGGCGCGGTCATAAACCTTGCCACTAACTCATTAACTGCAACCGCGCCAAGGCGTTGCTGTTTTAATACCTCATCACCATCATAATTAATGGCGGTTATCTTTGATAATTGATCTTCAAGTAATAGGTTATTTGTCATGGCGCAAGATTGCCAAAGTAGTGCTAATAATTTCTCAACTTGCAGCAGATCTGTGGATTACTTAGTAAATCTACCAACCGCATCTACTACCGATAATCCCCGAGTAATACTTTGTGTAAGCCCATCACCACTTATTGGCGTAGTAACTCCATTAACACTCCAGCTTCCCCGCCAAATAACCTTTAGCCCCACCTGATACTCATTATTATTTTTATAGGTGTGCTTAATTGCGCCCAAGGGAAAGGCTGCGCCCTGGTTGGTAGTCGTCATAAACCCGCCATCACCATAGGACCAAACAAATGTGGCGTATAAATTCACATAAACAATTAGATCCAAGATTGGCACCACCGCATTAAAGCGCTGCGGGGTTTGGGTCCAAAAGTAAACTGGCATATTTACTAAAGCATCTTTTTCAGGTTGAAAATTAATATCACCCACCGGCAACAGCTTTATCAATCGATCAGATAATGAGGCGCTAGCTATCTTAGGTTTTGGCGCTGCTATTTTTTTAATTGGCTTTGGTTTTAGAGTTGGTTTTAGAGTTGGCTTAATACTTGGCTTAGCTACTGGCTTTGCAGTTGGCTTTATAACTTTGGGCTTTGCAGTTGGCTTGTTGCCATTTTTTTGGGCAGTAATAATTAGCTGATTATCCTGCGTAAAAACATCGACACAGGTTTTATCGACACACTCATTACTTGCATAGGCGTTAGGGCTGGCCAGCAGCAGAGATGCCGTAATTACCCCTACTTGGTATCGCTTAATAACCACACCTCACCTTTCTTTTGGACAATAAATAAATTACTAATGGTTGAAGCACTCCACAGGATGGATTGCCGGCTGTACTTATCTACTTTTCTAATATCACTTCGATCTATTACTACTCTAAAACTTTTTTGATTGACCCCATCTTTTTCGATTTTGATACTGCTTAATTGGTAGTGGCCACCAATTAAAGTTGCACTTTTAAATAGATTCTCCAACCGTTTGGCAATTACTAGGCAGCCGCAGGAGGTGAGGGCGGTTGAGCGTAGATATATAAACTCACCAGTTAAGGCAAGATTTAAACCATCAACATAATTAATTATTGGCTCAAGTGATGCTGGATCAACCTCTGGTAGTAGCTGCTTATCTATTGGCTGATCACCTGATGCAAAATTCTCCTGGCTAATTTGCCTACTTCTTGGCGCTAGCGCTCCCTCTGCCTTGGCGCAGCCGGTTAATAAGATCGGTAGCAATAAAATTACCAATATCTTCTTTTGGTTAAACACAGGGCTAATCTAGGTATTTACCTACATCCCTTGCTTGAAAAAAATCAATGGCTGTGAATTAAATAATTGTGTGTAAAACTTCTCTTATGGCACACCGTGATGGCGATGGATGGGTTCAGTGCACCTGTGGTGGTAAACATTGGGGCTTACATGGCGCAGCCGGATTACTCTTAGTAAGAGATAAAACAATATTGCTGCAGCATCGAGCTCCTTGGGTTCACAATGGTGATACTTGGGGTATTCCAGGTGGTGCAAGAGATTCCCATGAAAGTGTAATTGAAGCTGCAATCAGAGAGGCACATGAGGAGATAGGCATCTTGCAAAAGGATCTAACACTTGGTGAAATCTTCACCGATGATCATGGAGTGTGGGCGTATAACACTGTAATTGCCAAAGCACATCCTGAATTAGTTGCCCATGAGGCAAATGATGAATCCAAAGAGGTCGCCTGGGTTGAATTTGATCAGGTTTTAAATAAGAACTTGCACCCTAGTTTTGCAAATACCTGGCCACAGCTGTTGGTGAAGCTAACATCTCTTTAATTATTTCTTTAAATACTGCGCATCTAATCTGCGAAGTGCATCTTTAATTACCGCACCATCACTAGTTCGCCAAAAAGGTGGCATTGAGTTTAAAAGTATTGAGCCATATCTTTTATTAACGATTCTAGAATCCAATATCGCCACCACTCCCCGATCATCTAAGGATCTAATTAATCTGCCGGTTCCTTGGGCCAGTAGTAAGGCTGCCCTTGGAAGTGATATCTGCATAAAGCCAGAGCCACCTGCAGCATCTGCCTCAGCAGCTCTGGCTGATAAGACTGGTTCATCCGGACGTGGAAATGGAATTCGATCAATTGCAACTAATGTGCAGGCAGGTCCTGGCACATCAATTCCCTGCCACAACGAAATAGTGCCAAGCAAAATAGATTTCTCATCCTTAGCAAACTTTTCTACCAACGGACCAACTGAGTCCCCTCTTCGTTGAGTAATTATTGGCAACTTAAGCTCTGCTAATACTTCACGCAGATGTTCATCAGCTGCTTCAACTCCCCGCCAAGAAGAAAATAAAGCCAAGGTGCGACCACCTGCCGCCTCAATTAACTCCCCCAACTCAACTAACGCCTCTTTAGATGGACCATCTCGACCTGGCTCTGGTAGATCTTTTGGCAGATAAAGCATGCCTTGATTAGCAAAATCAAAGGGTGAGCCAACATCTAGGATCTGCAGATTTGCCGGATCCATACCATCTTTTTGCTCACTCTTTTCATCTTCAGATTCATTCTCATCCTCATTTTTACCACCAATTACAAAGCCAATATTTTTTGCAATCGCATCAAATGATTTGCCAACAGTTAAGGTGGCACTAGTTGCAATCACCGGAGTTTTTGTTAATAAATTTCCTCGCAGCACATCAGATACTGCAAGTGGTGCTAGATATAAGGTTGAATAAGTTGGTTCAAACCAGAGCACATGGGTGTGTCCTGGTTTTAATAACTTTGTGGCGGTTTGGCTTATCTCATTTAGCGCACCCTTTACCCGGGCTCGTTCTGCCATTGAGTTTGGATCAATAATCTCAGCATCTGCTGCAATTAATGCAGTAACTGCAACTACTCCCTCTTTGACCGCCCTAAGTGGTGCCTCTAAGACAGATGGCAACTTGTCCAACCTGCCAGCCTTTGTTGGATCAGCTTTTAAATCATCTGCATACTCGCCCAGTGCTTTAGCAAATTTTTCACTTGCTTTATGAAGGGCATCACTTGCCTTTCCTGGCAGATGTTTTCTTGCCATATTGGCAGCCCTTGCCACCCGGGCAGCTGTTATCTCCTCAGTTACCGCTTGTGTTGTGCGATCCATAAACTCATGTGCTTCATCTAAAACAATTGCATCTCGCTCAGGCAAAATTGGATGTGAATCAACAATCTCAATTGCCAGCAAAGTATGGTTAGTAACGACAATATCGGCAGTTTGTGCTTTGGCTTTTGCTAAGGCTGCAAAACATTTTGATCCAGATGGACATTCATCGGCCCCCATGCACTCTCGTCCTGAAACAGAGTTTGCAGACCAAACTCTTCGATCAACATCAGGTGCGTCATCTCTATCCCCAGTGGCATTCGGTGATTGCGCCCAGGCCCTTAATCTTTTGGCATCTCCCTCTAATGTTGAAACCTCAAGTACTGCTTGGGCCTCTGGATCATTTGGTGCGTTATTCATTTTTTGCAAGCAGATGTAATTACCAACTCCTTTATAGATTGCAAAAGAAATGTCCCGTTTTAACTCTTTATCCAAGGCTGCTTTAATCTTTGGTAAATCACGTTCTACTAATTGCCGTTGCAAGGCCAATGTGGCAGTTGCTACCAATACTTTTTTGCCATGAACTAATGCCGGCACTAAATATGCAAGGGATTTTCCAGTACCAGTTCCTGCTTGCACCAAAAGGTGATGTCGATCAGATAAGGCATTTGCAACCGCCTCTGCCATCTCAATCTGGCCATCCCTTGGTGAGCCACCAATTGCAGTTACTGCTGCGTCCAGTGCGCTTCTTACCTTCTTTGAATACTCACTCACTAGGGCAGATTATTTGATAAAGACAAAGGGCCCGCAGTTTTACCTGCGAGCCCTTTAGATTTAATTTTTCTTATCAGGAGCAACCTGAGGTGTTTCCGCAACCTTCACAGACGAAGCATGAGCCAGCCATTCTCATCTTCACACCACATGTCATACAAAGTGGTGCATCTGATTTAACTCCAGCCATCTTTTC
>ENA-OUVC01002273-OUVC01002273.1-marine-metagenome-genome-assembly--contig:-NODE-2273-length-10917-cov-2.807288_pt1 | contig 10917 bp, 8 predicted proteins | sample MGYA00248622_ERZ508571 | MGnify/ENA primary metagenome ERZ508571 (study PRJEB26236, sample SAMN06267175) | marine metagenome | isolation source: Columbia River Estuary | place: USA:Columbia River Estuary... | reverse complement strand
AACGGAACGCCTTCCAAAATTGCTGCGTAGGCATACAACATGCTTGGAGCAATCATTGGGTCGTTGGCATCAATTGCCTTTTCAAAAGCCTCAATGTTCTGGTGCTGTGGTCCTGGCTCGATGAAGATTTCGGTACTTGCGCACCAAATCATGACCACGCGATCGACTTTCTTTTCATCACGGAACTTGTTGATGTCGGCGCGGATGGCATTGAGCATTTCGCGCTTAGAGATCTTGCCCATGGTGTTTTCGGCATCGATGTTCTTGACGTAGTTGCGCTCGAAAGCAGCTTTCATTGGGCGGATCTCGCGCAAGGTGTCGGAGATTGCCTCCAGGTGCTTGCCGCTTTCCAATACGCCTGCGCGCGTTGCTGCTACGTAAGCGTCATCCGGAAACGGATCCCATGCTCCCCAGACAATGTCTTCAAGACGTGCAAGTGGCACGAAATCTTTGATCATCGGGTTGCGGTTATCGGTGCGCTTGCCAAGACGGATGGTGTCCATTTGGGTAAGTGCGCCAATTGGTGAGCCGAGACCACGCTTTGCCAGCTCGACGCCGGCAATCAGGGTGGAGGCAACAGCGCCAAGACCAACGGTGAGAACGCCGAGGCGTCCTTCGGCTGGGGCGACGGTTGGGGTAGATGAGGGCATGAAATCTCCTAGATATGAGGACCTCATAAGGCTACGCCCCCAAACCACCCTTCACCGCATGGGCGAAAGCGGTGTTACTTCAGTAATTCACGCAAGAGGAGCGACAGCATGTGCGCCCTGGTGCTGGCGCGAGAGGCTTTCTGGCCGCGTTGGAAGTGGTCCCACAACTCGTATGACGTGACCGCCTCGATGCGGGCAAGCACCTCGGTGGGTTCGTTGTGCTGATGAATCTCTTTTGCGAAACCCTGTCGAACTTGTTTGTTCATTGCATTTCGCAAGTCGGACATTCCGCGCTCGATGAGGTTGGAATGTCGGGCAACTTCGCTGTTGCGAATGCCGTTGCGCACCGGGGCAACAAGGGCAAACATGCTGTCGCGCATTTCAATAAGTGTTCGCGCGCGCTCGTGCGTGTTGCGTGACTCGTCGAGCGCAACAAGAAATGGTGTGATGCGTTCTGTCTGGCGTTGCGCAATTTCCGAATAGAGGCCTTCCATGTCGTCGAAGTGCTGAAACACGGTGCGCACCGAAACCTCGGCACGCTCGGCAATATGTTGCGCGCGCGGCTGGCTGACGCCTTCTTCTAAAAGCTCTAAAAGGGCGGTTGCTATTGCTTCGCGAGTGCGTTCGGAGCGCGCGACGCGCCCGTCGGTTTCAACCTCAGCCGACATTGTCGAATGGCCGTGTAGGGATGAGTGCTGTGCGTTCAAGCCCTTGCTCCCTGTCGCCATGAATTTCATCGTATTTGGGTTGTGAGGTCATCTCGATGAATGCATCGCGGCTGGGGTACTCGATGATCACGATGTAGTCCCACGCGTCGGCATCGTTGTCGCCGATGAGCACGCCCATTGGTTTGCCATGCCACACGATTTTTCCGCCGCGCTCTTGCACCATCTTCAACACGTTCTCGCCGTACTTGTTGTACGACGCTTGGCCGGATGTGTCGGACGAAGTCTTTGCTTTGAACTTCAACAAGTTGACCATGTGAATTGGCCCGCTTGACGGGGCAGCAAGAAACGCGGTGATTTGTTCTTTTGTTGGTTTGATACTCATGAGGCCCCCTTGGCTTGGCTGAATCTATTTGCATTGTAGATGCAAATTGACGCATGCGCGAATACCACCTGGGCAGCATGCGCATTCTGTGTTGCAACCGACATAGGGACGGCTGTCCGCCGACACAGTCCACCACTTGCATTGCATTCAACGAATGAAGCAACGCTGTTATGCCTTTGGTCGGTGAATGACACGCATGGCATATGAACGCTTACTAACGCTGATCTAAATCATGCATCACAACAGCGCATGGTGTAACAAACTTTTTTACTTTCGTAAGCATGTTCAAACAACGCAGTGCAGTGCTTACCACCATTGTTGTCGTTATTGCATTGTTGGGTGTGCGACATGCACGCGCCGACATGGCCGGCGGCGTGTTAGCCACCCCAAGCGGCGCATCAACGCAGGCCCAGGCACGCATGCGTTACGTGGCGGCGGGAGACAAGCACACCTGCGTGATTTTGCACAACGGCGGCGTGAAGTGTTTCGGATTGGGTGAAGATGGTCAACTCGGCAACGGCACGGGGCTCGATAGCGGTTACTCAACAAGTTCGTCAGTAGCAACAACGGCGGCGATAGAGCTCGGGCTTCGGCGGACAGCCCGAGCCATCGCGGTTGGCTTGGCGCATTCGTGCGCGTTGCTGGACGACTTCACCGTCAAGTGCTGGGGCCTCGGTGCGTATGGCCAGTTGGGTTATGGCGACACCGTTTCGCGCGGCGACGGCGCAGGCGAAATGGCCGCGCTAGTTGCAATCGACTTTGGCGCGGGCCGCACTGCAACGGCCATCGCGGTTGGTTCGTTGCATTCGTGCGCGTTGCTCGACAACTCGGCCGTCAAGTGTTGGGGTCGCAACCAATATGGGCAGTTGGGTTACGGCGACACCGATTCGCGCGGCGACGATGCTGGCGAAATGGGCGACGCACTACTTGCAATCGACTTTGGCACTGGCCGCACCGCACGCGCCATTGCGGCCGGCAAATACTTCACGTGTGCGCTACTCGACAACTTCGCCGTCACGTGTTGGGGCGCCAACACCGGCGGCCAACTTGGCCTTGGTGACACCACCGATCGCACGTCGCCAACTGCGCTTACGGCAATCGACTTTGGTTCGGGCCTCACCGCACGCGCGCTCAGTGCGGGCGACGATCACGTGTGCGCCATCTTGGATGATGGTGCACTCAAGTGTTGGGGGAGTGCAGGCAACGGACGTATCGGTAGCGGGGGAACAAGCAACATCGGTGACGGAGCTGGCGAGATGGGCGCAAATCTCGCGGCGGTCAGCCTTGGTAGTAGTGGTACGGCGATGGCCGTGTCTGCGGGCCAGGCACACACGTGTGTTGTTTTCACTTCTACTGAGGTGAAGTGCTTCGGCAATGGCGGATCTGGCCGCCTAGGTACAGGCAGTCAAAACAATGTCGGAGACCTTCCAGATCAAATGGGCACCGCCCTCCCCGCAATCAACCTCGGCACTGGCCGCACCGCACTTGCAGTCAGTGCCGGCGCCGAACACACATGTGCGCTGCTCGATAACGCAGCACTCAAATGCTGGGGCAGTGGCGACAGCGGCCGCAGGGGTTCCAGCAACATGAGCAATGTTGGAGGCAGCAGTGGCGACATGGCCGAGCTTGCTGCAGTCAACCTTGGCACCGACACAACTGTGAATGTGGCAACCGAACCAACTGCGCCGCGCAGCGTGGTTGGCGTTGCGGGCAACACGCAAGCAAGCGTGTCGTGGGGCGCGCCAACAAGCGATGGCGGCAGCGACATCACCGACTACATCGTGGAGTACCAACAAGACGGTGCTGCAACGTGGTCGGTGTTTGCCGACGGCACGTCCAACGCAACAAGTGCAACCGTTACTGGTTTAACCAATGCGCGCGCGTATCAGTTTCGTGTGAGCGCGCTAAATGCTGTGAACACCAGCGCAACGTCGGGTGCTTCGGTTGCAGTTACGCCCGATACCACGACTACTACTTCAACAACCACGACCACAACTACTACGACAACGACGGTTCCAAGCGGCGGCTCGTCGGGAGCAACGCCAAGCGCTGCATCAACCACCACGCTGCCAACATCAACAACGTTGATGGCGACTACAACAACGGTGCACAGCAGCACGACGGTTGCATCGCCGCTTGCGCGTCGCGCATTATCGGCGCTTGTCGTGCCGGCGTTTTCTTCCTATGCAGTTGCGCTTGCACCGCCGCAACAGCAGGCGCTTGTTCGATACAGCAAACAACTTCGTGCGGGCGACACCGTGCGTTGCGTTGCCTATTCCGAGCCAAACCCATTTGGCGTGGTCACTCGCATCAGTGCCAAGCGCGCGCAGGCAGTGTGCGCGTTTCTTGCCCTTAGGGTGCCGGGCGTGCGCACCGCATGGTCTGCGCAGATGGGCCCAACCACGGGCATCAGCGCAGCTTCGGCAGCCCTTACTGGGCAGGCAAAAGCAACCAATTTGGCGCGGCGCGTGGTGGTTACGGCAACACTTGGCTCGTAGCCAGGAGGGGTTGCCGAATGGCATTTGGGCTGACACACTGAAGGGCGTGTTCACCTTGATCGGCTTTTCATCACGCATTAGCGAAGTAGTAGTAGTTCAGTAGGCACACCGGCCCTTGCCGCGTGTGCCTAAGCCTCCCAGATGGGGGGCTTTTTTTATCCCCAAAAACAGACCAAACCGGAGACAGAAAATGACATCCAACAGGAAGTCGAATAACCATAAAGAGGGCGAAAAGATCACCGGCGCGCAGGCGCTCATTCGCGGCTTGGAAATGGAAAACGTGGAAGTGATGTTTGGTTTGCCGGGCGGTTGCATCTTGCCCGCGTACGACCCATTGATCGAGTCGTCTATTCGCCACATCTTGGTTCGTCACGAACAAGGCGCAGGACACATGGCCGAGGGTTACGCCCATGTCACTGGCCGCCCAGGTGTTGCCATGGTGACAAGTGGTCCCGCAGCAACCAACATGGTTACGCCGTTGTGCGACGCATATATGGACTCCATTCCGATGGTTGCCATCACGGGCCAAGTTGGCACGAGCGCAATTGGCACCGACGCATTCCAAGAGTGCGACACCGTTGGCATTACGCGCAGCATCACGAAGCACAACGACTTGGTCATGAGCGCCGAGGATCTGCCGATGGCAATTCGTCAGGCGTTTCATATCGCAACCACTGGCCGCCCAGGCCCAGTGCTCATCGACGTGCCGAAAGATGTTTTGCAAAACACCATGAGTTGGAACTGGCCATCGCAAGACGAAGTTGAAGATTCGTTGCCTGGTTACAAACCAAACACCAAAGGTCATGCACGCATGATCAAAGAAGCAGCACACCTCATCTTGCGCGCCGAAAAACCAATCCTGTATGTCGGTGGCGGTGTTTTGAAAGCACGTGCAGCATCTGCGTTGCGCGAACTTGCCGAGATGTTGCAGATTCCTGTTGTAACAACATTGATGGCTCGCGGCGCATTCCCCGATAATCATCCGTTGTGCTTGGGAATGCCCGGCATGCACGGAACGGCAACCGCAATCACTGCAATGCAAAAGAGCGACTTGCTCATTGCACTTGGCGCACGTTTCGACGACCGGGTTACTGGCCGCGTGAATTCGTTTGCTCCTGAAGCAAAGATCATTCACGTCGACATCGACCCAGCCGAGCAAGGCAAAGTACGCAAGCCAGACGTGCCAATTGTGGGCGACTGTCGCTTGGTGATTGAAGCAATGATCGAAGCATTGAGAGACTTGATGCAGGGCGGCGAGAAGCAGGCCGATCTCACCCCATGGCGCAGCCGTGTCAGCGGTTGGCGCGAACAGTTTCCGTTGGCCTACGAACCAAGCGAGCCCGGCGAAGCATTGAAGCCACAGTTCTGTTTAGAGAAATTGCGCGACGCTGCACCCGAAGGCACCATCCTTGTTTCGGGCGTTGGTCAGCACCAGATGTGGTCCAGTCAATACTGGAATTTCAACGAGCCGTACACGTGGGTGAACTCGGGCGGCTTGGGCACCATGGGCTTTTCCATTCCTGCAGCAATCGGCGCAAAAGTTGGCCGCCCCGACAAAACGGTGTGGGCAATCGACGGCGACGGCTGTTTCCAGATGACGGCGCAAGAGTTGGTGACCGCATCTCTCGAGCGAATCCCCATCAAGGTGGGCATCTTGAATAACTCGTATTTGGGAATGGTTCGCCAGTGGCAAGAGATGTTCTACGAAGAGCGATACAGCGAGGTCTACTTGTCGCCAGATCTGCCCGACTTTGTGAAGTGGGCAGAAGCCATGGGTTGCGTTGGCATTCGTGTTGACGACCCAAGCGAAGTGGAGTCGGCAATCGATCGAGCCAACTCGATCAATGATCGTCCCGTTGTTGTCGACTTCCGTGTCGATGCACGCGAGAAGGTGTTTCCAATGGTTGCTGCCGGTCAAAGCAACGACGACGTGTTGTTGCCTCCGATGCAATCTTCGAGAAGGGAGTTTTTGCGATGAGCAACAAGGTCAATCCTTACGGCAGTGCGCCGACTCACCACATGTTGTCGGTGCTCGTACAAAACCGACCAGGCGTGCTTGCACGCGTGGCGTCGCTGTTTGCACGACGCGGCTACAACATCTATTCGCTGGCCGTAGCGCCAACCGAACAAGACGATTTCAGCCGCATCACCATCGTTGTCGATGTGGAGTCGGCACCGCTCGAGCAAATTGTGAAGCAGTTGTTCAAACTGATTGAAGTGGTGCGCATCTCCGAACTGAGCCCAAGCCAGGCGGTAGAGCGCGAATTGATGGTGGCCACTGTTCGGGCATCTGCCAAAGAGCGAGGCGATGTCGTTGAACTCACCAATGTCTTTGAGGGCAAGATCCTGTCGGTTGGCGCCGATGCGGTCATTGTTTCCCTGGACGGCAGCCCAGAAAAATTGGACGATTTTGCCGAATTGCTGCGACAATATGGAATCATCGAATCGCAACGAACAGGGCGCGTCGCGCTTCCAAAACTCGATCGAGTCGTTAAGACATCAACAAGCAAGGGGAAGGCAAGCTAATGGCAGCAAACATTTATTACGAGAAAGATGCCGATCCGGCGCTCATTCGCTCCAAGAAGGTAGCCATCATTGGTTACGGTTCGCAGGGCCATGCACATGCGCTCAACTTGAAAGAGTCTGGCGTTGATGTGGTTGTTGGCTTGCGCGACGGTTCGTCGTCGAAGGCAAAAGCCGAAGCCGCTGGCCTCAAAGTGATGAGCATTGCCGATGCGACAAAGTACGCCGACTTGATCATGATCCTTGCTCCAGACACCGAGCAGAAAAAGATCTACGAAGAAAGCATCGAGCCAAACCTTGTAGATGGCAAGGCACTTGCATTCGCGCACGGTTTCAACATTCACTTCAAGCAGATCAAGCCGCGCAAGGATCTCGACGTCGTCTTGATCGCGCCGAAGGGACCCGGTGATCTCGTACGTCGTCAGTACGAGCAAGGCCGAGGCGTTCCGTCTCTCATCGCCGTTTTCCAAGACGCGTCGCGCAAGGGCTTCGCCAAGGCGCTCGCCTACGCGGATGGTATTGGCGGTACTCGCGGCGGCGTGTTGAAGACGACCTTCGCCGAGGAGACCGAGACGGATCTGTTCGGCGAGCAGGCCGTGCTCTGTGGTGGCGCAACCGAGCTCGTCGTCAAGGGCTTCGAGACGCTGGTCGAGGCTGGCTATCAACCCGAAGTGGCCTACTTCGAGTGCATGCACGAGCTTAAGCTCATCGTCGATCTGCTGCATGAAGGCGGCATCTGGAAGATGCACAAATTCATCAGCGAGACGGCCAAGTACGGCGACCTCACGCGCGGTCCGCGCGTGGTCAACGCCAAGACCAAGGCCGAGATGCGCAAGATTCTCAAAGAAATCCAACAGGGTAAGTTCGCCCGTCAATGGATTCGCGAGAACGCTACGGGCCGCAAGAAATACGACAAGATGCTGAAGAACGACCTCAACCGTCCGATCGAGAAAGTGGGCTACGCGCTGCGCGCCCGCATGCCTTGGTTGGATCAAGGTCGTTAATTAGGAGAACCTGCCATGACATCGAACGCCGACCGGGTAATGATCTTCGACACCACGCTGCGCGATGGGGAGCAAGCCCCAGGTTGCAGCATGACGCAGCCGGAAAAGCTGCGCGTGGCGAAGGCGCTAGCCGACCTCGGCGTCGATGTCATTGAGGCCGGGTTCCCCGCCGCCTCGCCCGGCGACTGGGAGTCCGTTCACTCGGTCGCCCGCGAGGTCGAGGGGCCCATTATTTGCGGCCTCGCCCGCTGCACACGCGATGACATCGAAAAAGCCGCGCGTGCGCTGCGTCCAGCTCCCAAGCACCGTATCCACGTATTCCTCGCCACGAGTGCCATCCACCGGCAATACAAGCTCAACATGGCGAAAGAGGAAATTATTCGCAGCGCCGTCGAGGGCGTGAAAATCGCTCGCGAATACTGCGAAGACGTCGAGTTCTCCCCTGAGGACGCCTCGCGCACGGAGCTCGAGTTCCTCGCTCAGGTTGTCGAAGCGGTCATTGACGCGGGTGCCACGACCGTCAATATCCCGGACACCGTCGGTTATACGGTGCCGCACGAGTTCGCTGAACTTTTTCGGTATCTGCGCAAGAACGTCAGCAACATCGATCGCGCTCGCCTCTCCGTCCACTGCCATGACGATCTCGGTATGGCGGTCGCCAACAGCTTGATGGCCGTCGTTGCAGGCGCACGACAGATCGAGTGCACCATCAATGGCATCGGTGAGCGCGCGGGTAATTGCTCGCTCGAAGAAGTGGTGATGGCATTGCGTACTCGCGAAACGTTCTTCAATGCCCGAACCCACATCCAGTCGCAGAAGCTCTACCCTGCTTCTCGTCTTGTCTCGAGCATTACCGGAATGCCGATCCCGCGTAACAAAGCGATCGTTGGCGAAAACGCTTTCGCGCACGAATCGGGGATTCACCAGCATGGCATGCTCAAGCACGCGAGTACGTACGAGATCATGCGCCCGCAGGATGTCGGTCTCAGCCGCTCGGCTCTCGTACTCGGCAAGCATAGCGGCCGTCACGCCTTGCGTGAGCGCATCAAAGAACTCGGCTTTGATATCGACGAGGCGGAATTCGCGCGAGTCTTCGAAGAGTTCAAGGCGCTCGCAGACAAGAAAAAGGAATTATTCGATGGCGATATCGAAGCGCTGGTTTTGAAGGCCGAAGGCCAGGACCAGGGCCCATGGTCGCTTGAGAGCTTGAGCACCGCGTCCGGTTTGCAAAATGCAACGGCCACGGTGAGCCTGCGTCATCAAGACGGTCGCTGTATCGAACGCAGCTCCAGCGGCGATGGCCCTGTCGATGCGGCTTTCAAGGCGATCGAGGACATCACGGGCATCAACCCCTCGTTGCAGAAGTTCGAACTGCGCAGCCTCTCCGAAGGCGAGGATGCCCAGGGCGAGGCGATCGTCTACGTCAACTTCCAGGATCGAAGCTACCGAGGCTCCAGTGCGACAACCGATATCGTCGAATCGGCCACCCGTGCGTTCCTCGAAGTGATCAATCGCATCGAGTTGTCACAGAAGGCGCAGGCCGCTTAACCCGCGCACTCGCGAAACAGATACCCCACTCCTTTCACCTTATTGCAGAAGAAGTCCATGTCCGCTCCGAAAACCATGTTCGAGAAAGTCTGGGCCGCACACGAAGTAGTGCCTCAGACGGCTGATACACCCGCTGTCATATTCATCGACCTGCACCTCACCCACGAGGTCACCTCGCCGCAGGCGTTCTCCGTGCTCAAATCGCGCGGTCTCAAGCTTCGTCGTCCGGATCTGACACTGGCGACGATGGATCACGCGACACCGACCCGAACCGAACAGGTGTTCGGTGGTGCGCCGATTTCGATCGAATCAGCGGCCAAGCAAATCCGGCAGCTGGAGGTGAATTGCGCTGAGTTCGGCGTAGAACTGCTTGGTCTGCAGGACGCGCGCCGCGGCATCGTGCACATCATCGGCCCCGAGCTGGGCGTGACACAGCCCGGCAAGACCATCGTCTGCGGCGACAGTCACACCTCCACGCACGGCGCTTTTGGCGCGCTCGCCTTCGGCATTGGCACGACGGAAGTCGGGCACGTGATGGCAACGCAATGCCTGTTGCAGAAGAAGCCGAAGACTTTTGCCGTCAATGTCTCCGGAAGACTACGCCCCGGCGTCACCCCGAAAGATTTGATCCTCGCCATCATCGGCAAGGTCGGCGTCTCGGGCGGCACCGGCTACGTATTCGAATATCGCGGCGAAGCAATTCGCGCCATGGACATGGAGCAGCGCATGACTGTCTGCAACATGTCCATTGAAGCGGGTGCGCGCGCCGGCATGATCGCGCCGGACGAGGTCACTTTTGCTTATCTCAAAGATAAGCCGCGCTCGCCCAAAGGTGCTGCGTGGGATGAGGCAGTGGCTTACTGGCGCACATTGGCGACCGATGAAGGCGCGATCTTCGACAAGACCATCGAGATCGATGCCTCCGCGCTCGAGCCCATGATCACCTACGGGACCAATCCGGGCATGGTGGTTCCGATCTCGGGACAGGTCCCAGACCGTCGTGGCGATGCCGTGTTCGATGCAGCGATGAAATACATGGGGCTGACCCCGGGCGCGCCGATCACCGACGCGCCGGTCAACGTGGTGTTTATCGGCAGCTGCACCAATGGGCGCCTCGGCGATCTTCAGGCTGCGGCGAAGGTGTTAAAGGGCCAACGCGTCGCCCCAGGCGTGCAAATGCTCGTCGTGCCGGGATCCCAAGAGGTCAAACGCGAGGCGGAAGAACTGGGCCTGCACGAGATATTTAAACAAGCTGGTGCCGAATGGCGCGAATCGGGTTGCTCGATGTGTTTCTTCGCCGGCGGCGAGAGCTTCGGCGCGCGCGAGCGCGTCGTGTCGTCGACCAACCGCAACTTCGAAAGTCGCCAGGGCCCCGAGACCCGGACGCATATTGCGAGTCCCGAAACCGTGGCGGCCAGCGCCATCGCGGGACATCTGGCCGACGTGCGCGCGTTGGAGGTGGCGTGATGGAGCGCTTCGACGTGCTGTCGGCCGTCGCCGCACCGATCGTGCGTGCCAATGTGGACACCGACATCATCATTCCCTCGCGTGAAATGAAGTCGGTGTCGAAAACGGGTTTGGCGGACGGCTTGTTTGCCGGCTGGCGCTATACGGCAATCGGCGGTCGCGAGCCGAACCCCGATT
>ENA-OUVC01002272-OUVC01002272.1-marine-metagenome-genome-assembly--contig:-NODE-2272-length-10920-cov-2.471825_pt1 | contig 10920 bp, 12 predicted proteins | sample MGYA00248622_ERZ508571 | MGnify/ENA primary metagenome ERZ508571 (study PRJEB26236, sample SAMN06267175) | marine metagenome | isolation source: Columbia River Estuary | place: USA:Columbia River... | reverse complement strand
CTTCACTTGGGCAGCAGCGCCAGTTGCGGGATTTGCTGCTGCGATTTCAATAGGCGCATTGATGGGAAAACGCCATTATGGCGATAACCCACCTCCTGAAACAGAACATGCAATCAGGAACTCTCCTCGCGCAATTGCGCTATGGATCGTGGTTTCAGCTCTCATGTGTCTCTTCGCACTTGTTGTCGGTCTGATTGCACTACAGAAAGATGATGCAACACTTCTTGATGCAAAGGCGATCCATGTCAATGTAGTTGGCCAGCAATGGGCATGGAACTACGACTATCCAGGGTCAGCTGGAGTTCGAAGCAATGTACTTCACTTGCCAGTGGATCAACCTGTTGTATTTCATGTGACCAGTAAAGATGTGAAGCACTCATTCTGGATTGTTCAGATGGGCATCAAAATCGATGCAAACCCTGGTGAATTTACCGAGACTGCTGTAACTCCTAACAAGATTGGCACATTTGATATTAGATGTGCTGAACTCTGCGGATTACTGCATGCCTATATGCAGAATAAAGTCATTGTTGAAAGCAAAGCAGATTATGAAAGCTGGCTTGCAAGTCAACCTGATACCGGCAAGACGACCTGGACTGAAGAGAAGGCGGCTGCATAATGACAACAATGATGGAACGTGCAACTCCTACATCAGGGGAAAATCCAAAAGTCGGAATCATTCGCCATCTCAACGTCTTCACAGCATTTGCACTCGGTGCTTTCACGGCGATTGTCGTGTGGCGATTAGGGCTCTCCTTCCTTCCAGCAGATTCAGAATCAGCTCCACTCTTCACTCGAGAAGACAAAATCACACTTCTTTCGATGATTGGTTGGTTCGTTGGATTTATGACTGGCATTGGCGCACTTGTTGCACCGTTCCGATGGGTCATGGGCAAAGATCTTTCTCACGATGAGAACATGTATCTGGCTGGGAAAGATATGGGCGTAAAGCGCTACTTCCGATACACAACAGATCACAAAGTTGTTGGTATTCAATACCTCATTATCACTATGGTGATTTTTGGTATTGGTGGAATTCTTGCGATGCTTATTCGCGCAAACCTAGGTACTCCTGAAGGTGGATGGATTCACCCACAGGCCTATAACTCCATTGTTGGTACTCACGGAATCATCATGATTGTTGGAACAATCATTATGGTGACAGGACCTTTTGGTAACTACATCATGCCGATCATGATCGGTGCACGAGATATGGCATTCCCACGTCTTAACGCGCTTAGCTTCTGGCTCATTGTCGCTGCTGCAGTTCCACTTATCTGGGGTCAATTCCTTGGTGGAATTTCCACAGGATGGACCGCCTATAACCCACTTGCAGGTCAATCACCATTAGGTATGAACGGCTACATCATGTTTATCTGCATCTTTGCAATCTCCACGATGGTTGCGGGTGCAAATATCACCACAACTGTTGTTCGTATGCGCGCAAAGGGAATGACATGGAATCGCACACCAATCTTTATTTATGGTGTTGTTGCATCTGTAGCTCTTGCACTTCCTGCATTCCCAGTCTTCTTCCTCTCCCAAGTTCTTTCAGGAATGGATAGAGCACTTGGTACTTCTTTCTATGACACAGCTCGCGGTGGTAGCGGCTGGTTATATGAAAACCTCTTCTGGATCATGGGACACCCTGAGGTCTATGTCATTCTCATTCCCGCTGTTGCAGCTCTAATGGAGATGGCGCCAGTATTTACTCGACGTCCACTCTTTAGCTTTAACGTTGCAGGAATGGGAATCGCTGGAATCTGCGGTCTCTCAGTTCTTGTCTGGGCTCACCACATGTATATGTCAGGGTGGGCACCACTACTCAATGCTCCCTTTATGTTGACAACTGAGTTAATTTCCATTCCAACAGGAATGCTCTTCTTAGTTCTTATCGGAACTCTCTGGCGAGGGCGGCTCTGGATCACAGTTCCAACAATGTCAATCTTCGCACTTCTCTGGAACTTTATGATCGGTGGAGTTACAGGAATTTACCTCTCGGATGTTCCAGCAGATGCCTTCCTTCACGGTTCTATGTATGTCACCGCACACTTTCACTTCACATTGATGGGCGCGGGCCTTACTGGTGCAATCGCATCACTTGTCTACTGGTTCCCTAAGATGACTGGCAGAATGCTTGATAAAAAGCTCTCCTGGATCTCTTTCTGGTTTGTACAAGTCGGCTTTAACGTAGCCTTTATCGGAATGTTCTTCGTTGGACTACAAGGTCAGCCACGACGTGTTGAGGCATACGCTGCAATCTTTAATAAGGGCAACCTCATTACATCAATTGGTGCAGCAGCAATCATGACCGGAATGCTTGTGCTTCTTGCAGCAGTCATTGGTTCATGGCGCGGTGGTGTGAAAGCACCTATGAACCCTTGGCAAGCTAAGTCACTTGAATGGACAGTTCCAAACCCTGTCCCACTTGAGAACTTTGCAACGCTACCTGTCGTCACAGAAGATGTTTACGGATATGGAAGGAAGAACTAATGAGCCTCGATACACACGCACATTCCAATCCACATCACGAACATCCTGATGTAGTCGGAGGACGTAACCGTCTTGGAGTAATCCTCTTGATTGTTGCTGACGTTGCATTTGCACTCAGCATGGTCTTCACCTACTTCTATCTCAAGGCGCAGAATGTCAACGATATGTGGCTTCCTGCAGCGACAGAAGAGAACCCAGCAGTGACTGCTGTCTCTAGCGCCGGAGCCTGGAGAATTACAGCTGTTGCAGCAATCGGACTTCTTGCGCACTTCATCGCGCTACGAAATGTTCGACAAGGAAATCAGGGTGGGCTCAAAACCTTTGGACTTCTTGCATTCCTGGCATCAATGGTTGCAATCGTCATGCAGGTTCAACAGTTTGGGGCGGTTCCATTCACCTTCTATAACGGTGCCTATGCCTCATGCTGGTACATGTTTGCAGTGATGAATACTGTCCACTTAGTACTCACTGCATTTATTGCACTCGGCAACTGGAATCGTTCACGTCTTGACATTTATACGGCCGATCATTGGCATGTAGATATCGTCAACGTCTGGTGGATCTGGATGGTTGTGTCATCATTGCTCGGTGCCTTCTCACTCAACTTCACCTAAGAAGTCTTCAGGCTGGATAGCCCCATACATAGCCCTTGGCTGCGTGTGGGGTTGTTCATTTATCTTCATCAAATTAGGCCTTGAATTTCTTACTCCCTTTGGCGTCGCCTTTGGTCGTTGCGCACTAGGAGCACTCACTCTGGTGCTCTTTGCCAGGATCAAGGGCGCTGCGATGATTTCAGATAAGAAATTACTTCTTCATCTGTGGATCGTTGCAATGCTTCTCAATGTCATACCTGGAGTTCTCTTTGCACTGGCTCAGACAGAGGTGACATCAGTTCTTGCAGGAATTATTAATGCAGTCACACCGCTGATGACGCTGATTGCAATTCTTATTGTGCACAGGGAAGAGAAACCAAAAAGCTTTCAATTCGTTGGGATCATTATTGGATTTACCGGAGTACTGATTGTTCTGGGGGCATGGCGTGGTCTTGGTGATAATCCGCTCTGGGCAATCTTGGTATTGCTTGCAGCTGTTTCTTGCTACGGGATTTCATTTCCCTACACGCGAAAGTATGTGATTCCTTATAAGGCAAAACCAGAATCTATTGTTGCAACACAGCTGACACTGGCTGCGGCAACTCTTCTGCCTTTCTATCTCATCGATGGAATTGCCAAAGATGAATATCTCCTTGTGCCCGTTCTGGGGATGATTGCCCTTGGAGTATTTGGAAGTGGATTTGCCTACATCTGGAACTTCAAAGTGATGGAGTTAGCCGGTAGTGCGATTGCAAGTAGCGTGACGTATTTGACTCCGGTTGTGGCAGTCATTGTGGGAGTAATTTTCTTGAATGAAGAGGTAACGTGGCATGAACCAGTTGGCGCTGTGGTCGTTCTACTCGGTGCTGCGATTGCTCAAGAGCGAATCAGATTTAGGAAAGCGTAAAACCGACGGGTAGTTCAAGTCGATGAGTACCGAGCAACTTTTCATTCTTTAAAATTGACTCAGTTTTATCGTCGGCCACAATAATTCCTCCTGAGAGGATTACTGCTCTTTCACAAAGTTCGTATGCATAGGGAAGGTCATGGGTCACCATCACGATAGTGACATCGAGTGAGCGCAAAATGTCGGCCAACTCTCTGCGGCTAGCCGGATCAAGATTTGATGAGGGTTCATCCATGACCAAGATTTCAGGTTTCATCGCAAGAACTGTGGCAACTGCAACTCGTCTGCGCTGTCCAAAGGAGAGGTGATGCGGAGGGCGATCTTTATATTCACTCATGCCGACTAATTTCAGGGCATCGTCAACAATCGCCTCTAGCTCTGCGCCTCGCACTCCCATGTTGTAAGGACCAAATGCAACGTCTTCACCAACTGTTGGCATAAACAACTGATCATCAGGATCTTGAAAAACGATTCCAACTTTTGAGCGAATATTCCTAATTGATTCCTTATTCTTGGAATCTACTTTCTCACCTGCAATAAATACTTCACCCTGCATTGTCTGGTGGATGCCATTCATATGCAGCACAAGAGTGGTCTTACCTGCTCCATTAGGACCAAGGAGTGCTACGCGCTCTCCCTTCTCAACTCGAAGGTTCACACCATAAAGAGCTTGATTGCCATCGGGATAAGCAAATGCCAGATTATTGATTAGTAAGCTCGGGTGATTGCTCATCTTTTAACCGTTCATTCTGAAGAAGATAGAAATTATTAGTGCGAATGTAGGAATACTAAGGGCCTTTAACCATGTCAGATAACCGACAGATCTCACTTCAGTATGTGGCAGCTCACCATCAAATCCACGAGAGAGCATGGCCAGATGCACTCGTTCACCGCGTTCGTAAGAACGGATGAATAGCGCTGCTGCCGATGTTGCAATAACTTTCCAATGCTTGACACCTGTTGCATCGAAACCACGAGATAGTCGTGCAATCTTCATCCGTTCCATCTCATCGCTGATTACATTTATATAGCGGAGCATGAATGATGCAATCTGGACCATGATTATGGGCAGCCGAAGTCGCTCTAGACCGCGCAAGATCTCGCGAGCAGTAGTTGTTGTTGAAAGTATGACTGCGCTCAAGACGCCTAAAGTTCCCTTGGCAACAATTGAAATGCCAGCCAAGAGACCATCTCTGTAAAGATTGAAAGGTCCGAGCTCAAAGCGTTCACCAGTTCCAACAAATGGCATCAGAACTGCGAAGAATATGAAAGGCACTTCAATCAGCGCTCGTTTTGAAAGTGTGAGTACTGAGATCTTTCCAGCCAGTGAGGAGGCAATCACAAGGATTAGGAATCCCACAAAAGCTGGCCAGTAGGTGATGGGAGTAGATACAACTACTAAGACGAATAGGAGAACTGCGACGATCTTTACATGCGAAGGCAGGGAGTGGACAGCTGAGTGGCGGTGAATGTAAAGCCTTTCACCCACATCATGTCCATGGTGATGGCCATGAGAGTGAACCTGGCTCTTTTCTGAGGATAAAGTTTCTATTTGCTTGCGCCATTCTTGCGTCGAAGAATTAAGAAGAGCGCTGAAGAAACACCTGCAGTGGCGAGTACGCCAATGACTCCGGCCGCACCCGTGGAAAGCCGTTCATTCTCAACGCCTTTTACTCCGTAGTCAGCAAGCAATCCATCTGCATTCTTGCTCTCTTTGGCATTTTCAAGGAACCCAATATCTTGCGCAACTTTCTCGAGACCATCTGGACTAGAGGATGCATAGTTTGAAACAACTCCTGCTAGAAATAGAGAGGTAGCAAATCCAGCAATAATGAACTTATTCTGCTTTCTCATTGATTCACTCGCGTTTCTAATAGCTGTGTCGTTCCTTTGTATCCATAGACAAGATCTGATCGGCTCGCCATTACTGCACCTACAGCCAGTGCAGTGATTACTCCTTCACCAATTCCTATAAGAAAGTGAGTTCCAAGCATGGCTGTGAGCACTTGTGAGATAGAAAATGTTGCAGTTCCGCCGATTGCATATTGGAGAACAAATCCTGCAGCTGCACAAGGAACTGAGATCAATCCTGCAAGAAAAGCAGCGATTGATATCGATGACTTATTTTTAGGTAGAAATTTCTTTACCAAGATGAAAATTAAGTAACCAACCCAGACTCCGACTAAAGACATGTTAAAGATGTTGAGTCCAAGGGCTGTCAATCCTCCATCTGCAAAGAGCAGAGCTTGCATGAGTAAGACAACCGTCAGTGCAAGCGATGCCGCCCACGGACCCACAAGAACTGCAGCAAGTGCTCCACCAAGTAAGTGGCCACTTGTTCCAGCAGCAACAGGGAAATTGAGCATCTGCACGGCAAAGATAAATGTTGCTGTAAGTCCAGCTAGCGGAGCAGTCTTTTCATCGAGAGAAGATCTAGCTCCCTTGAGTGAGATAGCCACACCAGTGGCAGCCAATCCAGCAAAGGCGACAGAGGTAGGAATGTCGATGAACCCATCAGGAATATGCACGCTCTAACCTTTCTAGATGCAAATGACTTGCAAGAAGAGAAGATTAACCGAGAATTTACGCCCAAGCGAGTTGAAATAAGCACGAGCCAGCAGGCGTTAGGTCTACAGTGCAGGAATCTCGAGCTGCTGGGGGGTCTTTAGATGGGCGAGGACGAAGGCCAGGACGATCTTGTCACCGAAGAGATGCTCTGGGATCGCATCCCCGAGGTCCATGGTGAAGAACGAGCCAATACCTATTACGAACTCTCTGCCCGCATCTTTGCTCGCGGCCAATATGACGAAGCGCTCGCGCTCGCTGAAACTGCGCGAGATATCTTCTCTGAACTTGGAGCATCTGCTCCCAGTGAAGGTTTAGCGCAGGCATATTCTGCAATTGGTTACAACCTCAATCAGTTAAAGCGCATGGATGAGGCAGCAACTGCAATGAGTAAAGCTGTTGCCATCTTGCGTGAGAACAAATCTCCGATTGCACTTGAGCTCGCCTGCACACTCGGTGAGTGGTGGTATGCCTCAAAGAATTATGAAAAAGTAATTGAGACTATGTATGAATGTTCACAAGAACATTTGGTTGATGGCAACACCATCGGCGCTGCTAACGATATGCATCTCATTGGTTGCGCCCAGCGCGAACTCAAGAATTTCACCGAAGCCATCATCTGCTTCCAGGAAGCACGCAAGATGTTTAAGTTAGAAAAAGAAGTTATTCATGTTGCCCGCTGTGATCAGAAGATTGCATCATGCTATGTCGAGCTCGGCGATGGTGAGAAAGCGCTCGATGCTGCCCGCAAATCAATTGACGTCTTTGAAACTGCCCATGATCACCGCCGTGAAACCTTTGCACTCTTTGAGTACGGAAAAGCAGAGATTCTTCTTGGAAAGTTAGAAGATGGCCTATCCACGTTAGATGGAGTCCTTCAAATCATTACTGACGATGAACCGAAAGATTTTGAATTCATTCTCGATATCGAAGACCGTATGGTTGCTGTCATGCGACAACTAGGCCGCATGGAAGAAGCAGATGAGGTTGAACGTCGATTGAAGTCAGTGCGCGAAGCCCTCGCTGATGAACCTGCATCAGATGCAGATGTCACACTCAACGATTAGATCTTGCGCGGTAGGTGCTGCAAAGCCCAGTGATACATCGCGATAGCACCAGCAGCAGATGCATTCATGGAGCGCGTTGAGCCATATTGTTCAATGGCATAGAGAACGTGGCAGATAGCAATTCCTTCATCTGACATTCCGGCGCCTTCTTGGCCAAAGAGAAGTACGCACTTCTCGGGAAGTTCGGCACCTTCTAAATGCTTTGATCCTGGAACGTTATCGATGCCGATTATCGGGGTCTGATTCTCAGCACACCACTGGGCAAATTCAGCGACGGTGGGGTGATGTAGGACAGTGAGATATCGATCTGTCACCATCGCACCACGCTTATTCCAATCACGCTTTCCAATAATATGAACATGTGAAGCATTGAATGCATTTGCTGTGCGCACGATGGAACCAATATTTAAATCATGCTGCCAATTTTCAATGGCAATCTGCAATTTGTGTCGCTTTGTATTGAGGTCGGCGACAATTGCTTCCACAGTCCAGTATCTGTAGTGATCGAGAACGTTTCTACGATCACCATTTTCAAGAAGCTCAGGATCATATTGTGGACCTGTTGGCCATGGTTTTTCATGAGGGCCGACGCCTACTACTGGGAAAAATTCACCCGGTCCGATGACTGCAGGTGTATTGATTTCCATGGATGCACTCTAAACTTAAGCAGCCAGCAATACCAATAACTTTGAAGGAGTCACAATGGAGATTGTTTATCACATCGCTTTTGGCATCCATCTGCTCTGCGTGGTTGCGATTTTGGCTCTCTTACTCTTGCAGGCGAAAAAGAATCCTAAGAAGCTCAATCCTGGAATTGTCCATGCAACGCTCACAGCGCTCATTGCAGCTCTTGTGATGGTTGGTCTGTGGGATCAAGTTCATGATGAAGCTCTTAACCACACCAAGGTTGGTATTAAGGCTCTGGTTCTTACAGTGATTTTGACTCTTGGTTACACACACCTTAAGAAGCCAGTACTGAAGAATTCAATCTGGGCAGCGATGCTGGGATTGACTGTTCTCAATATCGTTATTGCATACGCCTGGTAATTCTTTCGATGAAAAAATTTGGGATTGTGGCATGTCTGATTTTTGCCATTCCAAATGTTTTCCCAGTGCAAGCAAGCGCACTTGATCCAATAAACGTTGCTGCAACCTTTGAAAGACTTACCGCAGGATCTGCACTGGCCGATCCTTCGGTAGTGGTCATTGATCAACTCACAGGTCAGGTTGTTTTTGAAAAGAGCGCCTACTCACAACGAAAGCCTGCATCGGTTCTTAAAATCTATTCAGCAGCAGCAGCGCTGACATATATGCAGCCCACTCAAATTTTCACAACATCAGCCTGGGTGGGAGTGAATCCAAAGAGTCTTGTCATCCAAGGCTCCCTGGATCCATGGATGAGCTTGAGTGATCCTGTTGCGAAGAAGATGGGGCGCACCTCTATCCCTCGAATTGAATACAACTCACTTTCAGCTCTTAAGGAAGCAAATCCGGGATCTATTCGGAATTCGACAATTTATTACTCTGATTTATATTCGCAAGATGTTGCCAACATCAAGCGCTTCTTTATTAAGCAAGGCGTGAGCCCAATTATGAAGAAGGTGAGCACGCAGGAAGCACAGATGCTTTCCTCTGAGCAAATACTTTCATCCGATTCTCCAGAACTTCAAAAGATGCTGGCTTTTGCGCTCACGTGGAGCGATAACTTACTCACCGAACGCATCGCCCGTCTTGCATCACAAGCTGCTGGTTATCCGCTCAGCGATGAAGGCGTTTCCCGAACTTTCGAAGAAGTACTCGCAGGACTTGGCGTGAGCAGCCAAGGGCTATTCATTAAAGATGCCAGTGGGCTCTCAAAAGAGAATCGAGTAACTGCAATACAAGTCGGTCAGTTACTCGTGAAGATTCGTAGCGATTCTCGGTTTGCCTCACTGATTAGTGGTCTGCCAATCAGTGGATTAACGGGAACTCTGCGCAGCAGGTTTGTCGACACGGCACCGCAGGCAGTAGGTCTTGTTAAGGCAAAGACTGGGACCCTTAATGGAACTGCAAATCTTGCGGGCTATGTTGAGGCAGGAGATCGCGAATATGTTTTTGTGATCATCGCTGACAGATTAAAGACAAGTTCACGTGCGGAGAAATTTGCACGTTCAACGGTGGATAGAATTTTAGGAAAGATTGCAGCACCACTGTTGCCGATCTTTCCTACACAACCAGCTGAGATAGTTGTTGAAGAGGTTACGACAACCGCTTAATCGTCGTCTTCATCTTCATCATCGTCATCATCATGGTCACGATTGCCACGTTTACCTTTACCTTCACGACCTTCATCATCGTCGTCATCGCCACGTTGTGGAACATTTGTCACAATTGGCATAGGTAATGAATTAAGGCTAGAAGAGATCTTGGCAGTTGGCGCAGTTTGCACTATTGGCGCAGGTTCTGTGTTCGCGTTGTTGAAAGTAGCAGGAGCGCTACTTTGTGCTGCTGCCATAGATTGTGAAGTCACTGGAATATCTGCAACTGCAGAAGGCTCTTCCTGAGTTGTTGCAAAGACTGATCCTCCAAGAATGATTGCCCCTGCAGCGACAAGTGTGCCGATAGATAACTTCCTATTGACCTTTTGAATTCCATCAGATGCTTTAGCGCTATCTGTGAGTTCAAACCATTCGGGCTTCTTTGGAGTCATGGTGACTTCCTTTCGTTAAATGCAAGATAGATCTCATTCCTTAAAGGCGACTGAGAATCGACCCGTTACCCGCTGTCAGTTACAGGTACCCTAAGCGTGTGTCACTCCTTCGCGCGTATGTAGACCTCATGAAGCTACGCGTGGTCGAACTCCTGATCATTACCACGCTGCCTGCCATGGTCTTGGCTGAAAAGGGGCTGCCATCATTTGGCTTAGTCGCAGCAACTCTTTTTGGCGGAACTCTGGCAGCAGGTGCATCTAATGCATTTAATATGGTGATTGAGTCTGAATCTGACAAGTTAATGGCTCGCACATCAAAGCGTCCATTAGTTACTGGAGTCATGAGTAATGCGAATGCAACAGTCTTTGCATGGTTCATCACAATTGTTTCACTCGCAATTTTCCTACTCTTCACGACCGTTCTTGCAACACTCTTAACAGCTCTTGCAATCTTTTATTACGTAGTTATCTACACAATTATTCTTAAACCTAATACTTCTCAGAACATTGTGTGGGGAGGAGCTGCAGGATGTATGCCAGTGCTTATTGGATGGGCTGCCGTTACAGGTTCTCTGACATGGGTGCCGGTTGCATTCTTTATGGTGG
>ENA-OUVC01002271-OUVC01002271.1-marine-metagenome-genome-assembly--contig:-NODE-2271-length-10926-cov-2.557747_pt1 | contig 10926 bp, 8 predicted proteins | sample MGYA00248622_ERZ508571 | MGnify/ENA primary metagenome ERZ508571 (study PRJEB26236, sample SAMN06267175) | marine metagenome | isolation source: Columbia River Estuary | place: USA:Columbia River Estuary... | reverse complement strand
AGTTTTAAAATCGTTCCACTTAATCAAAAGTTTCCCGGCATTCTGGGTAACTTGAAATCCGCCTATTCCTTGGTATGGAGAAGTTTGAATGAATTCTTCTTCTTGCCAGATCTTAAGACCGGCTTTATCAAAAGCAATCAACTCTGCCATGCCAGTGTAATTTGGCTTCAAATCACTTAAAATAAATTCACTCTGATTGCCAGGCAATTCGATGGTTCGGCTTCGATCAATTTTTAATTCAAAACGATCTGCTCCGGACAAAACCTGCCAAGAGATTTTAAGTTGGCCTTTACCCTGACTAATTGATGTTAACTCTCTAAACCCAGACTGGGGTTCTAATAACCGCTTAACAAAATTTTCAAATTGAATTATCTTGTTATCTTTTGCAATTTTGTCATCAAGTGAACTAATGCTGTCATTTGAGTTCAAGATTATGTCATGCTGTTTTCTTGCTTCTTCAAGACGTAAATGCGCGAGAGCAAAGGGTTTGTCTGCTTTGTGTTTGCCTTTTGCGTTAACCCACGTTGCCGCTTGTGCTTCTAACAAATCCTCAACTTGTTTTGGTGTGATTCCAAGGTCAGTGTTAAAGGATAAGACCTCGAAAAGATCCTGTAGATTCAGCTTCTTATCGCCGTCGTCATAAGGGTCCATGACTCGGTAGATACGCGAATAATCACGGTCGGTGCGAATTTTGATTACCCCAGCCCAGTCATCTGCATTCAGCGCTTCGCCGTTTACTGTGATGGTAGGAGGGGTTGCGGCCGGCTCCATCCCTTTATTGCTTGCTCGAATAGTGAATTGACGCTCAATAGTGAAGTGGTTGGTGTCAACTAAACCTTCAATTCGCGCATCCATCAATAGATTTGTTGCATCTTGCAAATTCGCAAATGTGATGAACTTTTTGTCCACATGTTGTCCAAAGCGGCGCCCAGCCAATGTCCAAGAAATCAATTCAGCAAGCGTTGACTTCCCGCTTTCATTTTTGCCTGAGACAACTACGAAATTGCCATTGCCAAGTTTCATTTCACGCGAAGAGAATTTTCCGAAGATCCCACCGCGAGCAATTGTTATACGAATTTTCTTCACGATTTTTTGTTTCCTTCCAGGATCGCTTCCACCAAAGCCATTGCAGTTCGTTCACGAATTGCAACGGCATCGTCGTCACCGAGGCATTCAGAGGCTGTAGCAACCACGAGTTTCTTCGATTCTGTGAGAACTTCCTCATCGCTCATTTGGTCAAGGATGCGAAGCGTGGTTCCGATGAGACCTTGTTCTTGGCGTAATTCGTTGAGGTCGTAGGTTGGTTTAACTGTTGAGCCGATCCCGGCAACAATTGTTGAGCCGATCTCTGACGCAAAATCACCCAGAAAGTCCTTTTGCATTTTGCCGCTTTCAACCTGGGTTCGTATCTCTTTATGGAGAAAACTTCGACCGATGAGTTCAACTCTGACTACTAACCTTCTATTTTCTAGGGAGTTGGATGCCTTTAAGACTTCTTTGATTAAGAGCCTTGAACAGTCATCCAATTCGCCAATTTCGCTCACATCGATTTGTATATTTTGGAAACGAACTGTGTCGCATGCAACAAATTTAGGTGCATCGAATCCGTTGCGGTTAAGCGTGACAAGAAGAGCGCCTTTCGGATGGCATTCAGCTGGTTTGAAGTTTCTGCCTTGCAGGTTTCCTGAGTAAGCCCACCAGCGTCCATCGCCAAGCGAGTTGTTGTCATTGCGAAGGTGAATGTGCCCTAGGGCCCAATAACCAACTGGAGCGGCGCGTAGATCTTCCACTGAGCATGGGGCATACGTATCATGTGCGCTGTTTCCAGCCATGCTTGTATGCAACACGCCAACTCGCCACTTGGCGTTTTCTCGTGGCAAGTTGCGAAACCCTACGGTCAGATTCTCTGTCACTGCATTTGATCCGAAACTTACGCCAGCAACGCTGACTATGCCTTCGTCTGTTTGGGCGGCGATAAACTCGTGTGGCTCATCTGTTCGAAAGACGTGAACATTGTCAGGAAGTTCTCGGCGAGGTTTGTATCCCTTGAGTGACGGGTCGTGGTTGCCATGAATGATGTACGCGCCGATTCCATGTTTTTCTAGCTTCAAAAGACCGTTGCGAAAATCTGCTTGGAGCGCATCCTGCGAATCCAAGTCGTGATAGATATCACCGGCAAGAACGACAAAGAGCACATTGTTGTCAATGGCCACCTGGATGAGGTTGTCAAACGCCCCCTGCATTTCCTTGACGATGAGTTTGAGATCGTTATCTGATAACTGGTCGCAATCTTTTAGCTCGCCCAGGGGAAACCCAAGGTGAAGATCTGAGGCATGAAGAAATGAACGGCCGATGAGAGACATAAAGGCGATGATACCTGCTCGGAAGTGAACCTAATTACGTCCTAATTGTTCGGCACCTAAACGGTGTGACCGCACATTTATGGCTCTGTTGAACGTTTCAAGCATGCGAGTGAATCGCTACTTGCAGACGACTATCGGGAGGTTCGCCATGCTGGACAAATACGGAAATCGGACTGGAGAAGTCGGCTGTGGCTTCGTAGAGGGCGAGGATGCATACTGTTTAGATGCAGTCCGCAAAGCCCGCAAGGAATATCGATGCGAAGGTGTCATCCGGGCAGTCCGTGGAGCGGAAACTTTTTCCCCTGCTGGCGATGCTCTTTTTCATGGTGAGTCCGACGACTGCACTGAGAAGATCCTCAAAGGCGATCTACATGCGGTCTTGATCATCAATAATGTCGAGGTTTTTGGAACCTATTGGACAAGCTGGCGGATGTGTATTCCGTGTGCGTTATCTGAACATATAGTTGAATTTCGTCGAACGTTTTTGCAAACAGGGGAGAAAAAGTGACTAAGTCTTTTGAGGTAATTGGCAGTGTCTTTGACAAACCGGGAATTGAGGGTGACTTTTTCTGGATGTCTCGACAAGCCGAGCATGAGAAAACGCTGTTCATTTTCAATGACAACGAGGAGCAGTTTCGAGCATTTGTCAAAGGTGAACGATCTGGATTTACCGCTGGTGGGGGAAATGCCGGGATTCGACCACTTCGAGGCCTGAAGCCACCTCGCGCCGCTGGTGTTCCGACTGGTAGTCGGGGTAGGGGTTATTCACGTTTAGACGAGTCCTCCAAGAAAGTTATTGACGAATCAATATCAGTGGTTCAGGAGTTACTCAACACTGGGCGTTATGAACGGTTGGTCTTTAGCGCCGACAAAAATCAGTCAACTATTGGTACTGGGATGTTTCGTGTTGCTGAAGACGTCAAGAAATACATCTATGACGCTCTGATGGTTCTACGCCCCAACTAATCAATGTTCTCAGTTGTCGGAATAGCTGAATTGAAGGGATGTCTTCAGACTCCAATACGTCGAAGCTAGTTATTGAATATCGACGGTCACTAAGTCTCCGTCAACATCGGTATCGGTGAGTGAAATCGTGATGCGGTCGACCGTGAGTGTTTCGCCGACTTCTTTGAGTGTTCCCTCAAATTTGTAGGGACCATAGCCGTGACTGTTCGAAGTATCCACGGTGTAGATCAAAACAGATGAACCGCTGACGTCGTAACCCAAATTTCTTCGAGACTCAACGACCAGCACTGAGTGATCCGAAGTACGAACGAATACGGATTTCGGTAGAGCCGACATGATTTCAATCGGTTCGATGAAGAGGACAGTCGAATCTTGTTCTTCGAGGCACTGGATCTGAGAGTCTTCCAACCATCCAGCGATCCAACGGCTCCAAGAAGTGATTTCTTTACTAGGAACAAGAAGTGCCATCTGCATGATGTCCCAGTCGCCAAAAATATTCGATTGGCTTTCGAATGAGTAAAGATCCTCAAGTCCAAAACCAGCGTGACCTAATTCGTGTGCGGTGACTTCCCAAAAGTTCAGGTAGCCACCTCCGATGAAGATGGCCTTTTGTCGACCTTCGTTATCAGAGATAAATCCTTCACCGAGATCCATTGCTTGACCCATAAGGAAGTCGTTCACTGCTGGCAAAGCGACATAGAAGACATCAAATTTTGAAGTCTCCATGTTCTCGGAGAGACGAGTCATTGCCATTTCGACGAATGCTTGATAGTCGGTCATTGGGCCTGAAGAGATAAGGCCAAGTTGTTCTGCAGTTTCGTCAAAGGTGAGCCATGACTCGCTTGGCAAAATGGTGCTTTGTACATTGAATCCGCCGTAAGACATAGCGTTCCAGAATTCTGCAGACTTTGTGAGACCGGTTTTGGCAAGTGTCAAATCCTCTTCACTGAACAAGTAGCCGCGAACACTGACAGGCACGACGAGCACTTGTAGATCATTCCTGCGCTCGTATTCAACTGGTCTGGGGAATCCTGAAGAACTTCCCTGGTAGGGAGTTATGTCGGCGATTTGACATCGATCGAGTTGGTCGAGAATTTGAGACTCACTCAATCGTGAATCTGTGCTGAGTCGGGGAATCTTTGGTGCGGTTGTTGAAGTTTCAACCACGCCAGAAGTGTTCGTAACTTCCGTGGGATTTGTGGTTGAGACCACCGAAGAGGTGGTTTCTGTTGTTGATTGCGCGGAACACCCAAGAAGCATGAGAGGCAATAAAGCTAATAGTGGTCGTTTCATAAGCGTCAAGGTATCAGTCATTGAGCTTGCGCTCGCTCGGCTCGACATCAGTGGTTTCGGTGCAAGCCGACAAGCGTGAAAACTCACGTGAAGCCGAGTAATCGAGTTTCGTTAAGCGTAAGGTTTAAAGGTGACATCATTTCAAGTAGTCCCTTCGCTCGAGCGCTTGAGGCAAGAATGGCGTTCAGATTTGCTGACAGAGTCAAAACCTGTTCCGGTGCCTCGTCAATCTTGGTTGAAGTACTACCCAAGTGAAGCCGAAGATCTGTTCTCGAGAGAATTCTTCGCGAAAAATTCTATTTCAATCTCGGCCTTAGAGAGTCTTGCGGTCTCGGGAGCTTCGAACAAGGTTTTGTTCGTGGCAACGATGATGTGGGGGCGCGGCCCGAAGAATGGCCGACTTATGCCAAAGTTTAGAAAGGTCTCGCAAGACGCAAATTTTGAAGCAACCTTGGAAAAAACACGGGGTCTGATCACTGTGGGTAAACCTGTCGATGCATATCAGGCGTGGATTGATTCTGGAATCAAGGGAATCAGAGAACCTTTCTTTACGAAGTGGTTGTTCGTATGTGGTCTTGATTCAAAGGCAACAGGTCTTCAGCCATTGGTTCTTGACAGTCGAGTACAGAAATCTCTTTTAGCTATTGGATGGTCAAGCGAACGTCAAACCGGAACGAAATACCGTAAGAATCCCGCTGGCGCGTACGGGGCGTATTTGGAGGCTATGAAATTCTGGGCGAGCGAGATGTCTAGTGAAGCTGTGACGATTTCGCCGCTACAAGTCGAACAATTCTTTTTCAGGAAGAATGGGAACTTGCCTTCTTAAAAAGTTTTGCCATCAAGTGTTGAGATGCTCACGATCCGTGGCGGCTCTGACAGAAGACCATCATTAATCCAGTCTCGAATGATGAGCGTTGCCTCAACATCATTTCTGTTGTAATCGAGCAATTGATTTTTGAGTGATTCGCGTTCTGTCATGTCGGTTGAGCGGGTCCACGCGTCAAACCAGACTGTGGAGAGCGCACCATTCGCGCCTTCTTCCCATTTTGCGCCAGCGATTTTTCCGATGGTTTTCAGGCTTTGGTTCTCGGTTGGCCAGATGAGTTTCTTGACATATTTTTCAATATCAAGCCAATAGTCAGACGTTTTGAATTCTTCGATTTGGTCAAGTGAAGGAACGCCGATTGTTCCGATTGATCGTGTGGAGACACTCTTCATCGCCGTGTTTTCGGCATCTCCGTGATAGCAGTAGAACTTCAAACTGAAATTGTGCTCCTTCGATTTAGCGATCCAATCCTGCGCCCAAGTCCAGAAACTTGCAAGGGCTTCAGCCTCGGTGTTGTTTTTCTCAAAAATCGAGAAGCCGTAGAAATCCTCAGAGGGATTGTTTAATAATTGACGAACTCTTTCGTTTCGTATCGAAGTGAGAGTGCCCCACAGGTACACCGAGTCAGGTCGACCATTTGCCTCTGATTTTGTAATTGATTCCATATCGAAGTCAATCTCAACGTCGGCACGAGGAACCGAGAAATCTTCCGTGGATCGAGGTGTGAAAGGCGTACTGTTGCCACTCAGGCGTGCACGAGCGTGATCAATTTCGACTTGAGGGTTTGGCCATCCTTTGACAATCAAATCTGGGGCTGAGGAATTGGCGAGTTCGGTCCAAGTACGGATTGGCTTTGGCTTGGAGGCTTCGAGCGAAAGCGCTCTTGTATAAGAGACGCCCTTGATCAGCGATACATGTTGTTCGGATAACAACTTTTCTTTGCAGTGTTCACGCCAATGACACTGAACGCACCAATCTGGATTCCAGATCGGCTTTGTATGGGGCAGCTGCTGATCGAGTAACGCCATTAAGGCGGCAAGCCGGACTTTGAACTTTTGGTCGTAGTCATTAAGTGGTTCCACGAGGCTTCGCCAAACCAACTGTTTTTCCGGACCGATGATTGCGCCGAAAGGTTCGCATTCTGGCGCGTATCCGAGACTTTCGAGTAATCGCCAATAGTGCGAAAGGATCAAGGAATCGTTGGGGTTTGGTGATCCAGGACCAATCTCCATTTCTGATGACTGGTCTTTGAGGAAATCTTTCAGAGAAGAGACGAGCTGTTCAGTTTGCTTATTCGTTCCCTTGAGTGGTTTGTGGTTCTTGACATCTACGGGGAAATAGCTTGCCGTGCCATCGCTCTTTGATGGTCCTTTCACAAGAATGTCTGGAGCCCCGCTTCTTCCGTCGCGTGCTGGAAGCGCAGCGCCGACAATGATTGAATCGCCCCTTTTCATTGCGCGAATAGTGGCCTCGGTACGCTCTGTGTAGTCATCGGTTAATCCAAGGTCGACGACTTTGTGAAGTTCAACAAGTTCGGTGCGGATGTTGAACTCAAAGCGGACGCCTTCGTCTTCGCGAAGCAGTTGGTCTTCAGTTCGAATCGCTTTTAACTCAATTGGAAGCGAAGTATCGCGATCATTCACTACTCGATGTGCGCAATCTAGGGTGAACCGCGACCCTGCGTTAGTGAGATTCTTGGGCCATTGGGTCATTTCAGTCCGATCTAATTGATGATGAGATTTCTTTGTGCGTGGTATCGCCAGAATTCAGTGTGTTGAGAATGTCCGCGACCGACAACATCGGAACGTCCGAGTGCCTGATCGGCTATCGGAAGATGAGTGTCAAGAGTTTCGCCAACATGGTCTCGGGTAATGAAGATGCAAGCCGATTCATGCCGTGAAGCCATGACACATAGTCGACCAGTCTCTAGATCAAATGAACTTGGAAACATGACCCCCGAAAGAGGATGGATGGCAATCATTACTGGCCTTTGAAGACCTTGCCATCGCTCTGGCGTAGTGACACGAATTCTAGAAAGATCACTTGAAAGTTCGGTCATGATCGCCGTGTTCATTTGATTGTGGGTAGAGACGATTCCGATGTCCTCTGGCAGGAGTTTGCGTGGCTTATTGTGCTCTTTAGGATTGGTGGAAATCAAGCAGCCGCGGTCTAAAAGGCGCTGGGCGACAGTTGCTGCCACTTTTGCTAACTCTCGATCAGTCTCGATCGGAGCGCCATCGCTGCCGGTTGGGTGGGCGAGGATGACCGTAGAACTACTTGAAAGTTGATCAATCGCAGCGTCTATTGGCGAGCCGTTCGAAGATTTGCGAGGCTGCAGAAATCGCTCGCCTTTTTTCGCGAGAGATGCAAACGGGAAATCGTAAAAGGTTTGTACAAGTTCGACTGAATCGAAAGGCAGACGGCGACAGACATCGAGTTTGAGAACTGTTGTCTCTGCAGCAAGGTCGGGGTTTTCGAGCACTACATCGGGGGTTGCACGGTGGGGCGCATCTGGTGAGACCTCCCATCGATCAACACTTATTGTCACAGTTGGAGGGATTTGACCTGGATCACCAATAAAGACGTATCGGTTTGAGACATCGCGCAGTGTGAGAAAATCTGCCCAGGTCATCTGCCATGCTTCATCGATCAACAAAACATCGTATTGGTCGGCGAAGTCAACAAGACCGAGTTTGGCAACCGTGCCAATCATCACCGAGCCTTCTAGCGGCAACTCTTTCTTGTCGGTGACGACAACAACCATTGGCGAAAAATTTGCTGGAGGTGTGTAGAACTTTGACGAGAATCGGTAAATCAAATTGTCCGGATACCGCTCGCTAAAACGGATACACAGGTCGTCAACTTGGTTATTTGTTTGAGCTGCGATTGCAATTTTTCGCCCCTCTTCGATCGCATCTGCGAGCGATTCAAGCAAGTTGTAGCTCTTTCCAGAACCAGGAGGAGCCTTGACGACGCAACAAAGAGCATCGCCAGCAATGAACTTGCGAAGTTCTTGAAAAACAGGCTGGCTCATTTAGTCGTCGCTTTCGGGGTTTACGGCGCCTTCGTCATCGTTCGCTGCATGTTGGCGCTGTCTGACATTCATGATGTTTGAGATATCGTTTGGATCGTCTGAACGACGTCGTGCAATCCCAGCCAGACGATCACTTAATCCGAATGGCTGATCATCCAAAAAGACAATGTTTCGGCCTTTCCAAGCGCGATCTCGGGATGGAAGACCTCTATCCCCAAATTTGGGTTTCGCATTTTTCCATTGAGGCAGCGCGATAATTTCACGAGTGTCGTGATCAATTTCCTGGACGATCAGTTTGATATCAGGCGCCCCTGCGACAACTAAATATCCCCCTGCTCGAATAGTGGGAAGATCAGGGTATGAGAATTTAATCGTCCATTCTGGTTCAGCAGTGTTGACCCTGGAAATGACTCCAATAATTCCATGGCCAGCCGCGAGTTCTTCGCGTTGAAGTTCGCGATCGCCGTGGACTAGGTAGTGGCGTGCCTTTTGTTCGTCCGCAACGCGTTGGTGATACCCGCCTGCCGCCATTCTTGTGTTGTAGTCAGTGAATGGGTTAGGCCAGAAGGCGTCTCCGCCACTGTCTTCATTTAATGCTCGTTCACCCCATCCACGATTGAGTTCCTTTTTACTGATTCCAACGAGTGTCGGTATGCCTGAGTTCACTTCACGTGCATCGGCCCGTAGTAACAAAATTGCGTCTCGGGTAAGTTCCCACCGTCTACGAAGTTCAGGAGCTAATCGCTTATTTGCTTCTTTCTCCGTTGACGCGCGGCCTTTGGCATCGTCGATGCGATTGGCCTCTCCCCATTGTTCGACAATTGGTTGAATCACTTTGCGCTCGAACTCTGGGTCAAGAACTGTGGCTGCAGGCTGCTTGCTTGCTTCTCTTGCAGCAGCAAGCCGCTCCCCGCGAGTTTTGCCGCCGTTGAGCCAGCCGAGCAGATAGCCAAGATGTGCTTGACGAACCGAAGATGCAGGAAAGATATGAGTTTGTTGGAGCGCATGTGACGCAGTCATGACAGTCTGTTGCCCAGGACGTTGTTGTTCGATGTACAGACAATTAGCAAGATTGCCGAGTGCTTTCAGAGTCTCAATCTCTGCACGGTCCCATTTGGTTCGGGCATATGAGAGGGCGATGTAATGAAGCATCTCCACATGAGTTGGTCCCGGAAGCCAGATCTGTCGGTGCGAATTCACCTCCCAATTCATGAGTGAATCGGGAGAAAACTGAGGATGTCGGAAGTGTTCAAGAAGAACTGGCGCAAACTCAATCATCATGTCAGCGACGTTGGTCCGGTTCCGACCTTCGGCGACGGTCAAGATCTTTGGTTTTTCATTGCATCTTCCGTAGGCGACTCCCCATGGTCGCGACTCACCACCCATGCGCAAAAACGCGACGATCAGAGCGTCGTCGTCATCGCCGACATGAACATTGACCGTCTCACCACGTGGCGAAGGTTTTCCATCGCTCCAACTCCGAAGTCGGCGGACGGTTTCAAGGCTTGCACTCATGGTAATTCCGGTAGTGGGTCGGTGAGTCGAGCCAGCAGATCGCGCTCGGCAGGAGTTTTCGGCTTTTTCCCCTTGAGGAGCGACTCGGCTTGGTCTAATGGGATCCCGTTGAGAAAACGCTCGACGTCGTCCCCGAGGGCTACGCCCTGATTGGAGTCGAGCGCCTTTTGGTAGCAAGTCTCTGCTCGTTCGCAGAATGCGATACATGAATCTTGGAATGAAGTAGTTGCATTCAGCACTAGGTCAAGAAGGCTCGACTCGTCTTCGTCATCGCCCGAGCCGTACTCGCCATTTAGAAGGTGGGCTGCTTCTTCCATTAAATCAAATCCGCGTTTTGATCTTTCACGTTGATACCGCAAGTCTTCTTTTGCACGAACACTCGGACGATTTGACCCAGGGTAAGTAAGAACAAGAAATCCGAAGGTCGAAACTTGGATCTTCTCGCTCAAGCCAAGCGAATCAAGAGTCACCTCAAGCGCATGTACATACAGGCCCATTTGTGCGCGTGCGGTTGCCAAATCTGAACGTGAAGTGTGCCCACCTTGATCGGCGTACGTTTTGATCTCTCCAACAGAGATAGTGGGAATTTCAAGATCGGTCTCGACGCTCAAAACATCGATGATAAGAATCGCTTCGGGGAGCATGATTCCTTTTGGAATTCGAACAGTGAAACTTGAAACTGCACCATTGAAACTTCTGCCATTGGCAATGTCGACAAGGAACTTTGTACCGGTTTCGATTGCTTCGTCAAGTCCGTCAAGTGGGCCATCGTTCAACTCGATCCGGTGATCCTCGAAATCGGTACTCGCTGAGGCAATTACTTCGGAGCGTTGCAATGATTCAAGAAGGACCGCGGCGTCTTCCTTTATGAGTCGGGATTCAAATGTGCGACCTCGAAGGAGGGCGAAAATTGACTGGCCCTCTCTCGG
>ENA-OUVC01002269-OUVC01002269.1-marine-metagenome-genome-assembly--contig:-NODE-2269-length-10938-cov-2.878280_pt1 | contig 10938 bp, 10 predicted proteins | sample MGYA00248622_ERZ508571 | MGnify/ENA primary metagenome ERZ508571 (study PRJEB26236, sample SAMN06267175) | marine metagenome | isolation source: Columbia River Estuary | place: USA:Columbia River... | reverse complement strand
CTGCTACCTCACCAGGTAGAGGGCGAAGAACTCCCCGACATCATTGAGGAAACTGACTAACAACAATTTTTGAGCCATAGGACTGTCCTATGGAACTTATCCACACCCTAAGATACTTAGGTGTTGAAAACCTTCAGTTCCCGATCCGCTTTAGCCCTTGTTGGCGCCCTCATCGCAACCATGGTGGCGATTGCGCCATTGCCACTGTCCACAGAATCAGCGAGCGCGGCCACATTCCCAACAACAACCGGGACCTACATCATTGAGAAAATCACATGGTCTTGCGCCTGCACGGTGGATTCAACCAAGCCTCCCGCACTGTCAAGTTTTGATGTGAAGGTTGATGGAGTTCCAAATCCAGCCACTTCATTTACTGTTTTTGGGTCGGCCATTCTCGATTTGACTCTCACATCCACTGTGTATTCCGGGTCGGTCATCACATTTTCGTATAACGCACCGACTGTCGACAACTCTCCCAACAACTTTGCATTTCAAAAATCAAACGGTGAAGACTACGCCTCCTTCACTTTGACTATTAACAACATGGGTGGAGCCCGACCTGAACCGAATGCTCCGGGAGTTCCGACAGTTGTTGCAGGCGAAGAGAGCGCAACAATCACAGTCACGCCACCAACTGGCGGACGAACACCTACTTCGTATCTCGTTACAGCATCACCAGGTGGTGCAACTTGCACAGTGACCGGTTCATCAGGTTCGTGCACCATTTCCGGCTTAGCAGGAGGCACTGCGTACACCTTTACAACAATCGCAAAGAGATCTACATATGATTCCGCTTCTAGCGCGGCATCAGCGTCAACCACGGTGCTTCCAAAGGCAACCACCACAACTGCACCGCCAGCTACCACAAGTAACACCGCTTCCTGGGATGTAGAGCCAGCAACCGATTCTGAAACTGATGCATTCACAGAAGGTTTCTGGCCAAGCGTTATCCCGGGCAACATCATCATCACTAATGAGTTCGGATTCACTGTCGACAAAAAGAATGGCATCAAGCCAAAGATTCGTATGAAGACCTACGCGGGCAAAATCAAGATGTCTATCTCTGCATCGTACAAAGATGGCGCGAAGACAAAGAAATACAAGTGTGCTTACGCAGCATTTGGTTCCACAAAGAAAGCCAAGACTGCAAAATGGAAGTGGTACACACCCAAGAAAGCGTGCATTCTTCCGACACCACTTGTCACCGCACTAAAAGCCGGCACAACAACACTGAGTGCAAAAGGTAAATGGACCCGCTTGTGGGCAACCACTGGAACAAAGTCTCGTGCAGACAAAACGAAAGTGAAGCCACGCACGTTGAAGTACACGGTTCGTGCAAAACCTGCCGTAGCGAAATAACGTTTAGTTACGGCCCACCATGGCGCGCTCTGTGCGCTCCACTAAGTCCGACATTCCAAGCAACTGACCAAAGTGGGCTAGCTCTTTTGTAGGGCCGCGCCATTCCCAATCATCCACGCTGCCTAACTGCACATCGTCTTCTACGTTTGTCACCACTGTGGCCACCACTTTGAAAAGATTGGCCAGTTCGCGCTTCTCGCGCAATGTTGCTGCCAACTTCGCAGCGCCACGCACAACAACACCATCAGCAGCCCACTGAGCTTCATCATCTGGAATGTTTTCGATATGTAGATACTTTGCCAAGACTGAAGCAGCGCTCTTTGCTCCCCACCCGGGAAGGCCTGGGAAACCATCTGCAGTGTCGCCAACTAGTCCGAGCCAATCAGCAATGCTCGCGGGGCCAACACCAAACTTTTCAATGACTGCTTGTTCATTAATGATGAGGTCGTTACGCCGATCAAACTGCACAACATGATTACCACTCACGCATTGACCCAAGTCTTTATCTGGTGTCAACATCTGCACCTGATCAACTCGAGGATCTAACGAAGCAATAAGCGCACCAGCAGCAAGACCATCATCGGCCTCGTATTTCACCATCGGCCATACCGCCACGCCTAATGCACGAAGGGCATCTTCCATGATTGGCAGCTGCTCCAGAATGTCTTCTTCCATTCCGTCTGACGTTTTATAACCCTCATACAAGTCATTACGAAAACTTTCGATGACATGGTCAACCGATACCGCGATATGAGTAGCACCGCCGGCAAGTAGTTGCAGCGTGGATTGCACTACCCCGCGCGTCGCAGCCAATGGTGGTGGAGTGCTGTGGCGAACTGCTTGGCCGAAGTGCTGCCGATACAGCTCGTAGGTGCCGTCGATGAGGTGAACAATCATGCTGATTCAGTATCGCAGGGTTAGTGGGAAAGGCACGAAATGCCAATACCATTACCACTCTCCATAACTAGTTGCGCGCGCAACTACATTAGAGATGTCTCGAAAGGACCACCATGCCTGCAGTAACAGCCGACACTCTGACGCTTCCTCGTATTGAGGCCCCAACAATCGAAGCCCATGACCGTCCATTGATTTCGCTCACCACTGCCCCGAGCGGTTTCGAAGGCGAGGGGTTCCCTGTTCGCCGCGCCTTTGCAGGCATTGCAAAAGAAGTACTCGACCCGTTCATCATGATGGACCAAATGGGCGCGGTTGACTATCCGCCATATGAAGCGCGCGGCACAGACTGGCACCCACACCGTGGATTCGAAACTGTCACGTACATCATGGATGGCGCATTCATTCACCAAGACTCCCATGGTGGTGGCGGAATCATTCAAGATGGCTCAACACAGTGGATGACAGCAGGTGGTGGCATCTTGCACATCGAAACTCCTCCCGAACAATTGGTAGTGAGCGGTGGCCTCTTTCATGGCTTGCAGTTGTGGGTCAACTTGCCTGCAAAACAAAAAATGATTTCACCCGCGTATCAAAACCTTGATGCAGATTTGGTGAAACTATTTACAACACCTGATGCCGGAACATTGGTGCGTCTCATTGCTGGCGATATCGCTGGAATCACCGGCCCCGGTTCCACTCGCACACCCATTGTGATGGCACACGCAACAATTCTTCCGGGCTCGCGCATGGTGCTGCCGTGGAATCCTTTGTTCAATGCACTCGCTCACGTGGTGAAGGGTTCTGGTTTTGTTGGCATCGATCATCATTCATTTGTGGTCGGCCAAACAGCAGTGTTCGGTACTGGTGACACCATCACGCTGGAAGCGTCTGCGCACGAAGCACTCGATGTGATTTTGCTTGGCGGTCAACCCATTGGTGAACCTGTTGAGCAATACGGCCCATTCGTAATGAATACACGTGAAGAACTGCAACAAGCATTCGATGATTACCAGCGTGGACGTCTTGGCACGGTTCCTGCTGGTGGCGTGCAACCATTTCGTGGTCCACGCAAATAGTTAGCTGACTTGCGTTAATCCGCCGTCAACAACAAAAATTTGACCAGTCACGTACTTGTTGCGCAAGAACGCAAGTACTGCTTCTGCACAATCATCTGGCGTAGCAGAACGCTTCAATGGCGCAATTGCTGCGACACCTGCGTGCTGTGTTGCCCAGTCTTGTGTCCAAGGTGTTTCTACTAATCCGGGTGCAACCGCGTTATGACGAACTGGACCATGACTCTTAGCCATGAGACGCGTCATCTGATTCAGCGCTGCCTTTGTCATTGAATACGCAATAGAAGAACCCATGGGGCGTACGCCTGCAACTGATGTGATGTTGACGACGTTTCCATCTTGCGATTTCAACAAGTGTGGCATCGCCATCTTCGTCAGCTGCCATGTACCCATCACGTTCACGTCAAAAGTCTTTTCAAAGATCTCGTCTGTCAATGCATCGAGATCTGCATGGGGAACCAATGTTGTCCAGCCGGCATTGTTAACCAACACATCTAATTTGCCAAACTTCGCAATTGTTGCATCAATGAGTTTTTGACACTGTGCTTTATCACTGATGTCTGCTTGCACATAGATGGCGCCATTTGGCAATGAGTCAGCAACTTTCTGGCCAGCCTCAACTGAACTGGCAGAGTTCACCACAACATGTGCGCCAAGTTCTGCCAAACGTTGTGCAGTGCGTTCACCAATTCCGCTCGATGATCCAGTAACAATCGCAACCATTCCGTCAAATTCAGACATGAGGTACCTCCGTGTAGTTTCCCTCATCGTAGAACGGCGAACAGAGAACCAACGATTAGACAAGGGCCAAATGGGAAATGCGTATAACGATCTGCCTTTCCCAGTGCCATCAAGGTCAGTGCTACGCCACCTCCGACCACGAACGAAACAAGCAGAGCCACGTACACCGCAGTTGAACTCGCCCACCCCAAGTACAAACCCAGACATGCACCGAGAGAGACATCGCCACCACCCATGTCTCCCCGTGAGAGAACACGCACAAGAAACAACAATGCCCACGTAGTGACTGCGCCGATGCACACCTGTTTGAGCAATTGCACATTGTTTCCAATAGTGCCCCCAAAAAACGCACAAGAGCCAAGGGCAAACTTCACCACTGCATGAAACGGTATGACGTGTGTATCAATGTCGACAATCGCAAACCACAATCCACCGACTACTAACAGAGCCATGATTGCTTGATCTTCGAAAGTCCCAGAGTGAGCTACAACGAAACTGAATAACGCTGCGCAGATCACACAGTGAACAAACGTGGACCACGATGCATCTGCCAGATGGTGCTCACCATAGGTATGGCCTATTGAACGTAAATGTTGAATCTCACGACGCGCAGAGCGCGAGACAAGGTACCCGAGAAAAAGACCAACTAATGGCCACGCCAGAATTTGCACGCACAGTGTGTAACCACTCTGCAATCAAATTGCTAGTCGCGAAGTAAAGACTTATTCCTGAACTAGTTCAATAAGTGTTCCGAAGCTGCCCTTCGGATGAATGAAAGCAACTGTGGTGCCGCGGCTACCAGGTCGAGGTGCTTTGTCAATTGCGGTTGCACCGGCGGCAATCATGGAAGCCAGAGCCTCAGCACAATTATCCACTCGGTAACCGATGTGGTGCAGGCCTTCACCGCGCTTCTCAATAGATTTCGCCACTGGAGAATCTGGGTTTGTGGGGGTCAACAACTGCACATAGCTTTCAGCCACTTTCAAGAGTGCCTCTTCTACGCCGTCGCTCTCTACAACTTCGCGATGGTCGACAGTTGCGCCGAAAGCATCTTGGTAATACTTAATTGCTGCTTCAAGATCGCGAACCGCAATTGCAACATGGTCTATTTCAGTGAGAATCATTTTCTACTCTTTCTTAACGACGGAACCAGGTGAGCTTGTCTGCCACCTTTGCTCGTAACTCCTGGTCGTCTACGCCAAGACCTTCTTTGGGTGACAGACACAACACACCAAGTTTTCCTTCGTGCATGTTGTTATGAACCTGATACGAGGCTTCACCAGTTTGCTCAAGTGTGAAAACCTGTGACATCACTGGGTGAATCATGCCCTTAGCAATAAGGCGGTTTGCTTCGTATGCCTCTTTGTAGTTAGCAAAGTGCGAACCAACAAGTTTCTTCAAACGCATCCAGAAGTGACGGTTGTCGAACTCCATCATGAAACCACTGGTTGCAGCACACGTAACAACGGTGCCACCCTTTTTCACAACATAAATAGATGCAGCAAATGTGCTGCGACCTGGGTGCTCGAAAACAATGTCCGGATCTTCGCCGACTAAACCGCGAATGTCTCCACCAAAGCGACGCCATTCTTGCTCGTTGTGTGAACCATCTTCTTTGAAGAACTGATAGTTGGCCTTCTTACGGTTGATGATGTGCTCACAACCCATTTCACGAAGAATTGCTTCCTTCTCTTCAGAAGACACCACTGCGACAGGAATGCCACCACCATTGAGTACGTACGGCACTGCGTACGGTCCGATGCCGCCAGATGCTCCCCAAATAAGTACAACGTCACCTTGTTTCATGTTTGCGCCATTTGGCGAAACAAGCATGCGATAACTGGTGGAGTTACATAGTGCACTTACTGCTGCTTCTTCCCATGTGAGGTGCGCAGGTTTTGGCATGAGTTGGTTTGCCTTCACCACTGCAAGATCTGCAAGACCGCCGAAGTTTGTTTCGTAGCCCCAGATGCGCTGGTTAGAACCCATCATCGAATCGCTGTGCGACGAAGGATCTTGATCGTCCACATGATTGCAATGCACGGTGATCTTGTCGCCAGGCTTCCAGTTACGCACTGCGCTACCTACGCGCAGAACAACGCCGGATGCGTCTGAGCCCAACACGTGGTAATCAAGATCGTGACGCTTCGCCCAAGTGCTTTCGCGACCGAGTCGAGCGAGAGCCCCGAAGGTACTGATGGGTTCAAAAATGCTGGTCCACACCGTGTTGAAGTTGATGGACGATGCCATCACGGCGACCACTACTTCGTCGGGAGCAATTTCTGGAACGGGAACCTGACTGATGTGGATGCTCTTGCGAGGATCCTTCTCATTACTGGGGACTCCTTCCCACATTGTCTGTTCTTCCTTACGAACAATGGCTGCTCGGTAGGTGTCGGGCAATGGCAAGGCGGCGATTTCTTCGCCAGTGGCGCCATTGAGAATGGCCTGAAGGATGTGTTCCATTCAATTGACGATAGCGAATTTCCGTGATTCATCTCCTAGCCTGATTCCACCAACACCCATCAGGGTGTCCGATTTCACGGAGATACAAATGGCCGGTTCATACATCGTCGCAGGAGCACGCACACCCATTGGAAAAATGAGTGGTGCACTTTCTTCATTCAGCGCAGCAGACCTCGGTGGTTTTGCCATCAAGGCAGCCCTCGAGCGCGCTGGAGTCAAGCCAGAAGACGTTGAGCACGTCATCATGGGTCAAGTTCTCATGGCTGGTCAGGGTCAAGTACCTGCACGTCAAGCAGCTTCAAAGGGTGGCATCCCGATGAATATTCCTTCCATCAACATCAACAAGGTGTGCTTGTCAGGTTTGAACTCCATTTATCTTGCAGACCAAATGATTGCTTCTGGTGAAGCAGACATCGTGATTGCCGGCGGCATGGAAAGCATGACCAACGCGCCATATCTTGCACAAGGTGCACGTGGTGGTTTCCGTTACGGCAACACAGAACTTCAAGACGCAATCGTTCGTGACGGTTTGTGGTGTGCATTCGATGCGTGCCTCATGGGCCTTGGTACCGACCGTTACACCGACGGCAAGATCAGTCGTCAAGAACAAGACGACCTTGCAATGAAGAGCAACGTTCGCGCAGCAGCAGCTATCGCCGCTGGTCGCCTTGCAGATGAAATTGTTGAAGTCGCAGTTCCACAGCGCAAGGGTGACCCTGTCATGGTGAAGAACGACGAAGGTGTTCGCGCAGACACAACAATGGATTCACTCGGTGGATTGAAGCCAGCATTCGACAAAGAAGGAACCATCACTGCTGCAAACGCAAGTCAGATTTCTGACGGTGGTTCTGCAGTTGTCATGATGAGCAAAAAAGCAGCTGAAGCTCGCGGCATCAAGCCACTCGGCGAAGTTGTTTCATACGGCATGGTTGCCGGCCCAGACAACGCTTCACTTCTTCATCAGCCAAGTCGCTCCATCATGAAGGCACTCGATCGTGTCGGCATGAAAGTTGGCGATGTTGACTTGTTCGAATTGAACGAAGCATTCGCAGCAGTTGGTATCGCATCTATGCGTGAACTCGGAATCTCCGACGACATCGTCAACGTAAACGGTGGCGCTATTGCATTGGGTCACCCAATCGGCATGAGCGGTAACCGTCTTGCACTCACCATCTTGCACGAACTTCATCGCCGTGGCGGCGGTGTAGGTGCAGCAGCATTGTGCGGCGGCGGCGGACAAGGCGACGCAATCATCGTTCGCACCGTTTAAGAACTACATGTTCCAAGAGCCACTCACTCGTGCACTTCATGTTGCACGGTGGGTGGCTTTTGCAATTGTGGTCGGACTTATCTCCGGTGTTCTATCTGCGGCATTCATTGAGTCACTGAACTGGTCCACCAACACACGAGTAGACAATTCATGGTTCATCTGGATGTTGCCATTGGCCGGCTTACTTGTCGGACTCTCGTATCACTATCTAGGTCGCGGGCTTGAACGTGGCAGCAATTTGCTTATCGATGAAATCCATTCACACTCCACATGGGTTCCATTTCGGATAGCTCCACTCGTTTTTATAACAAGCGTTATCTCACACGTTGCTGGCGGATCCACAGGTCGCGAAGGTGCAGCATTGCAGATTGCAGCGGGCGCAACAGACCCCATCAGTAAGCGACTCGGCCTCAACCCCGCTGATCGATCACTCATGCTCATCACAGCCATCGCTGGCGGATTTGGTTCCATCGCAGGAGTTCCAATTGCGGGCGCAGTGTTCGCACTTGAAGTTCAACGCGTTGGGCGTATTCGCTACGAAGCATTGGTGCCGGCGTTCGTCGCAAGTTTCGTTGGCCACGCAGTTGTTCGTGGTCTTGGAGTCAACTACACCGAGTACCCACAGATTGCGAATGTGAATTGGTCGCCCACAATTGCATGGCAGATCTCATTATTTGGATTAGTTGCTGGAATCATCGCATTGACATTCGTACGACTGACTCACTTCATTCGTGGCCTGATGAAGAAATATGTTGCGTGGTATCCGGCTCGACCACTCATTGGCGGAATCATTTTGCTGGTCGTCATCACAGCATGTGGCTGGCGCGATTATCAAGGCTTTTCTTTCCCACTGATGTTGAGCGCAATGAACGGTGCAACATCTGGTCACTTCGAAGTGAAACTTCTACTTACTGCGATCACTATCGGTACTGGGTTCGTCGGTGGAGAAGTTATTCCATTGCTAACAACGGGTGCTTTAGCCGGCGCAACTTTTGGAAGTCTCGTTGGTGGCAACATTGCTGTCTTTGCAATTGTTGGTTCAGTTGCAGTTCTCGCGGGGGCAACAAACACACCGTTGGCATGCGCCCTTATTGGTATCGAGTTATTTGGTGGCGGCGGTGCGATTCTTTTTGCTGTTGCATGTGTTGCTGCTTACGCAACAAGCGGCCACACCGGCATCTATCACGCTCAAAAAGTATCGGCCCACAAGTCGGGCGAAGTTACTTCTTAGGCTTCCATGCGTTGGCGATTGCCAAACGCGCGACCCAACGTGACTTCGTCGGCGAATTCAATATCGCCACCTACTGGCAGACCGCTTGCCAAGCGAGATACCTCTACGCCAACGGGCGACAACAAACGAGCCAAGTACATCGCCGTAATGTCACCTTCGGTGTTGTTGCTTGTGCACACCACAACTTCAGAGATTTCTTCAGGCTTGATGCGTGTTAACAACTCGCGCACCTTGAGATGTTCTGGGTTCACACCTTGTAGCGGATCTAACAAACCAAGCAGTACGTGATACCGCCCACGGAACTCGCCCGTTCTTTCAATTGCAACAACGTCGCGCGAATCTTCAACAACACACACAATGGACGAGTTGCGCTTGGTGTCGGAACAGATGTTGCACAATTCAGAATCGGTGAGATTGAAACACACCGTACAAAACTTCACTCGCTGCTTTGCATCGACCAATGCTTGTGCAAGGCGAGTGACGTCGTGCTCATCGGACTTAATGATGTGGAGCGCTAAACGCTGTGCACTGCGTGGCCCAATGCCAGGCAAGCGACCCAGTTCGTCGATAAGTAATTGAACTGGAGGCGTGTAGGGAGACGCCATGAATTATTTCCGACCGCGTGGTGACTTCGGCGCTGGAGGGGGTTCCGCCGCAGGGGTTTCATCCATGATGACACCTTGCGGAAATGAAGAGGTAAGTGCTTCAAGCATTGGATCGATTGCGTTATCTACAGCAATTGTTTCCGAAAGATCAATCTCTGCATACGGATCTTCAGCAACGACAACATCAATTGTCTTTGTTTCGGTCTCGTCGACTTCAGCAATGACTGGGCGCTTCATGCCGGTGGGGCTTGTGGGGTCTGCCTGCACCAAAGTGACTGCATATGTAGTGCCACACACTTGCTTAATTGCAGCAACAACCGTGGCTACTTGTTCTTGTGCGCGTTTCACTGGTGTGTTGTTTGGCAGACGAATGACAATCTTCTTGCCTTCAACAGATTCAATGACTGCTGGTTTAAAGATTGCTTTGGCAATACCGCGCATTGCATCCGTAATTTGTGGCCATGCTTGTGCAGGATCAACGCCAGTAGTTGCGGGCGCATCAGTAACGACTGGTGCACTCTGAGCGGGTGGAACTGGAATCTCCGAAGTATTTGCCGACTCGCCTGCAGGTACTGGCTCGACAGGTGCGGCTTGTGCCGGCACTGGAGCCTCGGGGGCTGGGCGCTCGGTGCCACCAGTTGCGTGACCACCAATTTTGGCTCGGCCAGTTGTGGGGTTCACTGGTGCTTGTGGCGCTGCAGCAGCAATACCTTTTTCACGCAACACTTTGACAGCTTCTTCAAGTTGACCCACGCGCGCAAGCAAGTTTTCTGTGCTGTTGTCGAGAATTGGTGACGACAATTGCACCACTGCTACTTCTAACAACAAACGTGCATCTGGTGCATGGCGCATTTCCACCATGGTGGTGCCGAGAGTTTCCATCACACGCACAATTCGTTGTACACCCATATCACGGGCATACGTATTGAGTTCTGCAATGCGTGAATCTGGTAACTGCACTAGTTCGGGAGACATAAGCGACAAGAAACAATCGCGCATAGTGCGCACTACATCTTCTGCAAACGTGTGTGGGTCGCGACCTTGTTGCATGGCGCGAGCAACTGCGGCAAGTGCTGCTGCATGGTCACGTTCAATGATGGCGCGCACAATGTCTTCAGTGTGCATTGCTTCTTCAGGTTCGCCCCCACCAGAGACGACAAGTTCCAGGGCAGACAATGTGTCACGCGCACTACCCGCACCTTGACGCAACACCATGTTGATTGCGTCATCGTCAACCGTGAGTTCTGCTTCTTTGATAACAAAACGCACATACTTTTCCAGTTCATCAACGGGAAG
>ENA-OUVC01002268-OUVC01002268.1-marine-metagenome-genome-assembly--contig:-NODE-2268-length-10939-cov-5.572639_pt1 | contig 10939 bp, 11 predicted proteins | sample MGYA00248622_ERZ508571 | MGnify/ENA primary metagenome ERZ508571 (study PRJEB26236, sample SAMN06267175) | marine metagenome | isolation source: Columbia River Estuary | place: USA:Columbia River... | reverse complement strand
TTTCTTGCGTTCTCGAAGTCGCGCGGCAACGACCTGTCTACCCCAATGCCGCAATACGGTTTTGATGGGCTGAAGGCAGGAGATCATTGGTGCCTCTGCGCATCGCGCTGGCAGGAAGCATTTGAAGCGGGAATGGCACCGAAGGTGAATTTACGTGCAACACATGTTCACACTCTTGAGTTTGTGAACCTTGCAGACTTAGAAAAGTTTGCGCTGTAGTTAAATAAAATCCATGGTGCGATGTGCGCCTGTTGGAAGTTGAACGTCAATTGCGTCGTTGGGTGAAACAACACCACTCGCAACCACTACTGCAAGCACGCCAACTGGGCGTCGAAACGCACCGCTTTCGTTCTTCTCACGAACCGCAGCGAGCAAGCCATCTTGAAAACCATTCAGCTGTTTGCATGGCGTACGAATACCGGTGAGTTCAATTGCTGCACCACTGGCAAACACCAATCGAGTTCCGTGCGGCAACGAAGTAAGTTGCACTCCGCTCGTGGTGATGTTTTCACCCATTGAACCCCGCTCAACTTTGAACCCTTCAAGACGCAACTCGTCAATCAGTTCGCTTGCAATGAGGTGCACTTGCCGCAGGTTCGGCTTTTCTGGTTTCTTGCGAAGCAGGTACGAATGTTTCACGGTTGCGCCAGCATGAGCATCGCCCTGCACGCCGATACCAGCAACGAGCTCGATTGAGCTTTGCGCATGTTTCGTGAATGTGTGTTCAGGCGATGAATGAACGCCAACAACTTGCGTAGGCACGAACTACGCGCCTGTAAGTGCGCGCCACGACATTGGCGTACTTGCGGTGAGTTGCTCTATTGAAAGCTGGTATGTCGTTTCTGGAACAAGTCCTGTAATTTCGCGAACTTCGTAATACGAATGCGTCGCATCGCCTACTCCCGAAAAGAGTTCTTTACGACGAGCCAACAAATCTGCAGGCACGTTGTCAACAAGCCATCCCCAAATGGTGAGTGCAAACGTGAGGTCGTGCATTACCGGCGCACGTCCGTACATCGATGCCCTACGCAACGCGATACCGATTGAACCGCGAATTGCGTCGTCCACCGACTCGCCTGCTTGCACTTTGATCTTGTTTCGCGCAATGCGGGCAAGCGTCAGGATGTAACCCTGATCAGGGCCTTGATTACCCAGGCTCGCACCACGCGGTTGCTTGCCATCAATTTCTCCGGGGCGACCTGGAGACCATGGCGCAGGAACATGTAAAGGCGATTCATACGAACGCGGCGTCTGAGTTGCACTTACTGGAGCAAATTTTGGAGCAGCCATACTCCTGCGAGCCTACTTGGAATGCAAGAGCCCGAAGATGAGCGACTCTTCGAGTGCGCGCCACGAGGCTTCAATGATGTTTGACGAAACGCCAATGGTGGTCCAGTTGCGCTCGCCATCTGAGGCATCCAGCAAGACGCGAGTTACTGCACCTGTTGCCGAACCCGAGTCCAGGATTCGCACTTTGTAGTCAGTCAAATGCACGCGGGAAAGCTGCGGAAACTTTTCCAACAAAGCAGCACGCAATGCAGTGTCGATTGCATTAACAGGACCATTGCCCTCAGCAACGCGTACTTCGCGGTGGTCACCGATCCACACCTTCACTGTTGCTTCAGTTGTAAATGTTCCAGCCGATGACTCATCGGTGATCACACGCATTGACTCAACGCTGAAGAAGTTCTGTTGCCAGCCCGATGCACGACGCATCAATAATTCAAGCGACGCATCGGCAGCTTCAAAGTGGTAGCCCTCGTGCTCCAGTCGCTTCAGGTCGTCAATTACCTGATTGACCGCCGGACCATCCATGGTGAGGCCAAGTTCTTCAGCCTTCATGGTGATGGTTGCACGACCCGCCATTTCACTCACCAAGAATCGCGTGCCGTTACCAACAAGTTCTGGCGCGATGTGTTCATATGCGTCTTTCGCGCGCGAGATTGCTGAAACGTGAAGTCCGGCTTTGTGTGCAAATGCCGAACTACCAACGTATGGAGCCTGCGGATTCAACGGACGGTTCAGCACCTCGGCAACATAATTACTGACTGCAGTAAGGCGCTCGAGTCTTCCCTCTGGCAAACACTCATATCCCATCTTCAGTTGCAAGTTTGGAATCACTGTTGTCAGGTTTGTGTTTCCGGTTCGCTCACCAAGACCGTTCAACGTTCCTTGAACATGACGTGCGCCGCTTTGCACTGCTGCAAGCGAGTTAGCCACTGCACAACCCGTGTCGTCGTGACAGTGAATTCCGATTGTTGCATCGTCACCGATGTGCTTCTTCACCTCACCAACAATGTGCAGCACGTCGCTAGGGAGCGATCCGCCGTTGGTGTCACACAAGACCAAGTGCGTAGCGCCGCCGATGATTGCTGCTTCTAATACGCGCAGTGAAAACTCTGGGTTCGACTTAAAACCGTCAAAGAAATGCTCCATGTCCACTAGCACGCGACGATCGTTCGCGGTGAGGTACTTCACCGAGTCCGACACCATGGCAATGCCTTCTTCAAGCGTTGTTTGCAGTGCATGCTCAACGTGATAGTCCCACGCTTTTGCAACAATGCACACCGCAGAGGTTTGTGCTTCAATCAAATTTCGTAGCGTTGCATCATCATCAACTTTGCCAAGTGGGCGGCGCGTTGAGCCAAATGCAACTAATGCTGAAGTAGTGAAGGTCAGCTCCTGCTTTGCGCGGGCAAAGAACTCGATGTCTTTGGGGTTCGCGCCAGGCCATCCACCTTCAATGAAGTGCACGCCCAAATAGTCCAGTTGTTCTGCAATGCGCAACTTGTCTTCAACGCTTGCCGACACGCCTTCCACTTGCATGCCGTCTCGCAATGTGGTGTCAAATACTTCTACGAGTTGTTGCTTTGTCATCTGCTGCTCTTCTCTACTGTCGAATTTTGGGGATTAAAAAAGCCGCCCGTTTGGGCGGCTTGGGCGTACGTCGGGTGACGCACGCCTATCGAATAATGATGATCGCAATGCTGGACTGGGTGGCTCCAAAAAGATTCACGTCTCTAGTCTGACGCCTGAAAAGGCGTTCGCCAACCCCCATACCCGCGCCCTGTGGGGATACCTGTGGATAAAGCCATGCGGACGATATTCCGCTTGTGGAAACGCCTGTGGAGAAACCTGGGGGAAACCCCCTCCAAGTCACCCCCGTGTAATACGAGGCCTGTTATTTCGTGTATTCGAGCCAGTCGACATAGCGCGGGTCTTGGCCGCGCACAGCCTTGGCATAGGTGGAGGCAATTGCTCGTGTGATCGGACCCGGGCATGGCACAGGACGATCGTCAACTGAACTTACCGAGCCAACTTCTGCTGCAGTTCCGCAGGCGAAGATTTCCTCAGCAATGTACAAATCGCTGCGTGCAATGTTGTCTACACGCACTTCGTAACCCAAGTCGCGAGCAATGCGTGTGACGCTGTTTTGCGTAATTCCTTCAAGAGCTCCTGCCGAAGTTGGTGGAGTCAAAATGATTCCGTTGCGCACAACGAACAAGTTCTCGCCGGTGCACTCTGCTACCAAACCGTTTGGTGCAAGCATGATGGCTTCGTCGTAACCAGCCTTTAACGCTTCAACTTTGGCAAGCGATGAGTTCACGTAGTTACCAACTGTTTTTGCTGCTGGTGGCATGGTGTTGTGATCGTGGCGTGTCCATGAAGCAATTTTCATACGCACCCCCTTTTCAACTGCATCATCACCCAAATACGCACCCCATGGCCAGCACGCAATAGCAACATCGGTTTTGCACGGCGTGGTGTTGAGTCCCATTTCGCCGTATCCGTAATACGCAATCGGACGGATGTAGCACGCAGGCAATCCTGTTGATGCAACGGTGTCCTTCACACCTTGAACAAGTTCTTCAAGCGTGTACGGCATTGGCATCGCCAAGATTTTTGCCGAGTTGATAAAGCGCTGCATGTGCTCGGTAAGGCGGAACACTGCTGGACCCTTGTCAGTTTCGTATGCGCGAATTCCTTCAAACACACCAGTGCCGTAATGCAGCGTGTGTGTGAGCACATGAACTTGTGCCTTGTCCCAATCGACAAGCTTTCCGTTCATCCAAATTTTTGGTGTCGTGGTAATTGGCATGACGTCCCCTTAGTTACAAATGTTGATAAAACTTAGCGTTACTTGCCCGCAACTCGGGCTGCAATTTCGTCGCCAACTTGCGAGGTTGAGCCCGCACTTGGTTTTTCGCAGGCTGCGCGCAACTTGGCTGCCCCGGCATCTTCACCCAAGAACTCCAGCATGTGGGCTGCAGACAAAATGGCCGCAACTGGGTTGGCCTTGCCTGTGCCAACAATGTCTGGCGCCGATCCGTGAACTGGTTCAAACATGGAAGGTCCAGTGCGCTTTGGGTTCAAGTTGGCCGAAGATGCAACGCCAATTCCACCACTTACCGCTCCACCAAGGTCGGTCAAAATGTCGCCGAACAAGTTGTCGGTCACAATGATGTCGTAGCGCTGTGGGTCTTGAACGAAGTAAATACATGCTGCATCTACGTGGTTGTATGCAGTTCCCACTTGTGGGAACTCTTCAGCAACTTTGTTGAACGTGCGCTGCCACAAGTCTCCTGCAAACGTGAGCACGTTTGTTTTGTGCACCAGTGTCAGGTTTTTTCGTTCGCGCTGTGCGGCAAGTTCAAATGCGTAACGTACGCAGCGCTCTACGCCGTGTGCGGTGTTTACGCTTCCCTGCGTTGCCACTTCAAATGGTGTGCCCTTGCGCAGCACTCCACCTTCGCCAACATACGGCCCTTCGGTGTTTTCACGAATCACGACGAAGTCATGTGACAGCGTATGACCAGGTGCAACACCAGCGAATGGACGTTGGTTGATATACAAATCCAATTCAAAACGCATCTTCAAAAGTAAGCCGCGCTCAATTACTCCCGGTGGTACCGCAGGTGTACCAACTGCGCCAAGCAAGATGGCATCAAACTTGCGAAGCTCTGCAAGTGTGGCGTCTGACAACACTTCGCCATCACGCAAGTAACGAGCACCGCCAAGGTCGAAACTTGTGGTATCTAATTCAATTCCTGCGGCCTTCACCACCTTCAACGCCTCGGCCGTGACCTCTGGTCCAATTCCGTCGCCGCCGATTACAGCAACGCGATGAGCATGTGATGATTTCGCTGACATAGTGATGCTCCATCGTAGGGTGGATTTTGCGCAGATAGCCTTAGTCCGTATGGCTAAGCACCAACTTTCGATGTCCACATATGACCGTTTAAAGGCTGAGTTTGACGACCTCACTACTCGCGGACGCATCGATGTAGCCAACAAAATTGAGCGTGCGCGCGAACTTGGTGACCTCAAGGAAAACGGCGACTATCACGCCGCCAAGGACGAACAGGGCCATATGGAAGGCCGCATTCGCCAGATCGAATCCATCCTCGAAGATGCCGAAGTGGTGTCTCCGGCTCCCGATGGCGTTGTCGGACTCGGCTCAATCGTCGCCATTGTCTACGAAGGCGACTCGGACAGCGATGCAGAGTCGTATCTCATTGGCCATGTTGAAGAAAAGCCAGACACTAAAGATGTCAGCGTGATGAGCCCTTCTTCCCCACTCGGTTCAGCACTGCTTGGCGCAAAAGAAGGCGACATGGTTTCGTACGAAGCGCCAAACGGAATGCTCAAAGTAAAAGTGTTGTCCACGAAGTCTCAGAAATAGTTCGGAGATCATGGCGCTTCCCCCCGGCCGCTTAATCGATATTCCAGATCGCGGTCAAACCTTCATTCGAGAAGTGCAAGGGCCCGACAATGCGCCAACACTTATTTTGTTGCACGGCTGGACAGCAACTGCCGATCTGAATTGGTTTACCTGTTTCGAAGAGCTTGGCAAACACTTCAACGTTGTTGCACTTGATCACCGCGGACATGGTCAAGGAATTAGGTCGCGAAGTTCATTTCGACTAGAAGACTGCGCAGACGATGTTGTTGCGCTTGCAGACACGCTCGGCATTAACACTTTCATTCCAGTTGGTTATTCAATGGGCGGAACTATTGCTCAACTCATTTGGAAGCAACACGAGCACCGCGTAAACGGACTCGTGTTGTGCAGCACTGCTCCAATTTTTGCAAAGTCACGCGAAGAGCGACTGGGATTTCTCGGACTCACCGGTCTTGCAACCATTGCTCGATTCACTCCAACTCAAACAGTGGACTGGATCACCGAGCAGGTGTACTTGCAGCGCAAGGCTGAAGGATTAGACCAATGGGCGCTCGAAGAAATGTCGGGTCATGACTGGCGACAAATTCTTGAAGCTGGCAAAGAAATTGGAAGTTTCAATTCCTTGAAGTGGTTGTCGGAAGTTGACGTTCCCACTTCAGTGGTGATTACCACCCAAGACCAAGTCATTCCTCCCGAGCGACAACAGAGACTGTTGGACTTACTCAAAGATGTTGATGTGCATTTAGTTGATGGTGGGCATAACGCTATTTACGCCGAACAACGCACCTACGTTCCAAAACTTGTGGCTGCCTGCAACAGCGTGTACCAACGCACATTAAAAAATTAAGCGACAATCGTTTCTAGATCGAGCCCAATATCAAGCACTTTCGCAGAGTGCGTAAGCGCACCAACTGAAATGTAATTCACGCCAGTTGCGGCAACACTTTGTGCATTTTCCAATGTCAGACCGCCACTTGCTTCAAGAACTACCGCACGGCCTGTTGATGCAAGATGCTGTGCTGCAATAGCAACTGCTTCGCGCAGAACGTCTGGTTTCATGTTGTCGAGCAACACCAAGTCGGCTCCTGCTGCAAGTGCCGTGCGCAACTGATCAATAGTGTCCACTTCAATTTCCAACACGATTGACGGTGCAGCAGCACGAACCGCAGCAAATGCTTCAGCCACTCCACCCGCAGCCACAATGTGGTTGTCTTTCACTAAAGCAGCATCCGAAAGCGACATGCGGTGATTCACTCCACCACCACAACGCACTGCGTATTTTTCAAGCGCGCGCATTCCTGGTGTGGTTTTGCGAGTATCGCGCACCTTTGCGCTAGTTGAGGAAATGGCGTCTGCCCATTGGCTTGTCGCAGTTGCTACTCCCGATAGATGCCCGAGCAAATTCAGCGCAGTGCGCTCTGCTGTCAGCAACCCACGTGTTGGTCCCTCAACGCTTGCAACGCGAATTCCGGGTTCAACGCGCGCTCCATCTGCGACCAGCTGTGTGAACACCACGTTCTCTGCACCACACACCATGTCAAATACTGCGCCTGCAATCGCCAAACCAGCGATACAGCCCGTTTGTCGAGATGCAAAAACTCCTGCGCTTCGCTGCTTCGCAGGCACGGTCGAATTTGTGGTGACATCTGGGCCATTATGCAAGTCTTCGTCTAGCGCAACTGAAATAAGTCGACGCACGGCATCAACTTCTAAACCCGCTGCGGTGATGCGTTGAGCAGAGTCATCGGAAAGCTTGTGGTGCAACATAGTTACGCCTCGTTTGGAATTCCGCTAATTGACAGCGACCCACTGCGCAGTGAAACCTCAAGGTGTCGAACCCAAATTTCGCGCTGTTCTGCCGTGTCTGTTCGGCGATGGCAACCACGACTCTCCGTACGTGCAAGCGCGCTTGCAGCAACTGCAGTAGCAACGGTCAAAATATTGGTTGCTTCAAAATTGCGACGCGAGGGAACCATGCTCGCATCAACTTTCTCGGCTGCAATTGCTAACGCATCGAGTGCATGTTGCAAACCTTCTGGTTTACGAAGCACGCCAACGTGCTTACTCATCAGTGTTCGCACGTGAGTGCGCAGCGAATCGTCAAGCAGTCCTGCAACTTCCGATTCAACGGTCTCTTCTGGCTCTACTCGTTCTGGCATTTTCCATGCCAGGTTTCGCCCGACTCGTGTTCCCACCACCAAGCTTTCGGTAAGTGAATTTGACGCCAAGCGATTTGCTCCATGCACACCGGTGTATGCCACTTCGCCAACTGCGTACAATCCATCAACTTCGGTAATGCCATCGAGGTTTGAATCAATTCCCCCACAGGTGTAGTGCGCTGCAGGCGCAACAGGAATTCGCTGCGTCAGCGGGTCAATGCCGGCAGTGCGACAGGCCTTGGTAATAAACGGGAAGCGTTCTTCAAAATTCTCAATGCCCGTGGCGTCCAAATACACATGGTCATCAACACCTGCTGGTGCTTGCGCCATTCGCGCACTGATTGCAGATGCAACTACGTCTCGTGGTGCAAGGTCTTCCTGCGGGTGCGCGCCTTGCATAATGCGCTCACCTGCAGCATCAAAAAGAATTGCTCCTTCTCCGCGCACTGCTTCGCTAATCAGCATCTGCTGTTGAGTCGAACTTGCAGAGTGCCACAACACAGTTGGATGGAACTGCACAAACTCGAGATCGCGCAAGGTAAGTCCTGCACGTAATGCAAGCGCATGACCATCACCTGTAACTGCTGGAGGATTTGATGTGCTTGCAAACACTTGTCCGAATCCACCAGTTGCAATAACTACTGCTGGTGCTTTCACCAGGCCAACGCTTTCAACGTTTCCTTGCGCATCGAGTTTCGCAATTCGCACGCCGGCAATACGACGGCGACTGCCAGAAGACTTACCAAACACCAAGTCCAGTGCAAAGGCGTGGTCCATTACTTCAACACCAGCGTTAATGGCGTTCATGTCGAGTGTGCGCTGCACTTCTGCACCAGATTGATCGCCACCCGCATGCACAATGCGTGAGCGCGAGTGGCCGCCTTCGCGCGTGAGTGCACGCAAGCCATCACTGCCTGGGTCGAATGCAGCACCAAGTTTTTCTAAATACTGGATGGCGGTTGGAGCGTCGCGCACCAACGAAGTAACTGCCGCTTCATCGCACAAACCTGCACCCGCTTCAAGCGTGTCGCGCACGTGTTCGCCAAAGGTGTCGGCTGGGTCAAGAACCGCTGCCAATCCGCCTTGTGCCCACGCAGTACTTCCGGCATCGAGCGTGTCTTTCGTAATGATCAATACGTCACGCACAGGTCGAGCCGCTAAAGCCGCAGCAAGCCCAGCGGCACCAGAGCCAAGCACGACAACATCAACCTCCCGAGTCCAGGAGACCGCTGGAGCAGCAAGTTGAGTTGGCAAATTCACAGGTATCTGTTGAACGCGCGAACCAGTCGGCACTGTGACTATTCCTTCGTACGCGAAGGCGTGCCAATGGCAATCATGCGCTCTACCGAAGCACGTGCTTTGTCTGCAATGTCACGCGGAACATCCACCACATCGGTGCCATCGCGCAGCGAGCGAAGCAGTTTCTCGGGAGTAATCATTTTCATGTACTTGCACACTGCTGCGCGGTTTACTGGCTCAAAAATGACCAGCGGGTTTGCCTTGCGCAACTGATGCAACATTCCAGTTTCAGTTGCAACCAACACTTTCTTTGCATGTGTATTTTGTGCAGCGGTAATCATTCCTGAAGTGGAAAGAATGTGCGTGCGCTCTGCTGGAACTGCTCCACTCGAAGCTAAATACATTGCCGAGGTTGCGCATCCACACTCTGGGTGAATGAACAGTTCTGCTTCGGGTTCAGCAGCAACCATGTTCTTCAAATCTTGTCCGTTGATTCCCGCATGCACATGGCACTCGCCCATCCAAATGTGCATGTTGGTGCGTCCGGTTTCGCGCTGTGCATGCGCACCGAGAAACTGGTCTGGGCAAAACAAAATTTCTTGATCAAGCGGAATTGATTGCACCACTTCAACCGCGTTAGAAGATGTGCAACAAATATCGGTTTCAGCTTTTACGGCTGCAGTGGTGTTCACGTAACTCACTACTGCTGCACCTGGGTGCTCGGCCTTCCACGCACGAAGCTGGTCGGCATTGATGGTGTCGGCAAGCGAACATCCGGCAGCGGCATCGGGAATGATCACCGTTTTGTCGTAGCTCAAAATCTTTGCGGTCTCTGCCATGAAGTGCACGCCACAGAAAATGATGGTGCTGGCATCTACTTGTGCTGCAATTCGAGAAAGCGCTAACGAGTCGCCAACATGGTGCGCAATTTCCTGAATCTCAGGCACTTGATAGTTGTGAGCAAGAATTACTGCATCGCGCTGTTTGGCTAGCGCACGAACTTCTTCGGCCCATGCAGACTTCGGGCCGTAGTCAACGCTGTTGGCGATGCTTGAACTCACACATTCAAGTTATCGGCTAGTCCTGCATTGCCGAATCTGTGGGGTTTTGGGCAACATTCACTGGGCAATCGAACCACATGTTGGTCACTGCATCGGCCAGGCTTCCGCGCGCCGCCCCCGCATCGGTCACTACATCATTTGGGGTGTCGGCAAACCGCAGAACGGAGCCAACACCGCAGTCGCCCACCACTACCACTAAACGAACTCGCCTGCGCTCCGGGTGCTGACTAGGCGGAGTTGACGATTCTTCATCTTCTTCGTCGTCATCGCGAATTGGTGCAGCCCATCCACACGTCAGTACTACCGCGGCATCAAACATGCGCACGATGGCACTGGTTTGTGCTTCAAGCAGTTCGTATACATCGCCATGCTCTGCGAGAAACGTGATTCGTAATGCTCCATCTTCATTTCGTGCCGCAGCTTCTTCGTCCACAATGCTGATGCCGTACAGCCGTGCCCGCGATAGATCGAAACCATCAAGCGATATGTGCAGGCTGTGTTCTACGCAAGTGGCAAGTGTGACTGGACTAATGGTGTGTTGTGTCATGCCCTGATGTGTGGCTTGGATCCCTTATGCGGACGCACTATTGAGCCAATTTGGGCAATTCACGGCAGAATGGTGGTATGGCCAATTCAAACGGCAAGCCCCTCACGCTTCCTCAAAAAGTCTGGGACCGCCACGTGGTGCAAAGTTCACCCGGCGAACCAGACCTGTTGTACATCGATCTCCACCTCATTCACGAAGTGACGAGCCCTCAGGCATTCGACGGCCTACGCATTAACGGTCGCACCGTGCG
>ENA-OUVC01002259-OUVC01002259.1-marine-metagenome-genome-assembly--contig:-NODE-2259-length-10960-cov-2.726822_pt1 | contig 10960 bp, 8 predicted proteins | sample MGYA00248622_ERZ508571 | MGnify/ENA primary metagenome ERZ508571 (study PRJEB26236, sample SAMN06267175) | marine metagenome | isolation source: Columbia River Estuary | place: USA:Columbia River Estuary... | reverse complement strand
CACTGGCAGAAAAGCCTTTCTCTTGGAGGGTGTTTTCTAAAGATTTTAAAATCCTTCTCTTGTCTAAATCAGAAATTTTTACCTGATCTATTCCCGCTTTGTAAAAAGCGTAGGTCTTGTAGCGATCAAATGATACATTGGGATCGTAATCTGTAATGACCTTTATGCTGGAGCAACTATGGAGAAACATCATTAAGGTGAATAGCGGTAATGCGAATAATAGTTTTTGTCTCATCATAAATCCAGTTTTAAAAAGATTAAAAATTTAATATATCACCCTAAAATCAAAAAGCATGCCATTCTTTTCCATTATTCTTCTGGTGAAATACAATTGAACGGTATTAGCGCAGCGCAACAGGACTACTTTGAGAATGCAGTGCTATTGCTTGTTTGTTTTTGGGTCATAACCATAGGGGCAATGCCTACAACCACTCTCACAGCAATACCCTCTTTTTAGGTGGTATTGGGCAGTAAACACCCTATAACCACTGGGGTCGTAATAAAAATCACCTTCTTCTACAGGAATGTATTTTTTCATCATTAGTTCGGCAATTGAGATTTAGGGTATAAAAGCTATTTTGTGAATGTTAAAAATACGAATTTTGCGTTCAATTCTCTACTTAGTCCATTGATAAACGAAATAGCTACATACACCGAAATAGACCTGCCTTTGCTTAGTGAGAAAGGCATTCAACTCGCTTTTAAGCGAGAGGAGTTGTTGTTTCCGGGTATTTCTGGCAATAAATACCGAAAGTTAAAATACAATATTCAGGCGGCTAAAGCGGCAAAGCAGCATACGCTGCTCACCTTCGGTGGTGCTTTTTCAAACCACATTGCCGCGGTAGCCTATGCAGGAAAAATCCATGGTTTTAAGACCATTGGGATAATTCGTGGAGAAGAATTGGCAGGACAACCCTTGAATCCTACCCTTGAGAGAGCGAAATTACATGGAATGTCTTTTCACTTTGTGTCTAGGGAGGTGTATAGAGAAAAGCATCGGCCACAATTTGTGGCCAAACTACAAGAGACTTTTGGTCATTTTTATCTCATTCCAGAGGGAGGTACCAACGCACTAGCGGTCAAGGGATGTGCAGAAATACTCCATGAGTTGGACGCTAAATACACGCACATTTCTGTGGCTGTTGGTACTGGAGGTACGCTGTCTGGTTTGGCAGAGGCTGCATTTGAACACCAAGAAATTCTTGGATTTCCAGCCCTAAAAGGCGCTTTTTTGCAAAAAGATATTTGTAATTTTACACAGCAGAATAATTGGACCCTTTTTGAATTGTATCATTTTGGGGGTTATGCAAAGCTCAGCCCTCAGCTAGTAAATTTTGCCAATCAATTTAGGCGAGATACAGGGGTTGTTTTGGATCCCATTTACACTGCTAAAATGGTTTTTGGCACCTTGGACCTAATTGCTAAAGATTATTTTGTCTCTGGAGACCATATTTTAATGATTCATACAGGGGGTTTACAAGCCATTGAAGGCATGAATAAAAAATTGCGAAAGCAAGATATAGAATGGTTGCTATGAGATTGAAATCTTTTTTATGGGTGGTTTCTTTTGCGTTATTGCTCAATAGCTGTATCGCAAAAAAGAAGCGCAGCTATGCCCAGGCAAAAAAGGACTACGAAAAATCAAGTGCTCAAGGGTCAAAACCAAACGCACTACCGGATGAAAACACAGCCGGATTTACCACCTATACCTTTAATTCTGCAGAAGAGTATATACGTACATTCGCTCCCATTGCCTTAGAGGAAATGGAGGCCTATGGTATTCCTGCCAGCATTACCTTAGCCCAAGGATTGTTAGAAAGTGGTGCTGGGAGCAGTAATTTGGTTCGAAAGTCTAACAACCACTTTGGGATAAAGTGTCACACCAAATGGCGGGGCCCTTCCACCACCCATGACGACGACGAAAAGGGGGAGTGTTTTAGGAAGTACCTACACCCCAGAGAGTCCTACAGAGACCACAGTCTTTTTTTAGCCAATGGCAGCAGATATGCGTTTTTGTTTGACTACCGAACCACCGATTATAAAGCCTGGGCTAGGGGATTGAAAAAAGCCGGCTATGCCACAGATCCAAAATACCCCGCCAAGCTCATTGCCCAGATTCAAAAATATAATTTAGACCAATACGACCACCCCAGAAAGGCACAAAGAATTATTAAAGAAAATAATGAAAACCCAATCAGTAGTTATGTGTCTGACCGTATTCACCAGGTTCAAAAAGGAGATACTCTTTTTGGAATTTCCAAAAAATACGGTCTTAGTGTAGACACACTCAAGAAGATTAACGGGCTTAAGAGCAATGACATTCAGGTGGGTACCTCACTTAAAATAAGTATAAAATAGATGAATTATCAGAGAAGTAGCGCCCTTTTTGAAGCGGCACAGAAAGTAATACCAGGAGGCGTGAACTCTCCAGTAAGGGCTTTTAAAGCAGTTGGAGGGACACCTATTTTTGTTGAACGTGCCAAAGGGGCTTACCTATACGACGTAGACGGGAATAGGTATGTAGATTTTATTGCCTCATGGGGGCCACTTATTTTAGGACATGCTTACGAGCCTGTTTTAAAAGCCGTGACAGAAAAAGCTGCTTTGGGCACTTCTTTTGGAATGCCTACCGCTATTGAAACAGAATTGGCCTCACTCGCGGTTAGTATGGTGCCTGGAATAGATAAAATTAGGTTTGTCAATTCAGGCACAGAAGCCTGTATGAGCGCCATTCGTTTGGCCAGGGGGTTCACAAAAAAAGACAAGATTATAAAATTTAAGGGTTGTTACCACGGACATTCAGACGCCTTCTTAATTCAGGCAGGTAGTGGTGCGGTAACTTTTGGTGCACCGAGCAGTCCTGGTGTGACAAAAGGAACGGCAAAAGACACCCTTCTGGCAGATTATAACGATTTGGAAGGGGTGCAACAATTGGTGCAAGAACACAAGAATGACATTGCTGCAATTATTATTGAGCCAGTAGCCGGTAATATGGGCTGTATTCCACCAGAAGCTAGTTTTATTCAAGGCCTAAAAAGACTTTGTAGTCATGAGGGCATATTGCTTGTTTTTGATGAGGTTATGACTGGTTTTAGACTGGCAGCAGGTGGGGCCCAAGAGGTTTTGGATATTTCCGCAGATATTGTTTGTTTTGGAAAAGTAATTGGTGGTGGTTTGCCGGTAGGTGCTTTTGCAGCTAGGGCAGAAATAATGAATTATTTGGCACCAGACGGACCGGTGTATCAGGCAGGAACGTTATCCGGAAATCCGCTGGCTATGAGTGCAGGTTTGGCTATGTTACAAGCGCTCTCAAAAGATAAAGCAGTATTTAAACGCTTGGCAGAAAAAACAGCCTATTTACATAAAGGAATAGAAGGCGTGCTACTCAAGCACGGTATCTCTCATACGATCAATAGGCTAGGTTCTATGATTTCTGTTCACTTTTGTCAGGACGCTGTGACAGATTTTATGACTGCAGCTGCGGGAGACAATGAAACTTTTAAAAAATACTTTCACGGTATGTTGGCACAAGGGGTTTATTTGCCCCCCTCTGCTTATGAGAGTTATTTTTTAAATGACGCCTTGAGTTATGAAGATTTGGATTTCACCATTGCTGCATTGGAAAAAGTGGCACCAGATTTACTGTAATGCTTTTGGCTTATGTGAAGTAAAAAAAAAAAGGGAGGCTGAAAGCCTCCCTTTTTTAAAAATTGGTTTGATTGGATTATTTAGGATCCAAAATGTCATTGATTCTAGCAATGGCATCTTGAATATGGTATCTAGACATGGTATTAGCCGCGTTGGCCAATCCATTTCTCAATTGTGCTCTAAGGGTCACTAATTCACCTCTTACTACTGAACGAATGTCTGATTGAGACGTATTCACTGCAGTAGATTTCTGATACCCACCATAGCTCGGTAATTTTCTCTGACTGTCTGCAGTCATTAAATAGGCCAAACGGTCAATGTGTCCTTTTTGTAGGTTTCTTCTATAAGTGTCTATAGCGCCACCGTTGTAAATCTCAGACCAGATCCCTCTTCTGAGTTCTGACATCATTTGGGTTAAAGTATAGGCCTTAGACCCCATGGCTGTTTCATGTTCAATGAGTCTGGCCATTTTACCTAGACTAAGTACATTGTTTAACGTTCTTACTTGAACACCACGAACACGGTCTACCGTTCCTGAGTACTCAATTTTGTTAAAGATGTTTTGGTCTAGCATCCACTCAGGTGTTTGAAACAATTCACGTTGTAAAAACTTCATAGCGTCCCGCTGATGCCCCTTAGCTACTGGTGTATAAACAGCCCCTTCTTGCTCATAAGTTTTGTGGTTTTCGTACACCCCACCAATATTGTTAGACACATGGCCCATATAGCGATTAAACTGAGACAGTACTTGACCGTAAAGGGTTTCTAAGTCATCGTAATTTTTACCGTCCTCTGCAGTCCACTCAATTAATTTAGGCACAATTCTCTGTAGGTTTTTGATTCCGTACATACTCGCTTTCATAGCGTTGTCTCCTAAATCTTCTGTCTGAGAACTTGGATCTACCACGTCGCCTCCTTGTTGGCTTCCAAAACGGTATAATGGGTCTCCATCATGGGCCATAATCCAGCTGTCTAGTACTGGTTTTTCTGCTTCAGCACTTTTATCTAAGATGGGTCTATAACCCCATTCAATAGCGTATTTATCATAAACACCAATATTTGGCATAAGGGCTACCCCTTTGTCTTCTGGCTGAGCCACATAGTTAAAACGGGCATAGTCCATAATGGAAGGTGCTGTACCGTATTTACTGGTAAAGCTTGCAGACCTTAAAGAATCTACAGGATATGCAGCAGAACTACCCATATTGTGGGGAAGTCCTAAAGTATGGCCCACTTCGTGAGAAGAAACAAATTGTATTAAACGGCCCATTACTTCATCTTTAAAAGCCACGCCTTGTGCTTCTGGATTTATGGCCGCAGTTTGAACAAAGTACCAGTTGCGCAATAGACTCATTACATTGTGGTACCAGTTAATGTCAGATTCTAAGATCTCGCCACTTCTTGGATCACTTACATGGGGTCCGTTTGCATTGGGTATTGGGGAAGCTAAGTAACGCACTACAGAATAGCGCACGTCTTCAGGAGACCATTCTGGGTCTTCTTCTGGCGTTGGAGGATCCATAGCTATAATAGCATTTTTAAATCCTGCGGCTTCAAAAGCTACTTGCCAGTCTTCAATTCCTTGTTTAATAAAAGGCACCCATTGTTTTGGTGTGGCCCTGTCTACGTAATAAATGATTGGTTTTTTTGGTTCTACCAATTCCCCTCGGTTGAATTTCTCTAGATCTTCTTCTTTAACTTCGAGTCTCCATCTGTCTAGAAACTTCACTGTTTTACTCTCTTGAGCATCCAATCCATAATCTATCTGATCTCTTTCGAACCAACCTACGCGCTTGTCAAAATAACGTCTTTTCATGGGTTCAGCAGGAAGTAATATCATAGAGTTATTAATCTCTACAGAGATAGATCCCAAGCTTGAATTAGAAGGAGGACTGCCCGCAAAATAAGTTTTCACATGTCTGGCCTCAATATTCATTGGGTAACTTTTAATGTCTTCAATAAAGCTTCTCTCCGAATCTAATCTGGTCGCTTTATATCTTTTTTTATACCCCTCAGGCATTCCAAGTGCGTTCACATCTTTTTCAAAAAGCGGTGTTACTTCTATGACAGTACTCGTCGCAACAGAATCTTTTCTATTAGATTTTACGGCAAAGGAATACAATACCGGCTCAAAATTTGAATTGATTACAGCTTCTTTAACAGGGAGCGAATCTGCTGCAACTACTTCGTGGCTAACCACCCTTAAATGCACTTTATCTCCCTTTTTCTCCCACCTCATGACTTGGGTGTTTATTTTTCCACCCCCAAATCCAATCCCTGAAGCAGTTTTAGAAATTCTGCTCACCATGAGCATTTCTCTACCTAAAAGGCTGTCTGGTATTTCATAGAAAAATTTGTCTTTGATTTGGTGTACGTCAAAAAGCCCTTTATCTGTCTGGGCCTCTTTAGTAATGACCTTAGCATAGGGCTGTGGTGCGTCTTTATCTATTTTTGGTTTTGCCTCTGTAGGCGCTTTTGCCTTAGCTTTTTTCTTGAAAAGCTGGGCTTCACTTGTGCTGACACTTCCAATCACTAGGAGTGAAAACAACAGGTACTGAAGATTTTTTTTGATCATTAGGTGGGTTTTTTATTTTATTGCTTCTCAAATAACCGAAAAATTGTCCTAATGAAATGTTAACAAAATCATAAGATGGCGCTTTTATTTATGAGCCAACACCTTACAGCTTCTCCATTTAATTAAGTTGTTAAGGCCGTTTTTATGTTTGAAGCTAAAAGAGTAATGGAACCACATATTCAAATGATCTAATGATTTTATAGTTCGATCAATCACTAAAGCTAAAAGAGTAAAGGAATAATATATTCAAACAGCCCAATGAGGATTAGTACGGCTACTAGGTTGAGTAATATACCTGCTTTGACCATATCTTTTACTTCTATAAAACCACTGGCAAAAACAATGGCATTTGGCGGGGTAGCCATGGGCAGCATAAAAGCACAGCTGCTCGCCATTGTCACCGGGATGAGTAGGTACACCATAGGTATTCCAAGACCAATGGCTATTCCAGCGACTACAGGCGCTAATACAGCCACTAAGGCTACATTGCTCATGAGTTCTGTCATAAATAGCATTAATAAAATCAGTAAACTGGCTGTGGCAGTAATACTGAAATTACCTGCCGCAATACTTTGAGAAACCTGATCTACAATTCCAGAAACAGACATTCCTTTGGCCAAAGCCAATCCGCCACCAAACAATATTAAGATGCCCCATGCCAGTTTTTCAGTATCTTTCCAATCCAGTATGAAGTCTCCTTTTTTTAGGTTAAAAGGGACCGCAAATAGACTTATTGCTGCAAACATGCTAATCATGGTGTCTGACAATCCCAAAGAGGGAAATACACTATTGATTAAGGTCCTAAAGATCCAAAGGGATACGGTTACTGCAAAAATGCCCAATACCATCTTTTCTTTTGATCGGGTAGGGCCTAATTTTCTTAATTCTTCTTGAATCACTTCATTAGAGGCAGAGAAATTGAGTCCCTTACTCGGAAAAATGAGGTGTACAAGCGTAATATAACTCAGGCCAATCATAATGATTGAGAAAGGTAGGGCAAATACCATCCATTTTAAAAAGGATATTTCTATTTGGTATTCATTTTCCAAAAGACCAATGAGAATAGAATTTGGTGGGGTACCTATTACCGTGGCTATACCTCCTGCATTTGCAGAAAAAGCAATTCCCAAGAGCACACTTACGGCAAAATTTCGATCTTTTTTGGTAAAACCGTCTACGTCGTCTATTAAAAGCTTAATCACTGACATGGCAATGGGCAGCATAACAACAGCTGTAGCGGTATTGCTAATCCACATACTCAAAGAAGCTGTGGCGATCATAAAACCAAGGACTACTTTGTTTGGCGTAGTGCCTGTAATGCGAATAATATTGAGTGCAATTCTTCTATGGAGATTCACCTTTTCTAAGGCAAGTGCCATAACGAAACCGCCAAAAAACAAAAAGATAATAGGACTTCCGTAATTATTTCCTACCTCTGCAATAGGCATAATATCTAATAAGGGAAACAAAAGTAGAGGAAGCAGGGCCGTCACAGAAATAGAGACTGCCTCTGTAAGCCACCAAGTGACCATCCAAAATGCAACAGCAATTACAGCATCTCCTTGGGTGCTTAATAATGGCTGTGGCCATAACAGTATTAATAGGAAGAATACAGGACCTAAAAACAGCCCCACTTTTTTGCTGTTACTCATCTTAAAAAAAAATTTAGCCTAAGCTAGTTTTTTTATCTGTGATATAAAAGGCGCTTTCGTTAAAACGGTGGAGAAAGTCCTCAGTTCAAGAATTCTAATGTTTGGTATTAAGAATCTATGAATCTTTGAGGGTACAAGTAAGTGCATCGGCCTCTTTGGCCACAACCACCATTTGTATTTTGGTTAAACTTTTAATGGTCTTGTCCCAAGCTTTATTACTCAATCCGCTCGCTTCTTTTAAATCTAATAAAGGCATAGGATTGGTTTTTTTCAAAAGCTCTAGGACTATTTTTTCATTCTCTGAAAGTTCAACAGCTTTCTTTTCTGGGCGCATTTGAGGGAAAAACAATACTTCTTGTATAGAGGCATTATTGGTCATAAGCATGACCAATCTATCTATACCAATTCCAATTCCAGAAGTTGGCGGCATTCCGTATTCAAGTGCTCTCAGGAAGTCTTGGTCAATAAACATGGCCTCGTCATCTCCTTTTTCAGAGAGGGCTAGTTGGTCTTCAAAACGCGCCCTTTGGTCTATAGGGTCATTGAGCTCTGAATAGGCGTTGGCCAATTCTTTTCCATTAACCATTAATTCAAATCGCTCGGTAAGGGCTGGATTGGACCTGTGCTCTTTAGTGAGTGGACTCATTTCTTTTGGGTAATCTGTAATAAAGGTGGGTTGCACATAATGGTGTTCGCAACGTTCTCCAAATATTTCATCGATGAGTTTTCCAACACCCATACTGTCCGTGACTTCAATGTCTAGTGATTTTGCTACACCAGCTAATTCATTCCTATTCAATCCTGCAACATCGTGACCTGTATGAATTTTAATGGCCTCAAGAATAGGAACCCTAGGGTAGGGTGCTTTAAATTCGATCGCATTCTTGCCTACAGTTATCTTTGAACTACCATTAGATTCCATGGCGATGGTTTCAAGTAATTTCTCGGTAGTGTCCATCATCCAATGGTAATCTTTATAGGCTACATACAATTCCATTACGGTAAACTCTGGATTGTGGGTGCGGTCCATTCCTTCGTTTCTGAAATCTTTAGAGAATTCATATACCCCGTCAAAACCACCTACGATTAATCTCTTTAAATAAAGTTCATTGGCCACCCTTAGGTACAATGGCATATTAAGTGCATTGTGGTGGGTAATAAATGGTCTTGCAGACGCTCCCCCAGGAATAGGCTGCAGTATAGGAGTTTCTACTTCTAAATAGCCTTTGTCATTGAAAAATTTTCTAATACTATTGGTGATCTTTGTTCTCTTAATAAAGGTGTCTTTGACCTGCGGGTTTACAATTAAGTCTACATAACGCTGTCTGTATCTCAATTCAGGGTCATTGAATTCATCGTGCACTTTACCATCTGCGTCTACTTTAGGCAGGGGTAGTGGCCTTAAAGCTTTGCTCAGTAAGGTAAATTTTTTTACCAGGACCGTTTTTTCTCCTACTTGAGTGGTAAAGAGGGTTCCTTCTATACCAAGAATATCCCCTAAGTCAATGAGTTTTTTAAATACTTCATTGTACTGCTGGCTATCAGGAGTGGTGTCTATTTCATCTCTATTGAAATACACTTGAATGCGGCCCTCACTGTCTTGAATTTCTGCAAAAGAGGCTTTGCCTTGTACTTTTTTTCGCATCAGCCTGCCAGAAACTATCACTTGCTTTCCTTCTTTATAGTCCTTTTCTATAGCTGTAGACATGGTATTTACAGGATATAAAGCAGCTGGGTAGGGATCTATGCCTAAGGCCCTTAGTTTGACTAATTTTTCTCTTCTTACAATTTCTTGTTCTGTCAGTTGCATGGTTGCGAATTATGAAGAGCAAATATAAGTACTTCGAGCTAATTTACAGAGCATGCATGTAACATTTGAATCACTTTAACGTCATAAATAGGTAGTACCTAGGTTAAATTATAATTTTTATGAGTTTTTGGCGTGTTTTATTGGCTATTTTGTTCCCACCACTCTCTGTGATTGGAAAGGGATGTGGATCTATTTTAATTGTTTTTCTTCTAACGCTTTGTGGTTGGGTTCCAGGAGTCATTGCTGCACTGGTAATTTTGAACAATCCCAACGAATAAATACACTTTTGAAATAGTATCTTTGTCTTATGAATAAGCAGCTTATTATAAAAGAACTTGGACTTAAGGACTATAAAGAGACTTGGGATTATCAAGAGGACTTGTTTGCGAAAACAGTGGCTTTAAAAGTGCAAAATAAAAAGCAAGCCACTTATTTACCTACCCCCAATCATTTCCTTTTTGTAGAGCATCCCCATGTTTTCACATTGGGTAAGAGTGGTAATTTAGACCATTTGTTGGTCTCTGAAGCAGTGCTTAGAGAGAAAGAAGCCAGCTTTTATAAAATTAATAGGGGTGGTGACATTACCTATCATGGCCCCGGACAAATTGTAGGCTACCCTATATTGGATTTAGAGAACTTTTTCACGGACATTCATAAATATTTAAGGCTTTTAGAAGAGACGGTCATTTTAACTTTAGCTGAATACGGAATAACGGCAACAAGATCTCCTGGGGAGACTGGTGTTTGGTTGGATGTAGGCACGCCTTTCGCACGCAAAATTTGTGCCATGGGTGTTAGGGCCAGTAGGTGGGTTACCATGCACGGCTTTGCACTCAATGTAAACACAGATTTAGGTTATTTTGACCTCATGATCCCATGTGGTATAAAAGGTAAAGCGGTTACTTCTATGACCGCAGAACTCAAAGGAATTCCCCAAGATATGGCTGTGGTAAAAACAAGGCTTTTAAAGCATTTTATGGCACTTTTTGAAGCTGAATCAAAGGCTTAATATTTTAACATAGCTTATATTATATAGGAACATTAAGTACAGTGATTTATTGTTGGTCTTTGGCTCTTTAAGCCGGTATACTACAAGGCTGTTTTCTTTGTCCTTAATGACAAAATTCAATACGCCATTCTCTGAAGATTCCACTAGGTCAATTTCGCCACTTCCATATACAGGGAACCCACTTAGCATTGAAAGTTCACTGTCAAATAGATACCCCTTTTTGTTTTGAGTGTCTGTAATGCTAATATAGATTTGCTGGTTTATTT
>ENA-OUVC01002255-OUVC01002255.1-marine-metagenome-genome-assembly--contig:-NODE-2255-length-10963-cov-3.383153_pt1 | contig 10963 bp, 8 predicted proteins | sample MGYA00248622_ERZ508571 | MGnify/ENA primary metagenome ERZ508571 (study PRJEB26236, sample SAMN06267175) | marine metagenome | isolation source: Columbia River Estuary | place: USA:Columbia River Estuary... | reverse complement strand
CCTCAACTTTTCACTTTTGCACCGGCCGCAGGCCGATTTGCACCTTTACACTTTTGCACCTGTCTCTCCCGTCCCCCCTAGCCAACGATACTCTAGCCCACCAGTCCCCTCGCTCTGTAATTCGTACTCAGTACTCTGTACTCGACCCAGCACTCTGCACCTCACCTTTGCACTTTTGCACAGGCCGTAGGCCGATTTGCACCTTTGCACCTTTCTTCGGCTCACCCCTTCGCCTAAGGCCTCTTCCCGCTTGTCACTGCATTACGGCATTACAGTATTACAGCATGACCTACACCCTTCCCGTAAGCAAACGCGGCACATTGACGCTCCCGCCCGAACTCCGCCGGCGCCTCAAGCTCGACCAAGTGGCCTCGCCTCTAGTTATCGTCGAAGAACGCGATGGCGGGCTATTCCTGCAGTCCGCCGTCGCCATGCCCATCCGCGACATACCTAAGGCCACCATCCGGCAGTGGGTACTCAACGACGAAGCCGACGCTAAAGCCCTCAAAGCCTTCCGCCGCAAGAAGTGAGGCTATTCATGGACTCGAGCGTGCTGCTGGCGGCGGCGGGCTCGGCGACCGGGGCTTCACGTCTTCTTATCACCGCCGCGAAAGCGGAAGGCTGGGACTTGGTGACGTCTGACTACTGTCTCCGTGAAACCGAACATAACGTCTCCAAACTTGGCGCCTCCGGGCTACGCGCGTGGAGTACTATCGTTCGCCCTGCTCTCACCATTCATGGCACTCACCTAGTCCTCGATCGTCCCTTACTCTATCGCGCCGTCAAAGACCGACCAGTGGTCATCTCGGCCTTAACTCTGCACGCGGATTTTCTCCTCACCCTCGACCGCGACGATTTTCACGACCTACTTGGAGACTCCGTCTACGGCCTCCCCATCCGCACTCCGGGGGAGTTCTTGCGCACGAGGTAGGGTTGGCACTGCGTGCCAACCTAGTCGCCTCCCTAGGTCGGTACGCAGTCCCGACCCTACCCGATACAACCGCAGCCTTCTTCCCCTACCTTTGCACGTTTGCACAGGCCGTAGGCCGATTTGCACCTTTGCACGGCAGCTTGGTTCACATTCCCCTCACTCACTCCGTACTCTGTAATCCGTACGCTGTACTCCACTCGGGCCGCACTGCGTGCCGCCCTAGCCCTGATTCATCCAAGAGAAGTCTACGAACCAGAGCACGTAGGCAAGGAGGGCGACCCACAGAAAGGCTGTAACGAACACAACCCACGCCCACGCGCGTAGGCCGCGCGAAGCAGCCTCACCACGAGTCGCCCAAAGAAACAAGGCGCTCGCCACACCGGCGATCGGCACGGCGAGAAAGGTCTGCACCCAATGAATCGGGCGCTGACTCCAGCCAAAACGCTCGGCCAACCATAACCAAGGCATGCAGGCGATGACTAGTCCGCTCGCGCCAAGCATGGCCCGGCGACTAAAGGCGGCGGTGGCGATAACGCGCATACTAGTATCTAGTAAATTCTGCTTTTGACTGTCAACCATCGCGACCTCGCTTGCCCTTGATCCCCTGCCGCCCATACTGACTGGGTGTTCCGGTTTCCCCTGCTTCTTCTCTGCCTTTCGGCGCTCGCCGCGGATCGTCCAACCGTCGGCGCAATCCGCTGGGACGCATGGAGCGGCGGGGGCGTGACCACACAGGTCGAACGGACCTTAGAGCCCAGCCAATTCCGGGCACGTCTACCGTGGTTTACAGAAGTTGATGAGAAAGGCCACGCCCACATCGATGGCTCCGCACCCGGCGTGATGGAACAAGAAATTGCCTATGCGCACGGGGCGGGGCTGGATTACTGGGCGTTCCTAACCTACCCGGCGGACGATGCCATGAGCTCCGCGCTCTCCCGCTACCTGACCAGCCCGCGACGCGGCGAGCTTGGCTTCTGCCTGATCCTACACCAGACCTTCGGGGTTCCAACCGCGCGCTGGCCGGCGGAGCGCGACCGCGTGCTACGTCTCTTGCAGGAGAAGGGCTACCAGCACGTCCTCGGTCGACCGTTGGTCTACGTATTCGGCGTCGACCTCGCCCAACCGGAAGTCGCCCGCCGCTGGACCGAACTCCGCGCCACCTTGCACACCGCAGCCTTGAATCCTTACTTCGTGTTCATGGGCTGGGAGCCGGCTAAGGATTTCGCCGCGCACGCCTCCCAAGGGTTCGCCGCGGTGTCCGCCTACGCCCACCCCAGCTCCGAACCGGTGTTTGCAAAATACGTCGAGGGCTTCGAGCAGCATGCCTGGGATTCGGCCAGGCGGACGCGGACGCCCTATGTCCCGCTGGTGACGACCGGCTGGGACAAGCGGCCTCGCCAAGTCCATCCAGTGTCCTGGGAAAAGGGCGCAGCGTATCTCTCCCAAGCAACCTTCCCCGCTTCAGCGACGCCCGCGGAAATCGCGGCCCACCTGTCCCGAGCCCTAGCCTTCACACAAGCCAACCCTGAGGTCTGCCCGGCGCGTACGGTGATTATCTACGCGTGGAACGAACATGACGAGGGCGGCTGGCTCTGCCCGACCTGGTCACCGGACGGCCGACCAGACCGACGCAGGCTCGAGGCGATACGCAAGGTTTTGAAACCTTAAGTCCGAGGGTGCGATCCTTCTCGAAGTTAGAAGGTTCCACTAACCTCGTCTTTTGGGTGGAACTCCCCCCCACCCCTATGGTCTTATCAGCCATGCCCCGATTACCCCTCCTCGTGGCGGCCTGCCTGGCCGTACTGTCCGTACCGATTTCCACGTTCGCTGAAGCCCAGTGGATTTGGACCGCTAAGAATAACGTGACCAACCAGCAAACGTGGGCCCGCACGGTCATCGACCTTAAGGAGGTCCCGACGAAGGCCCTGTTGCTCGCCTCCGCCGACAACCACATCGAGGTGTGGGTCAATGGTCAGCCCGCCGGTAAATCCGATGAGTGGGCCGAAGCCGCCCAGACCGATGTCACTAAGTTCCTGAAGCCCGGCCGTAACACCATCTCCGTCCTCGCCCGCAATGATGGCGGGATCGCTGCCCTCGTGGTTCGCTTGGCGTCCGGCAAGGTCGTCCTCAGCGAATCCAACGCCGCTTGGCACGTGACCAATGCGAAGCCCGACGCGAAATGGCTGACAGCGGAGTTCGACGACGCGAAGTGGGAAAAGGCCACCGTGGTGAAGCCACTCGGCGAAGAGCCTTGGGGTAATGTCTTTGGCGGCGCTGCTGGCAAGACGGCTGGCGCCGGTAAGCGCGGCTCCGCAGGCTCTGTCGCCGCACCCGATTCGCTCATTCTCCAGCCAGGCTTCAAGGCCGAGCTACTCTACACCGTTCCGAAGTCAGAACAGGGCTCCTGGGTCAGCCTTGCAGTCACACCCACCGGCGATCTCGTTGCCGGCGACCAAGGCGGCGTGCTGTGGCATGTGTCCCTCAAGGACCCCACCAAACAGACCATCACTAAAATTGACACGAAGGCCATCGGTTGCCACGGGCTGCTCTTCGCCCACGGCGCGCTCTACGCGTGCACCAGCGAAAAGGGTAAGGGCGACATCTGGCGCCTCCGCGACGTTAAGGGCGACGGCACCTACGCTGAACAGACTTTGATTCGGTCCCTCAAGGGCTCCGGCGAACACGGCCCTCACCAACTGGTCCTCGACCGCGATGGCTCGATCCTCGTGGTCGGTGGTAACCATACCAAACTGCCCGACGATGAAAAGGCCGGCGCACCCGTTAAGCGTTACGATGAAGATGACTTGCTGAAGAAGTTCGAAGATGCCAACGGCCACGCCGCCGGTATCAAGGCCGTCGGCGGCTGGATCGCCCGCATGGATAAGGACGGCAAGGATTGGGTCCGCGTGACGGCGTCCTTCCGCAATCCCTACGATTGTTCCGTAGCCCCCGACGGCGATATCTTCTCCTATGATTCTGACATGGAATGGGACATGGGCGCCCCGTGGTACCGTCCGACGCGTATCTACCTATGCACGCCCGGTGGCGAGCTGGGCTGGCGCTCCGGTGCCAGCAATAACACGCTCGCGACGCTCGACATGCAGCCCGCACTGGTCGACGTGGGCCCCGGTTCCCCCACCGGCACGGCCATGGGCACGGGTGCTAAATTCCCCGCTGCTTACCAACGCGCGTTCTTCGCCTGCGATTGGACCTTCGCCACGCTCTATGCGATTCACCTGACGCCGGAAGGCGGCGGCTGGAAAGCCCGCAAGGAGGTCTTCGCGGCCGGTCGTCCGTTCTCCGTGACCGATGTCGTCATCCGCCCGCAAGACGGCCACATGTACGTGACCATCGGAGGCCGCGGTGGCCAGTCCGCCCTCTACCGCATCACCTACCAAGGCACCGAATCCACAGCGCCCGCCGGATGGTTCCCAGCGACACCTGAACAGAAGCTGCGCCGTGAACTCGAAGCCCTTCGCGACGTCGCGCCTTCCGCTGCCGCCCTTGCTAAGGCTTGGCCGCTCATGGGTCACCCCGATCTCTGGGTCCGCTTCGCCGCCCGCATCGCCGTCGAACACCAACCGGTGGAACAGTGGCGCTCCCGCGTAAAGCCCGACGCCAACGTCGACCTCGCGCTCAATGCCGCAGTGGCCCTCGCCCGTTGTGGCACCAAGGAAGACCTGTCCGCCATCGTCGCCGCCGCCGATGCAGCCGCCAAGTCCAAGGAACTGCGCCAGCAGCAGGATCGTCAGCGCGTCTTCCAGATCGCATTCTCGCGGCATGGACGCCCTGACGACGCCACTGCAGGCCGTCTCGGCAAGGACGCCGCCGTCCGCCTACCGTCGGGCAACGATGCCTACGATCGACAGCTTGCCCAGCTCGCCATCTTCCTCGGTGAACCATCCGCCCCCGCCCGCGTGCTCCAGGCCATGAAGGTCGCCCAGGCAGGCCCGGCCGTCATCGCCGACCCCGAGATCCTCGCCCGCCACCCAGGCTACGCCAAGGACGCAACCGCCGCCATGGCCGTGACGCCATCGTCGACGCGCATCGGCCTCGCCATCTACTTGTGCCGCGCAACCGTCGGTTGGACGCCTAACCTCCGTAAAGAGTTCTTCGGCTTCCTCGATGAGCTGAGCCTCGCCCAAGGCGGCAATTCGCTCAAGGGCTTCGTCCGCAATATCCGTAAGGAGGCCGTGGCGATGGTACCCGCAGCGGAACGCGCCGCCTTTGAGGCCAGCACGCCTGTGGTCAAAGCCACGCCGATTCCCGCCGCCCAAGGCCCGGGCCGCCTGTGGACTCACGCCGAGGCCCTGAAGGCCTGGGAAAACGGCAAGGCCACGGGTACCCTGGATTTCGCCAATGGCCAGAAGATGTTCGCCGCGGCGCTCTGCTCGCAGTGCCACCGCATGGGTGGGGCCGGCGGCGCGCAAGGCCCCGACCTCACGGGCCTCGGCGTCCGCACCGCCGCCGCCGACATGCTGACGAGCATCACGCAGCCGAGCGCGGTGGTGTCCGATCAATACGCCAATTCCGAAATCTCCCGCGTCGATGGTGGTAAGACGATTGGCCGTATCCTCAACGAGGAAGGCGATAAGCTGCAACTCGCCGTCAGCGCTTTCGACCCCTCCATCCAAATCAGCGTCAACCGCTCCGACATCCTTGCCATCGACCGCTCCACGGTCAGCCCGATGCCCGCCGGCTTGCTCAACTCGCTCAACGAACAGGAAGTGGCCAACCTCATGGCCTACCTACTCTCTGGCGGTAGCGCACAGGATAAGGTTTACACGAAGTAACGTCGGGATTTCTGGGCAGCGGTCACGTTACCCAGCCGAGCCTTACCAAAGGACCGGCTGGGTAACGCCGATGTTGCGCTGCACTTCAGGGTCGGTGGGATCAGCGGGTAACTTCTTCCAGAGGTCGAGATAGGTCGCCTCGCCGAACTGGCGGCCCGCCAAGAGGAGGCTGGGCTGACGCGCGGGCCAACCTTCCCACGCCTGGATGTCCGGCTTGAGGGTCCACTTGGATTTATCGGCTAAAAAAGGATAAAGGAAGGCGACGGCTTTCCGAATGCCACGGCCATCGGGCAAGGTGTAGAGCCAAAGGTTATCCTCCTTGGTTGAGAGGACCTGACAAAGGAGGACCATGTTATCCAACTGGAAGATCGAGTAGCCGTAGGGTTTAGTGCGCGCGAGCTCGAGCGGGAAGCCACCATCCAAGCCCATCTGCTTGGCCACAAAGACTTCTTTGTACTGCTTACGACAAGCTGCGAGTTTCGTTTGGTCGCCAACGAAATCCGCGTACACGGCGAGTTGGAGATAAAAGGCAACGGCGTGGTTGTTCTTCGCGGCAGCCTCTTCTTTGCCGTTCTTGCTGGTGACCATCCACTCCGCCAACTCGCGGAACCACCCGCGTAAGTCCTGGGCAAGGCCCGCCGAAAAGGCCGGTGAGCGTTCCAAGGCCTTCACCGACGCAGGGATCTCAATCAGATGAAGGGCGTCGATGATACCGATGCCACGACCCGGGGAGACGCCCGGAACCGCCTGCGCAAAGTTAAGGTGCGGGCTCATACGCAGCTTCGCATCCAGGAAGAAAACGCGGAGGAGCTCGGCGGCTTTATTCGCGTATTTCTCGTCCCCAGTAATCTTATAGGCGGCGGCCAGAGCCGCGACGGAGTCACGCAGGGTCTTCACGACGAGGCGGTGCTGACTGAAGTTCTCCGGGTTGGTCTCCCCGTCGCGCCGGATATACGGTAAGCCATTCGGCTTACTGGCGTCGGGCCACCAATAGTCGCCGTTAGAATAGAAGTCGTTCACGCCGCCTTCGCTCAGTTTCGCCGGGAAGGCGGTAATGCTCAGCGGCGCCTGCACCAAGGCCTTCTCGGCAGCCTTTAGGATGCGCTCGCGATCAATCGTCGCGACATCCACGACGACCTGTGGCGCCACGACCGGCGAGACTGTCTCCGCGGCGGCGGCCGTGACGGCGAGGTGGACGAAAAGGGTGAGCATGGATAATCTCATCCCGTTTTTTTAGCCCACGACGCTCAGCCTGCAATCCTGTGCTCTCGGGGTGGCCCACCGCTGGAAACGCCGCAAAAGCGTTGGTTTAAGCCGACCAGGGCAGTTTCCGCTTGCCCGCCTTCGCCGTAATCGCTTCCTCAACAGTCCTGGTTAGGAGGGGTGGCAGAGTGGTCGATTGCGTCTGATTCGAAATCAGATGAACCGCAAGGTTCCGGGGGTTCGAATCCCTTCCCCTCCGCCAGGAAAATTTAAGAATAAGCTGAGTCCCTACGCTAGGGCTTGGACTTACATTGGCATATTGCGCCGAAGGGATGAGAACCCCCGGAGGGGGTCGACGGAGCAAGGCGTTTGCCTTGCGGAGATGGGCGTTGCCGAAGGCAACGGGGCTATGCCCTGAGCGAAGCGAACCAATCCCTTCCCCTCCGCCAGGATAATTTGAAGGGATGAGAACCCTTGGGTTCGGTGAGCCCGCATGGGCGAACAGGCGATCCGCAGGATCGGGACGAAGTCCCGGAGCGAAGCGCAGTCAATCCCTTCCCCTCCGCCAGGTTAATTTAACGTACGAGAGTATAGAGTTTCGAGTATGGAGTATAGGCGTAGAAACCAGCCGAAGGGATGAGAGGACTCGTTGATTCGAGGTAGGGTTGGCACTGCGTGCCAACCTAGCTGCCTCCCTAGGTCGGTACGCAGTCCCGACCCTACCCGATACAACCGCGGCGAAGCCACGCCCCTACCTCATGCATTTCAAGTCCGTAATCTGTACTCTGTAATCTGTAATCCGCTAGGGCAGCACGCGGTGCTACTTGTAGGCGCAGAGCCCAAAGATGTATTCATGGCCGCGCTTGATCTGCGGCACCTTCCAGGCGATGACCACCTGCAAATCGGTAAACTGCCCGAGGATAGTCGCGATCGTCGCACGCAGGGTCGCCGCCTTGGTTTCGTCCAAGTTCGCGAGATAACCTTCCACGGTCTGCGGGCGGCCGTGAGCATTCATCGCACAGGCGGGGCGTATCCGGGCAGGGTCACTCGGTAGACGAGGATGCGGTTAGGCGTCTCGATGATTTCCATCCCCGGCTGCGGGGAGGTGGCGTCGTACGATTTGCCCAACATCGTACCCGCCGCCGTCAGGAAGTCGTTATCGTTACCGACTAAAAGAAAATAGTCGTCGGGATAGGCCTGGTCTAAACAGGGAACGATCGCCATCGCCTCCCACTTGGCCGACAGCGATGCGGGGGAAATCACCCCCACGCGATGCCCCTCGGCGGCGGCTTTCGCCACGCCGGCCGGACCGACGGCGTTAAGGTCCAAGCCGAACCGCGCTAACTGCACCGGGTTGAGAAGGTTGACGAATTCGGTGCCCGTGGCGGCGGTCAAGCCATAGGCCGGCGCCAAGGTCGGGCCGCTACCTCGAACCGCAGGGACGTAACCGGATTCATAGGTCGTCCCAACGAGGTTAGTCGCTGCACGCGTACTCACCAACAAGACGCTTTTATAAATGTGCGGGGCCGCAGCGTACCCCACGGCAGCCGCGTCGGGAGCGTAATCTGACTTACCCGAACCACTCCCGCTACTGTCGCGCGCCAAAATAAGAAAGTCCGTACGACTTAAGGCCATCAGCTCCGATTGGGCCGCCGACTTGTTCGCAGGCTTACCCAGACCGGCCGTATTCAGCGTAGGAAGTTCGACCAAGTAATGGCCGACCGGCTGGTCGGGCGTGGTCCCCGCTTGAAGGTCATAGACGACCAACCGCGCGTAGGCCCGATTGTTCTCTTCCTCGGTCGGACAATCCTGCCGCAGCGCCCCTTGGAGCATCGCCACGAGGTAGCGGCCGTCGGGAGTGACGTCCACGCCTTCGTAGCCTTGGTTATCGCGCCGTCCGCCGGTCTGGACCTCCACGGCCTTCATGTCGGTAGTGAACCCGGAGAACTTCTTTGCCTCGAAGCGCGGCAAGAAGGCGTTCGGCGGCGTCAGGAGTCCGAGCATCCGACCCTGCGGAGAGAGATGGTAAATCGTCGCGCCATATTCATCCGAGAGATAGAAAGTGCCATCGGGATGTCGGCCCAAGCCCTCCGCATCGATGGCAAACTTACCGTGGCGGACTGGCACCGGCGAGAATCCCTGCAAGGAGTCTTCGCGGGGGTCGAGGCCAGTCGTCACGTTGCCTTTGAAATCCAAAAGGGTTCGCGTCGCCTTGAAGGCGAGCGTCAGGTTAGGCGCGAGGACTGGGTCGCGCCCGTAGTCGGGTCGGAACGTAAGCTCGAAGCGCTGCAGACGCGCTGGGTAATCGATCGTGCCGTGCACGTTATAGCCACGGTCGGGTAAGGTGAACAGCGTCCCCCCGAAACTGCCGTCGGCGTTTCGACGCCAAGTCTGGGGGTCGATCTTGAAAGACGAAAACGACCCAAGGCTATCGCCGCGGTCATCCAACGCGCCCACCGCGAGCTGGCCGACCCCGACCAGGCCTTTATTCACGAACTTTACCCCACCCAGCCAGACCGGCTTAGCCTGCCCCACCGGGGTCGGATCTAGATTGGGCGTCGGATAGGTAGTCGCCCCGCCCACCGCCTTCGCCGAGATCAGGAGTAAGGCAAGCGCGCGGAGGGCGTGGCTTCTTAACATCCCCGAACGATGGGTTTCGCTCGCTCGGCTGAACAGGCTACACTCTGTCAACTTCCTGTGACGATTGTGTCGGCAGTGTAACGGCCGGGTCAGCTCAGCGGGGCACCAACGGCCGCCGGCGCTCTACCTGCGCACTCGACCCTGTCACCAGCTCTTACTTTTGCACTTTTGCACCGACCGCAGGCCGATTTGCACCTTTGCACTTTTCTCGCCTCTCCCTTTGTCGCCCTCGCGAGCTTCGCTCATACTAGATAGGGACCGCACCACGTGCGGTCCTAATTGCCTCTGGTAGGGGCGCGACTGCGTCGCGTCCGCTTGTATCGAGGTAGGGTTGGCACTGCGTGCCAACCTAGCCGCCCCTACCTCATGCCTTTCAAGTCCGTAATCTGTACTCTGAACTCTGTACTCCGTAATCTTCTCTGCGTCTGCCACGCCCCTACCTCATGCCTTCAAAATCTGTAATCCGTACTCCGCACTCTGTACTCTGTAATCCGCACTCCGTACTCCGTTACCCATTTGCACCTTTGCACCTTTACACTTTTGCACTTTTGCACCTGTCTCTCCCCTTCCCCCTAGCCAACCATACTCTAGCCAACCTTTCCCCTCGCGAGCTTCGCTCGCGCCTACCTCCTTACGCCACGCAAACCTGGCGTGAAGATCGGTCCGTCGAGGAAGGGCTTCACGTTCGCGGGCGCACCGGCTTTCTCCATGAGTTCGCGCAATTCGGCGTCGGGCTTACCGACAAGGAAGAGCGGCAGGTAACCGCCCGCAGGCAGGGACCCGCCTTTCTTATGCCAAGGGGCGGTCTTATAATCGATGGTCACGAAAGCCCCGTAGGCACCGCCAGATTCACCGAGCACAATGGTCACGTCGGTATCCGTGCTCGGATTCATGTGCACCCAATCACCGTAGACGAAGTTGAAATTATTAGTCGGGGAGCGGGCCGGCAGTCCCTGCACGGGTTCAGTACTCTGCTTCCAATCTGCGGCGTAATAGTTCTTCACCGAATCTCCCGGCATGTGCTTCAGGCTTCCGTCGAGCACGACCTTGCCGTTGACGATGACGAGCAGGACGTTGTCACAGCCGCCAACAAAGCGGAACTGATCGGCGAAGGGCGCGCGGATCTTACCGCGATAGACACCGAGCCACAGTACCGGGGCGACTTCCTTTTCTACTCCGAAGGCCTTCGGAGCCTCAGACGCGCTCATCGTCGGTTGGAAGATACCGTTGGCCGAAAGTACGGCGTCCGCATGGTAATACTTGTCGAGCGCCAGGGTCGCATCGCCCTTGGCCGAGATGATTTTACGAATCGCCCGGAAGTAATCCGAGATTTCGTCGTCGGTGTAGCCGTAAGTGCTGACACCGGGCTTAAGCGTAATGCGCGGCTTTTTCTCCC
>ENA-OUVC01002252-OUVC01002252.1-marine-metagenome-genome-assembly--contig:-NODE-2252-length-10974-cov-7.128476_pt1 | contig 10974 bp, 8 predicted proteins | sample MGYA00248622_ERZ508571 | MGnify/ENA primary metagenome ERZ508571 (study PRJEB26236, sample SAMN06267175) | marine metagenome | isolation source: Columbia River Estuary | place: USA:Columbia River Estuary... | reverse complement strand
TCTAAAGACCTTCGACCTTCAAAAGCTCTTCCAAGGGTTACTTCATCGGCATATTCCAGATCCCCACCAACAGGAAGACCGGATGCAAGACGGGAGATCTTTATTCCAAGTGGCTTCATTGTTCTTGCTAGATAGGTCGCTGTTGCCTCACCTTCAAGGTTTGGATCGGTGGCGATGATGATCTCTTTGATCCGATCATCGGCAAGGCGAGTGAGAAGCTCTCTTATTTTTAGCTGCTCAGGACCAATGCCATCAATTGGGCTAATTGCCCCTCCTAACACATGGTACTTACCGCGAAACTCTCTAGTTCTCTCAATAGCAACAACATCTTTACTCTCCTCAACAACACAGATCAGAGAGTCATCTCGCCTTACATCGCGGCAGATCTTGCAGAGCTCTTCCTCTGCGATATTAAAACATTGGCTACAGAACTTAACTCGCTCTTTGACTAGGCGAAGTACCTCAACTAAACGATTTACATCAACGCTCTCTGATTGAATAACATGAAAGGCAATTCTCTGGGCGCTCTTTGGGCCAATTCCTGGCAGGCGGCCTAGCTCATCAATTAGCTCTTGAATGATTCCTTCGTACATCACTTATCGCTCTCGCCAATAACGCGCGCGCCAAGTTCTTTCATTAGTAGCTCTGTTCCAGAGAGGCGAACTTCATCATCTGGATCTTCATCGACTCTTGCACTCTTTGCCTCATTTGAGTTGGCAGAAGTTGATGGATCTACCACTACTTCAATCTTTCGCCTAATGCCTGTTACTTCATCAAAGGCATCAATTAGAATCTGCTCGCTCTCAGATCTAATAAATGAATCCCTTGCTCCAGCATTAACAATTCCAATAGTGATTTGCTTCTCATCAACACTTAGTATCTGCGCGCTTGCTGAGAGTAGCGACCAGGTGAGTCTCCGTCTTCTCTTAACGCTCTCAATTACATCTGGCCACATCCGTCTTAAGGATGCAATATCAGCGCTACTTGGAGCCTTTTCACCCTTTGCCGGCTCACTCTTTACTTGCTCTGGCTCTTCTTTAATAGTTTTTGGCTCAGCCTTTGACTCAGCTTTATTAACCTTCTGAGTAGGGGCAGCAACAGGGGTGCTTGCAACATCAAATCCTGATTGGCGCTCAAGTCGCTCTAGCCGTGAAATCATTCCAGTATCGCTGGAATCACCTTGAGCAATTGTTATCTTCCCTGCAACTAACTCCAGAATTAGCCTTGCAGGCGTTGCTCCTCGCATCGCTGTTAAACCTTCAGCAAGAAGGGATGCTGCCCTATTTAGTGATGCGCTGCCAATTCTTGATGCCTGTGATGCCATTCTTGTTAGTTGATCTTTAGGGTATCCACGAAGAACTGTGGCTGCTTGATCAGATAAGGCATCAACAATAACTAGATCTCTTAAGCGCTCAAGTAAATCAAATGCAAAGCGCCTTGGGTCATGCCCTGATTCAACAAGTAGATCGATTGTTTTAAATAACGTTGCAGTATCTCTAGCACCTATTGCATCAATAGCATCATCAAGAAGTGCGCCATCGGTATAGCCAAGTAGTTGAACCGCAATTTCATAGGTAACGCCATCTTTTCCAGCACCTGCTAGTAATTGACCCAAAACAGAGAGCGCATCTCTAACAGATCCACCAGAGGCTCTAACTACTAGCGGAATTACGCCCTTTTCAACCTTTACACCCTCTGCTTGGCAGAGCTTCTCAAGATGCTCTCCTAAAATTCCAGGAGGAACCAATCTAAATGGATAGTGATGGGTTCTTGAGCGAATAGTTGCAATTAGTTTCTCTGGCTCTGTTGTTGCAAAGATAAATAAAACATGTGGCGGTGGTTCTTCAACTACTTTAAGAAGGGCGTTAGCTGCTCCTGGCCCTAATTGGTGGGCCTCATCGATGATATAGATCTTGTACTTTGAACTAACAGGTGCAAAGAAAGCTTTATCTCTTAGATCTCTTGCATCATCAACTAGCCCATGAGTAGCAGCATCTAACTCAATAACATCGATAGAGCCTGGACCATTTGCTACAAGATCGGTGCATGATTGGCATTTGCCACAAGGATTTGGCGTTGGCCCTTTCTCGCAGTTAAGTGAGCGAGCCATAATTCTGGCACTTGATGTCTTGCCGCAGCCTCGAGGACCAGAGAATAAATAAGCATGATGAATCCGACCTGATTCAAGTGCATTTGATAGCGGTGTTGTTACATGTTCTTGGCCAATAACATCAGCAAAAATAGAGGGGCGATACTTGCGATAAAGCGCCAGTGACATTTTGACCTTTCTTAAAGGATCCCCCGTACACCCATTAGAGCGGGCCTACCCTTGCTGCCTTCCAGCCCTGGGGGAGTTCGGCACGGTAATGCCGCACGGAGGATCTGCGGTGAATCATAGTTTGAAGCACCGATAGAGTTCTCCTCTTACTTCAATACGAGGTGAGCTCGGGAGGATTCGCATAGCGGCCGAGTGCGCACGCTTGGAAAGCGTGTGTAGGGAAACCTACCGAGGGTTCAAATCCCTCATCCTCCGCCAGTAGCGCTCACAATGGGGGTTATTAATTTGAGAGTCGAGCAGCAGACCGATGTTCTGATAGTCGGTGCTGGAATCGTAGGACTCTCTATTGGAATTGCGCTATTGCAGGCAGAAAAAGGACTTAAAGTTCTAATTGTTGATAAAGAGCCGGCAGCTGGAGAGCACGCTAGTGGGAGAAATTCGGGAGTCCTACACGCTGGCTTCTACTACTCTCCAGATTCTTTAAAAGCGAAATTCTGTAGAGAAGGTAATCTCGAACTCCGTAAGTTATGTAGGGAAAGTTCAATCCCGATTCAAGAGTGCGGGAAAGTAGTGGTATCTCGCAATAGCGAAGAAGATGAGCGCCTAGACCTTCTATATAGTCGAGGGCTCTCAAATGGAGTTGAACTTGAACTTCTAGAAAAAACAGAACTCAGTAAATATGAACCTCTAGCAGTAACACATCAAAGATTTCTCTGGTCCCCAAACACGGCGATATCAGATCCTCGAGCTGTAATTAAAGCCATGGTTAGTAAATTTGAGGGCTTGGGAGGAAAGCTAAGTTATGGTCAAAGGATCGAATTCAAAAGAGCTCAAGATGGAGTTTCTGCTAAAAATATTAGAGCTAAATATGTTATCAATTCTGCAGGCGCTCAATCAGATCGTCTAGCAAAAGAACTGGGGCTGGCTAAAAGATATGCGATGGTGCCCTTTATGGGGGTATATCGCGCAGTCAGTTCTGATTACCTACCACTAAAGAGACTTGTATATCCGGTGCCCCATCCCATAAATCCATTCCTAGGTGTGCACTTCACTCTAACTCTAGATGGAAAAGTAAAGATTGGGCCAACAGCTATACCTGTCATAGGAAGAGAGCAATATTCTCTATTTGAAGGATGGTCGCTTTCAGATATTGGTCAAGCAATCACTGCGACAAGAGCATTGATTCAAGGGGAGTCACATAAGTTTGGTGAAATTTTGAAATCTGAGCTCCCGAAATTGCGAGAGAGCTCTTTAGTAAGAGAATCTGCCTTACTTGTGCCAGAGGCGATAAGTATAAGAAAGTGGCAGAAGAAGCCACCTGGAATTCGATCCCAATTGGTAGACATTAAAACTGGCAAGCTTGAGCAAGACTTCATTGTTGAAAATTTTGAGAATTCAACTCACATTCTCAACGCAGTCTCACCAGGTTGGACTAGCGCACTGCCCTTTGGTCGTTGGGTTGCCGAAGAAAAAGTTTTGCCAAACCTTTAAATATCTACTCCAATGTACTTACTCTGGAGGAGTTAGCGAATACCATCAAAACCACCTTCACGTCCTTACCCTGATTGTTTGTTTCCTCCAAAGATGGCGGGGTGACATAGATAATGAGTATGGGTTTTTGGCTGGTACTACCTGGGTTTGATAAGTCGTATCCAAAAGAATCAAAGGTCCACAATTTTCTCTACGAGCTAAGATATTGCCAAACACAACGATAATAGATAACGTGCCTGTTTATGACCCGTTTACCGAAAAAATGGGGAATTGCCCAGGCTGAAGGAGAGAAATCCCTCATCCTCCGCCATCGCAATCTAATATCGGTAAATGGCCGGCTATTTTGAGGCAGGTAGAAATGGCTAGAAGTAACTTCTCCATCCCTGAGCGTCTTGCGATTAGAGCCCGCCAGATTTCCTACAGGTCAAGAAATAGTTCGCCCTATCTAAGCGGAGATGCTTTCGCCACTTTGGCAGATGTAGTCATATCAAATGAAGAACAATTAGGCCGCTACCTGAGTTCTAGCCAAGACCACCGAATCATTTTCTGCCGCTCAGATTATCTTACGGAACTGAAAAGATTGAATCTAAATCAAGAACACAAGAGAATCTTGATAGCAGGTAATAGTGATTATGACTTCACCGATATTAATCAATTACCACAAGGACTTTTTCAGAGATTCTATCTACAAAATTCATTTATCAGTAACAATAAAGATATCTTCACGCTACCGATTGGTATAGAAAATCTATCAATAGGAATAAATGGATTACCAAAAAATCTAACTGCCACTCTCGATTGGAATGAAAAATCTAAGCAAATTCTAGTCGGGCCTATTTCTCCTACCCATAGAGATCGGATGGATTTAATAGCGGTGGCTGAAAGTCAAAAAGGTGCTTTTGAATTAAAAAGAGAGAATATTTCACCCAGCTCTTTTGCTAAGACTATGGAGAAGTACCGCTACATAGCCTGTCCTCGAGGCAATGGGGTTGATACTCACAGATTCTGGGAGACGCTATATCGAGGCTCTATCCCCATTGTTTTAAGTAATTCTTGGAGCCAAAGTCTTGAACACTTCAAAATTCCAATGATAATTATCAATACTTGGCAAGAGGCAGAGGAAGCGATTGAGGACTTTGAGCAGAGTGTCCGAGTGAGAAATCCCAGATCTTTAGATGTGCTCTGGATTGATTACTGGCAAAAACTTTTTACTTCAGATCTTTAATTAAGTGTTGATTTAAAGTATTCGATAGTCTTGATTAGCCCACTTCGGCGATCAACTACTGGCTTCCAACCTAGAATTTTTTCAGCTTTCTCAATCATTGGTTCTCTTTGTTTTGGATCATCGCCTGGCAGTGGTCTCATCTCAACTTGGGATTTGCTCTGAGTTAACTCAATTATCTCCTTGGCTAATTCCAGCATATTTATGGGGGCAGGGTTGCCAAGATTTATCGGTTGATAAAGGCCTTCCTTAAAGAATAGTTTTATGAAACCATCGATTAAATCATCAACATAACAAAAGCTCCTTGTTTGACTCCCATCGCCATAAACTGTTAGAGGCTCACCTTTTAAAGCTTGAACAATAAAATTGCTAACTACTCGCCCATCATCTGCTGCCATTTTTGGGCCATAGGTATTAAATATTCGAGCAACCCTTATATCTAGACCAAATTGACGATGGTAATCAAAAGTTAGAGTCTCAGCAGCCCTCTTGCCTTCGTCGTAGCAAGATCTAATTCCTATGGGATTAACGTTGCCCCAATACTCCTCAGGCTGCGGGCTAACTGTGGGGTCACCATATATCTCAGATGTTGATGCTTGAAAGAATCTTGCCCCAGTTCTCTTTGCAAGACCGAGCATGTTTATAGCTCCATGAACGCTTGTTTTAAAGGTTTGGACTGGATTTCTCTGATAGTGAATTGGGCTTGCAGGACAGGCTAAATTAAAGATTCCATCGACTTCAACATAGAGTGGGAAAGTCACATCATGGCGCTGTAATTCAAAGTCTGGATTACTTCGAAGGTGTGCGATATTTCGCTGATCTCCGGTATAGAAATTATCAACTGCTAGAACGCTATGACCTAAAGATAATAACTTTTCACATAGATGCGAGCCAAGAAATCCTGCTCCACCAGTTACTAAAATACGCATTGAATAACCTTATCTCTAGATATCTAGACCGATGTACTTAGTCTGAAGGAATTCATGGATGCCATCAAAGCCGCCCTCGCGACCAAGGCCTGATTGCTTATTTCCTCCAAAGGGAGCGGCAGGATCAGAGATCATTCCTCGATTGATAGCAACCATTCCAGAGTCAATCGCCTCTGCGATGCGAATTGCCCGACCTAACTCACCTGAATAGACATAACTAATTAATCCAAAGTCGCTCTCATTAGCTAGTTTGATCGCCTCTTCATCACTTTCAAATGTGACGATGGGGGCTACTGGGCCAAAGACTTCATACTTTAGGATCTCATTTGATTTATCAACTGTTAGAACTGTTGGTGGATAAAAAGCTCCAGGGCCATCAGGCATAATCCCGCCAGTTTCAACTTTAGCGCCATCTTTAACTGAGAGCTCTACTAGCTCTGCGATCTTATTGCGTTCTTTAATTGAAACGCTTGCTCCAAGTTGAGCGCCTGCCTCACGTCCTGGGGCCATCTTGAGCTCTGACATAGCTTTAGCAAACTTAACTGTAAATTCCTTTGCAATACCTTTATGAACATAGATTCGGTTGGCAGCAGTGCAGGCAGCTCCGCCATTTCTCATCTTGGCAAGCATTAGACCTTTTACTGCCTCATCAATATTGGCATCATCTAGAACTACAAATGGGGCATTACCGCCAAGTTCCATGGAGCATCTAATAACTCGATCTGATGCCTCTTTAAGAAGGATGCGACCAACCTCTGTTGATCCAGTAAATGAAAGATTCATAACTCTTGGATCATGGAGCATCTGAGAAACCATTGGCCCTGCTGGAGTTGGTGTTACTAGATTTACTACTCCTTTAGGGACGCCAGCTCGCTCTAAAATATCAACAATTGCCATAGCTGTTAGCGGTGTTTCAATTGCGGGTTTTAGAATTACTGTGCATCCTGCGCCAATTGCTGGGCCAATTTTTCTTGTTGCCATCCCGGCTGGGAAATTCCAAGGGGTAATAAGAAGTGAGACTCCAATTGGTTGATGAGTTACTAAAATTCTCTTATCTCCACTTGGTGATTTACGAAAGTCTCCTTGAACTCTAACTGTCTCCTCTGCAAACCAACGGAAGAACTCTGCGGCATATAAAATCTCACCTTTAGCATCTGTTACAACTTTGCCATTTTCGCGAGAGACTAACTCTGCTAATTGATCAGCCTCTGCGACCATAATTTCAAAAGCTTTCCGGAGAATCTCTGCGCGATATCTTGGAGCGCTTTTTGCCCAATCTGGAAATGCGCGAAATGCTGCATCAACTGCAGCCTCACATTCTTTCGAGCCTGCCGTCTGAATCTCTGCGATTACACTTGCATCGCTAGGGTCATAGACCGGCACTGTTCCACTGCCTTTAACCCATTTTCCATCGATATAGAGATCAGTTTTTAAGGTCATAGGCGCAGAGCATACGCGTGAAAAGGGGGGCGTAGAATGGGCAACTACCGTGGCTAAATCTTGGACTGATGATGCTCCTACCCCTAGAGCGCTTAAAGAACATGCGCACTTGCGGGACCCTTTCACATACCGGTTAAAGAAATTCTTACTAGGCGCCCCGTTAAATCGCCATACCCTTGGCCATCAACGTTTGAAGAAGCGTTACGCCCTTGGGATTCTTTCGTCAGATTGCATTTCATCATCGGCCTATGGTTCCGAACAGATTCTTGTCGCCTTACTTCCAGCTTTTGGCTTAGCCGCATTTACTCTATTGATGCCGATGACTTTTGTAGTAATAACGGTCCTGTTAATCATCACACTTTCTTACCGAAACGTTATTTCGGTTTATACACAATTTGGTGGGGCATATATTGTTTCGCGAGATAACTTTGGCCCTGTTTCTGCCCAAATTGCAGCAGTGGCACTGATTTTAGATTACATAGTAACTCTTGCCATTCAGACCGCTGCAGGTGTGGCTGCGATTGTCTCCACATTTCCTGAGTTAGCTCCATGGAAAATTCAAATGTGTGTAGTTGTAATTGCCCTCTTAGCGTATGGAAATCTTCGTGGTGTAAAAGAAGCTGGCCGTACTTTCGCGCTGCCCACTTACTTATTCGTTGGCTCTATGTTCGTAGTTTTTGGAATAGGAATCTTTCGCGAACTAACAACTGGGTTGCCACAACTTAACCCGCGCTCACCAGGGGCTATCGAGATCGGAACTGAACAGGGACTCCTCTCAGCAGCAGCGGTCTTTATATTACTTAGGGCATTTGCTAACGGCGGATCTTCTTTGACTGGTCTTGAGGCGATCGCCGACGGTGTAGGTTTATTTAAGTCTCCAGAATCAGCTAATGCCAAGAAAACGCTGGTAATGATGAGCATGATTCTTGGAACCTTAGTTCTTGGAGTCTCCTACTTTGCGCACCGGATTTTGGCCGTGCCTTATGAAGATGAAACACCAACTGTAATTTCTCAAGTAGCTTCAACTATTCTCGGTGACGGAGCATTTGGATCAGCATTCTTCATTCTGGTCCAGACCGCGACAATGCTTATTCTTTTTGCGGGAGCAAATACAACCTTTAGCGCCTTTCCTATAGTTGTGAATTACGCCGCAGCTGATGGATATCTACCTAAATGGCTAACAAAGCGTGGTCATAAACTGAACTTTTCTAATGGAATCATGGTCCTTTCTGGCGCAGCTCTTATTCTGGTCGTTGCTACTCAAGGTTCGATTTCCTATCTTGTTGCTTTTTATGCACTCGGGGTCTTTACCGCCTTTACCCTCTCTGGACTTGGCATGGCGAAACATAATTACAAAAACCGTGAAGGTAATTGGAGATTAAAGTTTGCCATAAATGGGCTAGCTGGAGGTTTGTCACTAATTATCGTCATTATATTTTCAGTAGTTAAATTCACAGAAGGTGCTTGGGTGGTGCTAATACTGGCTCCGATATTGGTTATATCTTTCTTGAGGCTGAGAACTCGATATGACGCAGAGAAAAAAGCGTTAGAAGTTCGAAAAGAACTTGAGCGAGCACTCTCAATTACTCGCCACGATGTCACAGTTTTAGTTGACTCAGTAGATCTTGCCACGGTTGGAACTATTCGCTATGCCCGATCACTAAACCCTCGATCACTACATGCAGTGCATTTCGTGCTAGATGACCGTCGCGCAGAACAGATTAAGGAAGAATGGATGTCCAGTCATAGCGTTGATGATGTCCCTATTGAATTTATCGACTGTCCCGATCGCAGAATTCCTAATGCTGCAGTTGACTATGCAATTCGCTCTACTCAGAAATCTGATGTCGAGTTAACGTTACTGCTCCCACGTCGGGCATATCGTGGATTCCTTGGCCGTTTGCTCCATGACCAAACTGCTGAAGAAATCGCACGACCTATTTCGCAATTGCCTCGAGTTGTTGCAACAATCGTTCCCTTTGATGTGGAGCGGATCTTAAAGGGGCAGGTGCGCGAAATAGAGAGCGTAGAGCCAGAGAAAGCTAAAGCTACAAGTAGCGCGCCAGCTAGAACCAAAAGCAATTGGCTCCAATCATCTGAAGTAATAAGTCATTATCAAGAATCAATGATGCCGATTGGCAGTATCACTTGGCGCAAGAGAGCGCATGTGGCAGGAAAAGTAACTGCAATAAGGCCTGCTGCTATGGATAGCGCTCCAACGCTAGAGGTTGAAATCTGGGATGAGAGCGGCGGAGTAACACTACAATTTTTAGGAAGGCGAGAGATAGCAGGCCTTGAAGTGGGATCAACTCTTATTGCCGAGGGAATGGTGGGAGAAGATGATGGGGCACTTACTATCCTCAATCCCTCATATGAGATTAGGGTCTAGCTTTGATAAGAAAGTTGTTAAGTAAGAGCTCTGTTAGATGGTTTCTAGTTGGTAGCGCGACCTTTCTAATTGATACTGGACTATTTTTACTTGCCCTCTATCTTACTAATATTGTAATTCTGTCAAATCTACTATCAGGTTCTGTTGCCACTGCCTTTAATTACTTCTCGCATTATCACTGGTCTTTTGCCAGCGATAGGAAGCATAAACAATCAACTCTTATCTACTTAACTTTCTTCTTTATCTTCTTAACTTTTGGCACAACTCTAGTCACTACTTTAGTTAATGCTGGAGTAGAGCCAGCTCTTGCTAAGGTGGGAAGCGCTGTAATAATAGCGCCAGTGAGTTTCTTCATTATGAAATTTATAACGTTTAAGAGGAGTAAGCATGTCCAATAGATTGATAATTATCCCCACATATAACGAATCGATGAATGCCCCAATATTAATTGAGCGGATATTTAAATATATTCCGGCAGCTTCCCTTCTAGTTATAGATGATGGCTCACCAGATGGGACAGCCCAGGTGATAAAAGAGCTTCAAAAGAAGTTTCCAACGCTGCATCTCTTAGAGCGAGGTAGTAAATCTGGGTTAGGTAGCGCTTATCGGGCCGGCTTTGCCTGGGGCATTGAGCGAGGATATGAGGAGTTAATTGAGATGGATGCAGACCTATCTCATCGGGTCCGCGATTTAGCTAAGATGCTTGCTGCAAAAGAGGCAGAGTCTGGCGTATCTCTAGTAATAGGTAGTCGTTGGGTATCTGGAGGAGAGATAGAAAATTGGCCAAAGACCAGAGAAATACTCTCTAGATCTGCCAATCTCTATGTTCGAGTAATGCTCGGCATGGGGGTCAAGGATTCAACAGCTGGATTTAGGATCTACTCATCTCAAATCTTAAAGAGAATAAAACTTGAAGAGATAAAGAGTGAGGGATACTCATTTCAGATTGAGATGACTAGAGAAGTTCATAGACTTGGTGGAAAGATTATTGAAGTGCCAATCACCTTTAGAGAGCGCGAGCAAGGCGTTAGTAAGATGTCGAAAAATATTGTAAGAGAGGCGATGCGCCTAGTAACCATATGGGGCTTTAAAAGGTTTCTTAGAATCAAGTAATTGGCGGTGGCGGTGGGATTTGAACCCACGGTTGAGTTTCCCCAACACGCGCTTTCGAGGCGCGCTCCTTAGGCCGCTCGGACACGCCACCGTAGGTGACTATACGCGAGGC
>ENA-OUVC01002251-OUVC01002251.1-marine-metagenome-genome-assembly--contig:-NODE-2251-length-10976-cov-3.243417_pt1 | contig 10976 bp, 13 predicted proteins | sample MGYA00248622_ERZ508571 | MGnify/ENA primary metagenome ERZ508571 (study PRJEB26236, sample SAMN06267175) | marine metagenome | isolation source: Columbia River Estuary | place: USA:Columbia River... | reverse complement strand
ACCTGTTCGCACGGTGATGCCTCTTTAGCAGAAGGGTTTTTTGATGGAGAGTATGTCGAATGTCCTTGGCACAGCGGGCGTTTCTGCCTTAAGACCGGTGCTGCACTTACATTTCCTGCCGAAGTACCAATTCGAGTCTATGCAACCCTGGTGTTAGAGGGTGATATTTTTATACATTCAGAAAGTGAAACCCAATGAAAGAAAAGTCTTTATCCTCTCATCAACAAGCCGCTCAAGCACTTCGAGAAGCGCGGATTCACAAAAAACCTATACAGCGTATTTCTGAAACATATGGTATTTTAGGAATTGAATACATATATCATAATGAAGAGGACATTCCTAAAGGGTACCAATTTTATACTAAGAGTAATACTGCGAATTGGATGTTTGGATGGAACCCTCAATATAACTTAGAAAAAGGTTTATCAGATTATAAAAAATACTTAAATGCATAAATGGAATTACATACACGGAGACCTTAAAATTAAAAAGGATTCGAAATTAATAATTGGAATTGGTGATAGTTTCACTTATGGAACGGGAACCGAAAGTTTTGAAACATGGGCTGAAAATGATTGGGAGGTTGAAAAAATGAGAGTAAGTGCTAAGGCACAACTTGAAGCAAGTGAAGGATCTTGGGTAAATCAGCTTTGTAAGTACCACATGACAGATTACATACCTTTAAATTTGGGTATGGCAGGTAAGGGTAATCGTTTTGCCGTTAGAGAACTTTATCTAAATCCACTTATGGAATTAGAAGAATTCGAAGAGAAGTATGTAATTTTTATGCCATCCGCAATGGAAAGATTTGATACTCCTAGTGATTTTTCTGACCCATATTATCATTTCGACACTCATTGGCCAGTATCGGGAGACCCTAAAAGACCGGGTTATTCATCATTAAAAAACAAAGATGATGAGAGTATTGCCACCGAAAGATTATTTGTTTCAGAAACTCTTTTGAATTTTTTTGATTTAATTAATTGGTGTGAATTGTACGGAGCAAAATTACTATTCATCAATGCCTTTACACCCGAAATCAATCGAGATTATTTTATCAAAACATTACACGGTGAAAAACCATATGAAAATAACATTAAGATTGCCACAAAACTCGTAGATAGGATACCATGGCATAAACAGATAAAGCCAATGGGTTATGATACTGTTATTGGGATGTTACTTCATTTAGAAAATCGAGATGACTTAATTAAGAATTATGATAATAAAGTATACGTTCTTCCTAAACACTTAGATGAGAAAGTGGCTCGTCTTCATCTCTCTAAAATTGGAGTGGTATTAGATGAACTGACAACCCCACAGGCTGAGTACCTTGGTATCAGTAAGGTTGGACCTTTCAAGCCAGAACATTACCGTTATTAATGAAATTATAATACTGATAAAAAAACCTCCAATAACGGAGGTTTTTTTATTGGAGCAATTTGACTGCCTCTTTGGTCACACAATCAACAGCCTGCATAAATTTTAGCTGCATCGGTTCGTCCAAATTAACAGGGACCATCTTTTGATCGCGGTCAGTAAATACAATATGACTAACCTTGGCCGTAGCTAATTTTTTTAACTGATAATTGACAGTGACTGCGTTTCGAAAAATAAAATGATAAAGACCCTCGCAGTTCATAGTACCTGCATTACGTAATAATAACTTGGACTTGGTGCCAGCAAAATATATCGTTGCCGTACAACCATCATCAAAGCAACGATTAGTCTTGAAGGAAAAGAGAATGTCTACTTCTTTCTTATCGGCGTCGATGGTAACGGAAGCGCCTGAAAGGTCTATGAAACCTGAACTTAATCGAGTTTCTTTTGTAAAAAGATCGGTTTCCCGAATTACGTTACAATCCTGCGCAGCAGCTGCAAACACCAATACATGGCAAAGCGAAAAAAGTAAATACTTTTTAAAGTCAAACTCTATCATGGAAAGTAATTAAATACGAACCGCAGTTCCTGTAGCAATCACCATCAACATACTACCGCTGGCACCCACCGTTTCAAAATCCAAATCAATACCCACTACGGCATTAGCTCCCACCGATTGCGCTTTCTGTGTAAGTTCACGCATGGCATCTTCTTTAGCTTCTTCAATTACACGCTCATAAGTTTTGCTTCGTCCACCAATCAAGTCACGCAGACCAGCAAAAATATCTTTGAACATATTGGCGCCAATAATACTCTGTGCATTGATCACACCCAGGTATTCCTGCACGGGTCTTCCTTCAATAGAAGCAGTAGTTGTTAAAATCATATTACTTGTTTTTTAGTTGTGTAAAAATACTACGAAGCCGGAGATCTTCCTTGACCAGTTGTCCACGGGATTCCTCCCGGATATACTGCATGCGGTTATCCGTATCAGGATGGCTGCTAATCATCTCAGGGATTTCTGTACTCGGAGAAGAATCTTTAAGATGCTTGAATAGCTGATCATAACCCGCAGGATCGATTCCCCGTTCCCGCATTAACCGGTAACCTTCCAAATCAGCCTCTTTTTCCAAAGATCTGGAATAACTCAAGGTCCTTAATTGATTAGCCTGCCCTATCACCAAGGTAGCCAGTCCGCTACTTTTTCCAAATAGCAACGTAATAAAGAGATCAGAGCCCATCGATCTGAAAATAGAACGAGTAGCGTGTCTTTTTTCCACATGGACAAACTCGTGACTCAGTAAGGCTGCCAGCTCAGGGTAGGCTTCCATATTGTCTAGTAGTCCTGTATAGACAACCAACTGTCCGCCCGGCAATGCAAATGCATTCACCGTTTCATCTTTCACTACAGTAATACGAATAGAATAATCGGTTTCAATGGCCAAGGCATTAAAAAAATCATTAAGAACACGGGTAGCCATGGTGTCTTCCGTTTGTGTGCTTTGCATCGCTTCAAATACACTATCCCCTAATTGACGCTCTGTTTTTTTTGAAACAACTGTTGCCATTTGTTCTGCCAGCCAAGGCACCATAAAAAAATAAAGAAGCGATCCGGCTAACAGCATTGCACTTAGCAAGGCCACCGTACGACGCAGATTGCCTGTCTTTTTTTTGCGAAACCAAGACCTTGCTGATTCTGCTTTAATTTCCTCCCAATATTCAAAAGCCTCCCGACCAGCTACTCGAAACTCTGCCTGTGTATGCACTTGTATAAATCGACTACGCTGCTCCGCAAATAAAAAATCACCTTGCACCTCTTTGATAGACCAGTCTTGGGTAGCAGGATTTCCGTCTTGGTCATGAAAACCAATACTCAGGATCCGATCCGATAAAAGAAGCGTAGCCTCACTGGGGGGAGAAAAATAACTGGGGTAAAATTGCCCGCTGAAGGTTTTCATGGAAAAGATTGAAACTTAAAGATAAGACGGCCAACTTTTCGACCCTATTTTTGTAATACTCACATGGTACAGGCTTATAATTTCCTTGCTTCCTGGCAACTTTTCCCTGAAAAAGGGGCTTACGAGAAAGGCGACCGTCCTAAAAGCGGGATTTATAAAATAGAGGCGGTTGAGGGGAAAAAAGAACTTCGCATATTCCATAACTGGTTAAGCCTCGAAAATCAGGCCTTTGCCTCTAATTATACCATCCTAGCAGATGGGGATTTGCATCCCCTGCCAGAATCAGAAGGTGCCGATAAGGTACAGGCCCTATTTCCGGACGGAATAACCTTTGAAATTCACTTTTACAGAGGTGGCCAAACTATTTTACATGTAGTGCATGAGATCATGCCAAACGGGTATTTACGAGTTACGCAACAGGGCGAACTGGAAAATGGGCAGGCTTATACAAACATGGAGTACTATCATAAGCAAATGAGTGTTCTCCCCTACGCCGCCTCCGTTTCAGGTGCAGTGATCAGACCCACCGAGGAAGGAATGATCAAGCATAAGGCGCTCACCGCAATGGAAGAGCAAACCAATATGCAGCTTGACCAGATCCGGCAGCAAATTGAATTACTGGCCTTACAAGCACAGGAAATTCAAAAGCGAAAAGAACTTTCGCTGATGATCTATGAAGCGAAACTTACTTTCAAACCTAACATTGGTCAAGTATATTATCTCTACCAAAAAAATGATGATAGTTATTTAGTATCACTGGTCTCTCCCAAAGAATGGGGTGCCGCCGGACCCTTTAAGAAATTTATAGCAGCAGCGCAACTGTTGGCCGATCATACCTGGAAAGAACTCTAGGATAGTATCTTTGTCAAGTGACAAAACTCTCTGTCAATATCAACAAATTTGCTACGCTTCGTAATGCACGGGGAGGAAATAATCCTGACCTTGCCCGTATTACACAACTGGTACAGCAATTTGGAGCAGATGGCATAACGGTTCATCCCCGTCCCGACGAACGACATATCCGCTACAGTGATGTACGATCCCTAAAAAAACTAATTACCACTGAATTTAATATTGAAGGCAATTGCCGTGAGCAAAAATTTATTGACCTGGTATTAGAAACTCAACCCACCCAAGTAACCTTAGTACCCGATACAACCGGACAACTAACCAGCGATCATGGGTGGGATACAGTTACACATCAGGAGTACCTAAAAGAAATGGTGAGCGTTTTCAAGAATCACGGTATTCGCATTAGTTTATTTGTGGATCCGGTGGAGGAAATGATCAGAGCCGCTAAAGAAACAGGAGCCGATCGAGTAGAATTATATACCGAGCAATACGCAACCCTCTACCAAGCAGGCGAAAAAGTAAAAGCAATTACCCCCTATTACCAAGCAGCTGTAGTGGCTAAGGAATTAAATCTTGCGCTCAATGCAGGTCATGACCTAGATCACAATAACCTGCGTTACTTCCATCAACAAATTCCCTGGATTAAAGAAGTGAGCATAGGACATGCATTGATCTGTGATGCTCTGCTATGGGGACTAGAGAACACCATTCAACTCTATAAAAGAGAATTACAAGCTTAGTTCACTAATTTCTTTACAAACGAACGGATTTCCTGCATCTCTTCCGGCTCAAACCACTCGATAGTATCCTGTTTTCTAAACCAAGTCAGCTGTCGTTTTGCATACTGCCTGGTATTAATTTTTATTTGCTCCTTGGCTTGTTCCAATGAGCAGGCGCCTTGTAAGTGACTAAATAATTCAGTATAGCCCACTGTTTGAAGTGGACTTAGGCTTGCGTGTTGCTCCAGGGAGCGTACCTCTTCTAAAAGTCCTTGCGAAAACATATGCTCCACGCGTTGATCAATCAATTGAATAAGTGTAGCACGCGAACGAGTAACACCAAGAGAACACAAGGAATAGTAAGGTTGTACTGTTTCCTTTTTTCTAAAAGTTATAATGCTGGAACCCGTTGCACGAAATACTTCCAAGGCGCGCATCATTCGCTGTGGATTTTTCATTTCTCCGGTAGCCGCGAACAAGGGATCTAGACGGCTCAGTTCTGATTGAAGCCACTGTAAACCATATTGCTCATACTGCTCAATCAGTTCATTTCGTATAGAGGCATCTACCGCAGGAATTTTATCCAATCCCTCATGAAAAGCTTTCCAATAAAGCCCAGTTCCTCCAACCATTATCACTACCGGATATCTCTCCAGCAAGCCTTTTACAACCGTATGTGCTTGTAGGGCGAAGGCATGTGCATCAAGCGGCTGATGAATCGAATGAGAGGCAATAAAATGGTGTTTTACGGTTGCCAGTTCTGCAACAGATGGACGGGCTACTCCAATAGAGAGCTCTTGATAACATTGTCTGCTGTCAAAGGAAACAATTTCGGTTCCGAGCCATTTGGCCAACTCAATGGCAAGTGCCGTTTTACCAGCTGCCGTAGGTCCTGCAATTTGTATAATAACTGGCAGAGACATGAACGATATTAAATCTCCTCCTCGCTCATTCCCTCTTCATCCAAACTAATGTCCTCCCCTTCCTCATCTTTTTCACCAAATCCCTCCTCTGTCTTACTGAGGTCATACTTCTCCTCTATATCTGCAAACTTTTCGCCTAATAATGCCTTGGTTCCATATTGGCTAGGAGCAATACCTTCTACTCGAGTAATAGCCGGATAGGTCAATTTAGGATTCTCTTCTTTGGAAACATTGATTAGTTCTAACAAAAAAGACCAGTTCCGATTAAAATCATATACATAAATAAAGCGCTGATTCAAATTCTTTATCTCGGTGCCAATAGCAGTTTGCTCCATCAGGAGTGGAGGCGCTTTATATTCTTTATCATACACCTGCAAGCTGATTTCCCGACCCCGTTGCCATTGATCATTACTTCTAAAAAAAGTGGCATCGTGCTTATTATCAAATTCAAAAGATTTGAGTATAGCCTGATGAAGACTAAGAAAATTGTCTGTATGAAAAAGGGCAATATCCCTGTAAATGGTATCGTCCTCCTCAAAAAATACTCTGAACTTTAAAATGGGCATACTACAAAGCTAGGGATAAATTAGTGCTCAATTCTTAGGGTGAAATCCCATTGAAGCTGCTTTTTCCAACATAAACTGAAAAGCCGCCTCATACGAGTTAGGAATCACGCCATCCAGCATAGCATCTTTGATAGCATCCTTGATCTCGCCCACCGGCTTAGAAGGTGTTAATCCAAACGTTTCCATAATTAATTCACCGCTAATGGGTGGCTGCCAGGCACGAATATGATCTTTCTCCTCCACCTCCTTACAACGTTGTCTGACTAGCAAGAAATTTTCAAGATAGCGTTTGACTTTTGTCTGATTCTTGGAAGTAATATCAGCTTCACAAAGTATCATGAGAGAATCGAAATCCTCTCCGGCATCAAATAATAATCTGCGAATGGCGGAGTCCGTTATATTTTCTTTTGTAAGACTAATGGGACGAAGATGCAACTCCACTAATTTTTTTACAAAGCGCATTTTTTCATGCAAAGGCAATTTCAACTTTGTAAAAAGCTTAGGCACCATTCTTGCACCTACTACTTCATGACCATGAAAAGTCCATCCATGCCCCTTTTCAAAACGTTTCGTAGCAGGCTTAGCAATATCGTGTAGCAAAGCGGCCCAACGAAGCCATAAATCTGAAGATTTTTGCGCCACATTATCTAATACCTGAAGTGTATGATAAAAATTATCCTTGTGCCCATGTCCATCCTTGTACTCTGCACCGGCTAAATCAACTACTTGCGGAAAAATCAATTTCAATAATCCTGCTTTATAAAGCAGATCAAATCCAATAGAAGGTTTCGGTGCTAAAAGAATTTTGGTCAGTTCGTCCGTAATTCTTTCCTGCGAAATAATATCAATACGCTTGGCATTCCGAATAATCCCCTCCCAAGTATTTTCTTCAATTATAAAACCAAGTTGTGTAGCAAAACGAACAGCACGCATCATTCGAAGAGGATCATCACTAAAGGTTTTATCCGGATCCTGTGGCGTTCTTATAATTCCTTGATCCAAATCCTTCAGTCCGCCAAAAGGATCGATGAGTTTCCCAAAATTATCCTCCTGCAAAGTAATGGCTAATGCATTGATGGTAAAATCCCTTCGCTCTTGATCATCTTGCAAGGTACCTGGCGTTACCGAGGGATTACGTGAAGTGTACTGATAACTTTCTTTTCTGGCTCCTACAAATTCTATATCAATCGGCGGGTCAGATCGCAATTGAAAATGAGCGGTGCCAAAAGTTTTAAATAGATCAACCTTGGGTTTGGGCTTGAATTGAAAGGCTACCTGCTCCGCTAGCTCCAAAGCATCGCCGATACAAACAAAATCTAAATCAGTTGTGGGACGCCCCATTAATTTATCACGAACAAAGCCCCCTACTAAATAGGTTTCACGGTGCAACAGACGTGCACCGGCAGCCACTTTATGCAGTATAACCAATTCTTCAGGGGTGCAACGAATATCCATCCGCGCAAAGGTACTAGTTCAGCGGAAAGTAGTTCAGAGATAACGCAGATTGGTCTTTGGGGACAATGTCAACAAGGTTTCATACATCAATCGAATGGTACTTTCAATATCATCGCGATGAAGCATTTCTACCGTTGTATGCATATATCGAAGTGGGATAGAAATTAAAACCGAGGGGCAGCCATCATTTGAGTAGGCAAATGAATCCGTATCAGTACCCGTACTACGGCTTTGTGCGCGCCACTGAACAGGAATCTTCTTTTTAGCGGCTACCTCTTCGACAAGCGTTAGTAATTTATTATGAACAGCAGGCGCATAACACAAAGAAGGACCCTTACCTGTGGCCACATCACCTTCAATTGCTTTATTGATTAAAGGTGTTGTAGTATCGTGCGTCACATCCGTGATAATAGCAATATCAGGTTTAATACGACGTGCAATCATTTCAGCACCACGCAATCCGATTTCCTCCTGCACCGCATTGACCACATACAAACCAAATGGTAATTGCTTTTTATTTTCTTTTAAGAGCCTGGCAACCTCAGCAATCATAAATCCACCAATTCTATTATCGAAAGCTCTTCCGATATAATTCCCATTAGCTAATTCATCAAATCCATCTTGGTAGGTTACCACAGCACCAATATGGATACCTAATGCAGCTACTTCTTTTTTGGAACGCGCCCCACAATCCAACCATAAATTATCCGTACGCGGTGTAGGTTCTTTTTGTTCAGGACTACCTAAACGTGTATGAATAGCGGGCCACCCAAACACAGCCTTTACAGGCCCTTTTTTTCCATGAATAATCACGCGCGAAGCAGGGGCCGTTTGGTGATCTACCCCACCATTTCTTTTTAAATACAATAAACCATCGGCAGTGATATAATTAACAAACCAGCTAATTTCATCCGCGTGTGCCTCTATCACCACTTTAAAAGGATGAGAAGGATTGATCACACCCACCGCTGTTCCATAGGGATCTACAAAATGTGTATCCACATAGGGCTTCAGATAATCGATCCACAAGCGCTGTCCCCAACTTTCAAATCCTACCGGAGAAGCATTGTTGATATAGCTTTTAAAAAAGGAAAAGGAAGCAGGAGTCAAAATTGACTTGCTGGTTTTTTTTGCAACAGATTTTGCCATAGGAATAATTTTTAAAGCAAGCAATTAAGGTCTCTTGAGACGAATCTTATTAGACTCGCTGTAATTACTACGTTTGCGTGTCTTATCAATTAATAGTAGCCCAAATGCTGCCGTTGTATCACGCGTAACACCTGGCAACGTAAGCATGTTGGTTTGATTATAGGTATTGTATTCAAACTCTACAGCAATATCAGACTCGCGTAACGCGGAAGGAATACCAAGACGATTGGTAGGAAAACGCATTAATGTATCCACCCTTGTGGCATTGTTACCATTAAACCATTTATAAACGATATAGACAGAATCCACATCGCCCTCCTCGTCCGTGTATCGCGCCAGGACCCTGATGATATTACCATTAAATACAGTAGCCGGTTCAATAGAACGAACCTCCACTCTAGGTTCTGAGGTAAACTTATCTTTGCTGCAGGAGACAGCAAACAGTGTCAATAAAAATAATAGCTGAAAACGCTGATTCATAAAACGCATTGGAAACAAATTTACATGATTTAAACGGACCGAATTCCCTGTCTTTGAACTGGGCCAACCGCCTCTTTAACAGTTCTTTTTCCTTTGAACAATTGGCGCTGGAGGCCTTCCGCTATCAGGCGGCGCACAACCCCGTCTATGCAGCCTACTTGCAGGCCATCCACTGTAAACCTGAACAGATAGACTGCATCCAAAAAATTCCTTTTCTTCCCATTGGCTTTTATAAAACACATGCCGTTAGAACAGGCAACTTCACGCCCGCATTAGTTTTTGAAAGCAGCACTACCACCGGTTCCACTCCCAGTCAACACCTGGTTCGAAACCCCACCCTATATAAAGCCAGTTTTTTAAATGGTTTTGAGCAATATTGGGGTTCTCCACATAACACCTGTATAATTGGATTACTCCCCTCCTATCTAGAACGAAAAAATTCATCCTTGGTATATATGGTCAAGGAATTAATTGAAAAATCCTGCCATCCCAACAGTGGATTCTATTTAAATGAAATGGAGGTTCTATCTAAAACATTAACGGAATTAGAATCAAAGCAGCAGCGCACCCTGCTCATTGGCGTCACCTTTGCACTATTGGATTTTGCATCTACGCATCCTAAACCCTTACAGCATACTACCCTCATTGAAACCGGAGGAATGAAAGGCAGAGCGGAAGAATTAACAAGAGAAGAAGTACATGCTCGTTTGAAAAAAGCTTTCCAACTGCCCGCCATTGGATCAGAATATGGAATGACAGAATTATTCTCTCAAGCTTGGTCAAAAGGAGATGGACTTTTTGAAAGCCCTCCATGGATGAAAGTATTGGTACGCGAGGAAGAAGATCCCCTCACTGTCAAACTATCCGGTAACGGCGGCTTGAATATTATTGATCTTGCCAATATAGATTCCTGTTGTTTTATTGCCACCGACGATGCAGGTCGGGTACATCCCAATGGCCATTTTGAAATGCTGGGCCGACTTGATGGCGCTTCGATAAGAGGTTGCAGTTTGCTCACCGCGTAAGCGGAAATTTGGAGCTAAGCACCAAATCAGCAATAATTTCAGCGTAACTTTGCGCTCCCGCCCAGGTGGCGAAATTGGTAGACGCACCGTCTTCAGGTGGCGGCGCCGCAAGGTGTGCTGGTTCGAATCCAGTCCTGGGCACAAAGCCCCCAACACGAAGTGTTGAGGGCTTTTTTAATTGGTGCGTGGCAAGCTCGCTTGCCTAAGCATCCAAGTAAAAAGCCCGTCACGGCGAAGCCGTGTTGGGGCTTTGGGTAAAACCAACTTATTGCGATGTGTGAGCGAAGCGAACACAATCAGTCCTGGGCACAAACTAAAAAATCCTGCACTACGTGCAGGATTTTCTCTTATTTACTAAGAATTATTCCTTTTATTTTATAACACTTACCTCAGTAGCCTCTAATCCCTTAAGCCCTTTATTTACAATAAACTTTACTTTATCATTCAACTGCACCGGACTTGAGAGTTG
>ENA-OUVC01002247-OUVC01002247.1-marine-metagenome-genome-assembly--contig:-NODE-2247-length-10989-cov-2.501466_pt1 | contig 10989 bp, 8 predicted proteins | sample MGYA00248622_ERZ508571 | MGnify/ENA primary metagenome ERZ508571 (study PRJEB26236, sample SAMN06267175) | marine metagenome | isolation source: Columbia River Estuary | place: USA:Columbia River Estuary... | reverse complement strand
ATATATAATACTATTTTAAATAGAAATCAAATTAAGATAAAAAAAATTAGAAAATTATCAAAAAGTCATGCGGCATTCATAAACGCATGCAAGCTAGATGCGAAAATTGAGTTCATTCATTTTAAAACAGAATATCCCAACCATGCTTCGCAATTGGCCCAATTGGCTAAGGAAACAGCTGAGTTAATTTTATTGATAGGCGGTGATGGCACTATTAATGAAGTGGTTAATGGATTGTGCGCTACTTCTGGTAAGAACCCAAAATTATTCATCCTTCCGGGTGGAACGGGCAATGATTTTTATAGAAATTTTAAAGGGTCTAATCTATTAGCTCTAATTCCTTCACAGTTGTTTATTCAAAAAGGAGTTGATGTCTCTATTGCTTGCTTGCAGACAAAGGAGTGCAGACGTTATTTTATAAACATTGCAGATATTGGATTTGGCGGTAGTGTTGTTAAAGAATTGAATGCTCTAAGAAATAGATTTGGCTCTGGATTTTCCTACTTTATTGCGATCATCCTCACCTTTTTAAAATATAAAAACCCTAAATTATCTTTGTGTTATAATGGGATAACTTCGACTCAGAAATATTTTATGATTGCCGTTTGTAACGGACCTGTTTTTGGAAAAGGCTTAATTATTTCTCCAGGAACAGATCCAAAAGCACGAGAATTTGGCTTGGTTATCTTGGGCGATGTCTCAATGTTTGATTATTTGCGTCACCTCCCTAATTTGTGGCGCGGGAAAAGAATTGTTCATCCTGAAATATCTTACGAGTCTACTGATGAGGTTTTAATTTCATCTTTATCCGGAGATATTTTTGCAGAAACAGACGGAGAATTCATAGCTTCCTCTTCTTTTCAGATGTCATTTCATCCTGAAATCTTAGAAATCTTAAGTTGATTTATTTTAAATAAAGCCGTATATTTGCCCACGCTTTTAACAAAGCGCCCGAGTGGCGGAACTGGTAGACGCGCTGGATTCAAAATCCTGTACTTTCGGGTGTGCCGGTTCGATTCCGGCCTCGGGTACAAAAAGCAGAGTGAGAAACAGAGCGAGAGCGACGTTGGGATCTCTGCTTTTTTTCTTCATTCTCATTTTCTTTCCTTTTTAGAGCTAAAGCGACCTTGGGTTTTTTGGAGTTGGATAATTCCAGTAGTTTCGCTCTGGTTTCCAAAGAATTTGATCGAAGATTTACTAAAAGCAAATGGCAGTGATGAAGCAAAATCTCTAGTTGGAAAAGACACGCGCACGTGGTGGCTGACCTGGGTAGGTTTTGCGCTCGTAAACAATGTCGGAATCGTATCTGCCTTTGAGGCACCGCAGGGCTACGTGCCGATTCGACCTGAACTTGAACTAGCAGGTGCTTGCCTGCTAACTGGCGCATATTTGGTTTGGATTCGCATCGTTAAAGCACTTGATAGGTAGTTATAAGTGCAGAATTCAGATTTAATTCAAACTAAGCGGCTTGATCTGCATCTGATTCCACCGCTTGAGTTATTCATGTTGCATGAAGATCCAGACAATGCAGATCTTCTTTCTGATCGTGACTTCACTAATCCCCACAATGAATTGACGCACGAGCACTCAGGTCCGCTACGTTGGCGCGTGCCGCAAGTTAAGGCAGATCCAAGCACCAATGTTTGGTTCATTCGCTGGATCGTGCTTCGAGAAACTAAAGAAGTTGTCGGCTCAATAAGTTTTCATGCCCCACCAGATGAAACTGGAATGATCGAAATTGGTTTTGGAGTTTGTGAACCCTGCCGGAATCAAGGCTTTGGAAAAGAAGCATTACTTGGCATGTGGAAATGGGTTGTTGATCAACCCGGAGTATCAACCCTTCGCTACACAGTCAGCGCTACTAATGCGCCATCCATGGCAATCATCAACTCACTTGGCTTTACTCACGTTGGTCAGCAGATAGATGAAGAAGATGGGCCAGAGGAAATCTTCGAAATGTCAGTTGCTGACTTTCGCTCAAACCTGAAAGACGGTTTCTCCCCCAACAACGGTGCGTAAGACCGGTAAGTCAATCACGTCGTTTGGATTCACCTTTGATGGATCTTCTTGCCACATAACTAAATCAGCTTTCATTCCTGGTGCCAGCATGCCTCGCTCGTTATCAGCGCCAACTGCAATCGCAGCATTACGGGTATAGCCCGTTAGGGTTTCAGCTCCGGTTAGGGGACGAGTTTTGCCAACTGGACCGTCGTAGGAAACATCGTGCGCTCTGCGCATCTGTGCGGCAAACATTCCCATGCGCGGATCAAATGGCGCTACTGGCCAGTCTGAGCCAAGTACAACAAGTGCGCCGGTGCTCATGATGTCGCCAGATCGCCAACCATGACTGCACTGAGTTGCATCAAGTCGCTGTGACCAAGGATCACTTAAGTCATATTCAATCCAGCGCACATGAACTGGCTGCATGGATGCAGTTACCTTTAGCGGCTTGAATCTTGCGATGGTGTTGTCGGGAGAAGTTTCGATGTGTTCAATGCGATGGCGGCCATTTGAGCCACCTGGCAAGCCTTCATAGACATCAAGCACTTCGCGAACTGCGCGGTCACCAATTGCGTGGGTTGCGATGCGGAAACCTGCGTCATGAAATTGCCGAGCTCGTTGGTGATACAGCGAAAGCTCTGGCCACATAGGTTCAGTGCCTGCGCCTTGGGAGTCTGGATGTTCGAGCCACGCGGTTCCGGTATCGATCACGCCATCAAGCATGAACTTCACGCCGTCGGCTTGCCAGCGCAGACCTTTTTGATTGTGGGTCTGCATCATGGCTTCGACTTCTTCAATAGATGTGTATGGATACACAAAGTGATGCAGCAAGATGCGAAGTTTTAGGTTTGCTTGCTCTTCCAAGTCGCGCATGATGTCAACGGTGTCGAGATTGCCATCCATTAAATGAACTTCTGTAATACCAACTGCGTTTTGGCGGCGGATTGCCTCGGCATACCAAGCCATGCGATCAGATTTTGATGCAACTGGTGCATGCTTTAGAACAATTTGCATTGCAGCCATTTCCAAAAGCTCACCAGTTGGTTTGTCATTTTCGTCAACTACTACGACTGAGTTATCTGCAACGCGCATCGGTCCGGTTAAGTTTGCAATCTTCATTGCCTCGGCATTCACCATGCCAGTGTGCACATCAAGGGTGTATAAAAACATTGGGCCATCGCCAGCTGCGTCATCGAGCAAACTGTGATGGTACGGACCGCCGATTGCGGAGTACTCAAGTGCAAAACCCATTAACCATTTGCCAGGTCCGATGCGCTTACGCTCCGCTGCAATTGCAGCACGTAGATCAGAAAGATTAGAGACTCGATCAAGGTCTAGGCCTTGCGCAAACTCGGCGCCGTGAAATAGATGCTGGTGTCCATCCACGATTCCAGGAGTTACCGCCTTGCCATGGGCATCGATGGTTTCGGTATTGCCATCGCATGCTTCTCGAACTTGATCATCGGTTCCAATTGCAACGATGTGATCACCTGACCAAGCGATTGCCGAAGCACTTGGCGCATCTGGATTTTGAGTGTTGATCTGGGCATTAAAGATTGCTTGATTGGCAGCCACTGAGTTCTCCTGATTGTGGGACTAATCGCAACCTTAATAGAACAGCCCAGTACATTAGTGGCTATGACTGTACATATTGGTGCCAATAAAGGCGACATTGCTGAAACTATCCTGCTGCCCGGAGATCCTCTGCGTGCCAAGTGGGTTGCGGAAAACATGCTTGAAGGTGCGGTCCAATACAACTCAGTACGCAACATGTTCGGCTACACCGGAACTTACAAAGGAAACCGCGTTTCAGTTCAAGGTACAGGTATGGGCATTCCTTCAATTTCGATTTATGTCACAGAGTTGTTCAAAGATTTTGATGTACAGACAGCAATTCGGATCGGTACCTGTGGTGGTTTAGGTAAGACTCAGCTGCGCGATGTAATCATTGGAATGGCAGCATCAACTGACTCGGGAACTAATCGTCGCGCTACTGGCGGTCTAGATTTCGCTCCGATTGCAAACTATGACTTGTTGAAGGCTGCAGTCGATGCTGCTGCTGCGCACGGCGTGACCTATCACGTCGGTGGTATTGCTTCCATGGATTTGTTCTATGACGACAGCAATGCGCTAGATGTTCTTGAAGCTCACGGCGTACTTGGTGTTGAGATGGAAGCCAGCGGCCTCTACACAATTGCTGCAAAGTATGGTCGACGCGCTCTTGCAATTTGCACAGTCAGCGACATGATTCGCACCCACGAGAAAACTTCATCTGAAGAACGGGAAACTGGATTTAAGGCAATGGTTGAAGTTGCACTTGAAGCAGCGTTTGCTTAACGGTTAACAAATTCTTGGAACTCTTCTGGAGTTCCTTTGAATACGTTTAAGTCAGTAGTGCTCGACGGCACTGCACTTACTTTTCCATCTGCTGTGAACTGCCAAATTAACCAGTCGTTATTCCAGATCCGCATTTCTTTTGGATCAGTGCCAAGCTTTGGTCCCCATTTAGCGAGCCAGAGTGGGTAACGAGATAAATCTGTTGCACCGGCATCTTGCAGTCTGGCGATAAATGTTCCATTGGTGTAAATAATCGGGGTGCGACCTGTGAGGGCTTCGGCTTCGACTAAGAAAGCACTGGTCCACTTAGCCAATCTTTGAATGGTCCAGCCGCAAGGAAGTTCTTCAACATCCAAACTAAGTGGCAGGTCGCCGACTTTTGCGCCTTCAGCTTGTTCGACTGCGCGCTTGGCTTGCAGCTTTGCATCAGTAATGGTGTTGGAATCCATGTTGCCTGGCTGGGCATAGTGATAGGCGCCAACAACTAAGCCTTCAGCGCGCGCCGCAGCACTATCGATTGGGTACCACTTCTTGGCATTGTCATTGCCACGAGTACCGCCATCAGATGCTTTAATCACTACGAATGAGATGTCGTATTCAGATTTGAGCGCAGCAAAATCAATCGGTTGGTTATCCGGGTGCTGCCAAACGGAAATGTCTATACCTTTAACAACTTCAGCAAAGCCTTGAGCTTTCCAGGATGCGGCATTGGGCTTGTATTCACCAGGCTTACCTTTTGGATAACTGCAGGAACGGTACTTATAAGCAACGGGCTCACTGGCGGCCGGAACTGTTGCGCCTGCCGGACCACTTGAAACTAAGCCAGCTGCCAAAAGGCCCGTGATGGCTAAAGCAATTCGACGCATTTCACCATCATATGTTGCGATTTCGCGAAATAAACCCTGCCGTTTCAATAGGTTCACCCAAGATTCATCTAAATCTCGCTAATTGTCGACAGTAGGGCTTTGGCACTGAAAATCCTCAGTTACGATTAAGAAGTCATTTGTGGTGGATTTATCAATGCGGAGTGCAATGTTTAGTGGAAAGCGACGCCTAGTCACAGGAATTATTGCTGCCAGTTTGCTGGTGACTATGGTTGCTGAAACTGGACAATCCCCTGCTGCGGCAAATGTCGTGCGTGCTGGAGCATATGGGCCAGTTTGTACAAGCCCCAGCGCAACCACAATCACAGTTTTGAATACTGGTGTGGCTGCAACTTATTCAATTGCCACTTTGACTGCTTGTGCCTCATACGTGCTGCCTTCTACCGCTCCTGTTGTAACTCCAACCCCAAGGGCAAGCAGCACCCCAACAGCAACGCCATCTCCGATAGGAATGTCGTTACCTTCGCCAGGACAGATCACATACACAATTGGGGCAAATCCAGTCGGTGTAACGGCAATGATCGCTGGCGACACATTGACCGTATCCACCACTGCAGCAGCAATAACTTCAACTCTTGAGATTCTGGCAACACATACATACCAAGATTCACGCGAGACTAGCTATGAGTACACCGACACCAACGCAATTAGCATCCCATTAGCTGTCACTGCCCCGGCGGCAACTACGCCGCCTACTACTCCTGCCGAGCCTGCTGCACCTGCTCCTGCCGCACCAGTTGCAAGTGGTCCTCGTTCCTGTGGCGGCTGGGAACCTAAGGCTGAAACTATTTTCAACAATCCTTTGGCCGGATCATCGCGTGACGATAAGTTGAGTAATTCCAGATTTGCAATTACTAATCGAATTATCAAAATGGTCGACTGTGCACCCGCTGGATCCACTATCGCTATGTCCTGGTTCTCATTTACTGATGAAAACTTGGTAGGGCATTTAATCCAGGCCCACCAAGCTGGAGTAAACGTCAGAATTTTGGTAAACAGTCATGCCACCCGGCCCACATCAAGTTCATTCAACGCAGTTAATGCATTGCGCGCTGCACTGGGCAGCAACATCACCGAGGCAACAGCAAATGCCTCTGAGAATCCAGGTAGTTGGATAGGTTGGTGCAACTCTGGTTGTCTTACTCCTGCCAGACCAGCGGGACTGGTTTTCCCAGATGAGTCCGAAGGCGAATACCCAGCTCTTCATTCTAAGTTTTTTGTATTTAGCCGAGTATCAAGTGCCAAGAATGTTGTTGGTATCTCCTCGATTAACCCAACATATGAACAAGCCCGAGTCGGTTATAACAATGCCTCAGTGGTCATAAATGACAAGACCTTGTTCGCCTCTATGAATGATTACTACACAGATTTAGCAAACGCAGCGCGTGGAGCAGGTAAGGCAAAGGCCTACCGTCAACTTAAGACTGATAGCAAGACCACTTCCTACTACGTATATCCAAAATCAGGCTCTGATGATCTATTGAAGATGTTGCGTGATGTTAAGTGCATTTACAAAGTTGGCGGAAAGACAAAGCGCACTGAAATCTATGTGAACATGTTCGTGTTCACACGAAATGCACCTGCCATGGAGCTTTGGCGTAAAGCCTTTAATGCCAAAGGAAGTAATGGTGGCTGTAATGTTCACATCATTTATACGGATATGGACCAACGCATTAAGGCCTTGAACACAAATACTGGAGCTGTAGATTTCATACCTAATGGAGCTAAGCCAAGTTCATGGGGTGCAGCTGATTGTCTTTCCACAATTCCTGTTAAGGCCAACGGTAAAGCCAATCCTTTGACCGCACCTGGACTCGTTTATGACGAAGGCAAAAAGCGCATGGTTACTTCCAAGGTTTGTAAGAATGGCTCACTTCAGGGATCAATCCCAACCATCAATAAAGCAGGTGGCTACTGCTGGTTCAAACACACGAGCAAATCATCTGGTGGAAGTCTTGACATGTGTGTCTCAACGCCTTTGAAGGTAACCGCTTTAGACCGAGCCGATAACAGAGCAAAGCTCGAGCCAGTTGCTGATGCAAGTGGTTCGCGCTGGTACTCACATCAGAAATACATAGCTATTGACGGTATGTATGGAAAATCTGGAAGCCAGAAGCGCCAGCAGATTGTTATTTCAGGAACACCAAACATAACCTCTCCAGGTCAAAAATGGAATGACGAAATCTTGACCTTCACAACAAGTCCGGAAATATATGCACAGTATGTTGCGAACTTCAAAGACACTAAAAGTGCCATTTTAAATCGCCCTGGACCTTCTGGAATGTGGCGAGCTGAAGCTAGCTGGTAAGAACTTAAGTTCTATAACGAAAAAGCCGACCACAACTGGTCGGCTTTTTTATGCGCTCCCCCGATTGGACTCGAACCAATAACCACTCGATTAACAGTCGAGTGCTCTGCCAATTGAGCTACAGGGGATTAACTAGACAATCTTAACAAAATGCAGTGGCTGTGGCGAAACGCCCTAGATTCCGAACGATGACCGAAGTTCTACCAAGGCCTTTGCGATTTCTTCTTGGCCGATTTCAGATTGACTAGCCGCCAGATCATCTGAAATCGCACTCCAGTAAGTACGGTTTTCGTCCTTGCGTGCCACGAATCTGACCTTGCCGGCATTGGGTAATTCAAAGACCCGATCCACTACAACAGCTGAGGTAACCCGGTCGCGAACTGCCCGTGGCAATTGACTTTCTGCATCCAAAGTCCAGGATCGGGCGCTAGGTTTTGCGTCCAACTGACCTTGAAATATCACAGTTAACTGTGGTGGCTCCCACTTTGCTTGGAGCGAATCTGTCCAAGGGGTAACCGTTGTTAGGTCGCCCGAAATGTCCACCAATGAGTTTTTAGTAATTGCAATCAGGCCATCAGAATGATTTGCCCAGTCCAGCAAGCGACCATGAGAACTAATCGCTTGTGCTAACTCTGGTGGCATTGCTGGTGCTTGCTTAAACCAACCCACTAAATGTCACCAACTGCAAAGTTACGCATATCGCGGCGATAGCTTTCCAGTGATAGCAGATCAGTTAGCAATCGAGCCTGATCCACTTCATCGGTGCCGTCTTCGGCTCTACTCAGCGCTGCTTTGATTTCTGCCACTCGCCTACCAGCATCCATCTCAAGAATTCTGGCCAAGACTGCCTGAACGTATCGTGCATCTGGCACATCGTTTGGCAGCGGCTCTACCGCCATAGCGCGAACATGAGATTTGATTTCATCATCGGGTGCTTGCTCGAGAACTTTTGTGATCCAAACCTGCGCTGAATCAAACTCCAGCGGGTTACCAGCTGCTACACAAGCTGCATAGACCGCAGAAGCTGCTGGAACTGTGAACACGCTTTCTTCAAGTGATTCAAACCATGAACCAACTAAGTGTGGGGTTTGCAATACGCATTTCAAGGCTTCGCGTTCTACTTGCGCCGCTTGGGACGAAGCAGTGCTTTGAGCCCTGGTTTGTTGTGGCGCTGATTTACGACCTGCAGCGCTCATTTCGTTTCTGATCGCGGCATCATCCATACCAAGCCAGCCAGCAACTGTGCGGATGTATTCCGGGCGAAGCGCACTGTCCTTGATGCCAGCTAGTACTGGTGCCACCGCGCGCATGGCTGCAACACGTCCTTCAGCGGTATCTAGATCAAATTCTTCAACGGTGGATCTCATGACGAATTCAAAGAGCGGAATCTTGGTTGAAATCAAATTCTTTACGGCCTCATCGCCATGCTTCAATCGCAAATCGCACGGATCTAAACCGTGCGGTTCAATAGCCACAAATGTTGAGGCGACAAACTTTTGGTCTTCACTAAAGGCCTTTAGCGCTGCTTTGCGCCCAGCTGCGTCGCCGTCAAATGTGAACACGACTTCAGCGTGCTTTGTATCGTCATCCATCAGGATGCGACGAAGCATTTTTACGTGATCCGCGCCAAAGGCAGTACCACAAGTTGCAACTGCAGTTGTGATTCCGGCTAAGTGGCAAGCCATTACGTCGGTGTATCCCTCGACGACAACTGCTTGTTGCTGTTTCGCCATTTCTCTGCGCGCTAAATCAATTCCATACAGAACTTGTGACTTGCGATAGATCGGAGTCTCCGGGGTATTCAAATATTTTGGTCCCTGATCAGCTTCAGTAAGTTTGCGAGCACCGAATCCAATGGTGTCGCCACTTGAATCGCGAATCGGCCACATCACTCGATCACGGAACCGATCGTAAGCACCACGCTGGCCCGAAACTGCAAGACCTGCGGTAATCATTTCTTCTTCAGTGAAACCTTTGCTGCGTAATTCATTGCGCAAACCATCCCAGCCAGATGGTGAATAGCCAACACCAAATAGATCCCAAGAAACTTGATCAAAGCCGCGTTCAGTTAAAAAGGTTCGGGCGTGCTGTGCTTCGGGAGTTAGTAGCTGAGATTTATAGAAAGCACCAGCGACTTTGTGGGCTTCGATTAACCTAGCTCGTTGACCTTGCTGGCCAGATGAATTGCCACTGCCTTCTTCATAGCGCAATACGATGCCGTATTTAACTGCGAGTTTTTCAACCGCTTCAGCCTGTTCACCAAAGCTGCCGCCAAGGCGAAGTGCGGTTGCGTTGAATTCATCTTGCGCAAAGCAGATGGGCGCAAGGCCCAGCACCAGCAGCAGCGTAAGGATCAAACGTTTCATGGAAATTGTGGGGCGGTGATCGAAACCACCGCCCCTTTTCAATCAGCCGCGACGACGGCTTGCGTTTTCCGGAATGAAGGGAGACCAGTTTTCAGCAACGATCGGCCCAGGCGTCTTCCAGACGATGTTGAACTGACCATTTTCCATCACTTCGCCAATCATCACAGGCTTGGAGAGATGATGGTTGCGGTGCATCTCAAGCGTGTAACCGCAAGGCGCATCCACCTTCTGGCCATACATGGCTTCGCGCACCGCATCCACCGCCGTTGTGCCGGCCTTGGCCACCGCCTGCGCCCACATCTTGAAGCCAACCAGTGTGGCTTCCATCGGGTCATTCGTCACGCGGCGCGGGTTCTTGATATAGGCCTGCCACTGATTCTTGAATTCCGTATTGGCGGGGTTGTTCACGCTCATGAAGTAGTTCCAGGCGGCCAGGTGGCCGACCAGCGGCTTGGTATCAATGCCGGCCAATTCTTCTTCACCGACCGAGAATGCAACGGAAGGAATGTCTTCCGCCTTGATGCCTTGGTTGCCGAGTTCACGATAGAACGGCACATTCGCATCGCCATTGATGGTGGAAACAATCGCGGTGCGCTTGCCTTCACCAGCAAAGCGCTTCACGCGCGCCACAATGCCCTGCCAATCGGAATGACCGAAGGGCGTGTATTCTTCCATGATATCGGCATCGGCGATGCCCTTGCTGTTCAGGAAGGCGCGCAGGATGCGGTTGGTGGTGCGCGGATAGACGTAATCGGTGCCGAGCAGCGCAATGCGGCGCGCTTCCCCGCCATCCTTCGACATCAAGTATTCAACGGCCGGGATCGCCTGCTGGTTCGGCGCGGCGCCGGTGTAGAACACGTTCTTGGATTGCTCTTCACCTTCATACTGCACCGGGTAGAACAGCAAGCCGTTCAATTCTTCAAACACAGGCAGCACGGATTTGCGGCTGACCGAAGTCCAGCAGCCAAAGGTCACATCCACCTTCGCCACTTGCAGCAATTCGCGCGCCTTTTCGGCGAAAAGCGGCCAGTTGGAAGCGGGGTCCACCACCACGGCTTCAACACGGCGGCCAAGCAAGCCGCCACGGCTATTA
>ENA-OUVC01002246-OUVC01002246.1-marine-metagenome-genome-assembly--contig:-NODE-2246-length-10989-cov-3.049120_pt1 | contig 10989 bp, 12 predicted proteins | sample MGYA00248622_ERZ508571 | MGnify/ENA primary metagenome ERZ508571 (study PRJEB26236, sample SAMN06267175) | marine metagenome | isolation source: Columbia River Estuary | place: USA:Columbia River... | reverse complement strand
GTATGACATCACCGGTGGCCAAGTTCGAGACGCCTTAATGGGGTTGGTGGCAAACCCAAGGTCTTTTCTAATAGACACCTGCTATATATATTTATATAGCGTAGGGCGTAAGGCCTTTGAGCAAAACCCTCTTGACCCTGAGCTACTTAGCGAGGAAACAGCAAATCTCCCCGCTAACAGCTATTCAATCTTACAGGATAACCAGCGACTCAAGACTGCCTTATCTCATGCTCAAAAGAAAACCACTGAGCAGCGAAAAAAAACCGTAGTCCTTTCATTGATAGGTTCCTTGGTAGTTGTAATAGCTTTCTCAATTATACTTTTTCAACACCAAAAGCAGCAAAGCATCATCAACGAATTAAAAAGTGATTTTAGTATTACACCTTACGCAATTGGAGAAGCAGAAAAAAATGCAATTGAGGGAATATGGCTTTGCTACACCGGCTCGCCTCAAGCTCGATTGTCCGACTCAGATCGTGCAAAAAAAGTAGTGCTCAATATTGCAGCATTCAAAGAAAAAAATGGCTATTTCACCTACAAGCGTTACGGAGCAAGTTTTAATCATCTGGGCTATGCACAATTCGAAAACAATAACACCGTTTCCATCCATTCCAGGCTGTTGACCTTGGATAACAAAGTGCTCTCCCCCCGACATAGCTTATTACAGTTAGACTCAACTCGACAATACCTAAATGTAATCTCAGCCTCTTGGAATTTTGATGTCGGAGAAAAAAATCGTGTAATTGGGATTCGGGAGGTTTATAAAAAAATTGGTGAAGGCGGAGAATTGGAGGAAATTTTAAATTCTGTTGAAAACGCAGAATGCAAATGCAAGATTATCCGTTGGAAAAAACCAGGCGGTGAGGTTGAAGAATTTCGCTTAAAAAACAGCCTGCTCGATAGTATAAAACCAGTTACACTCCAGATGCTACTGAATGAAAAAAGTATTTTAGTGAAAGACTTGGAAGACACTTTATTAATTAAGCATCCACGATGAAACAAACTTTGCTGGGATTGTTCCTGGTTTGCAACCTTAGTCTGGTCGCTCAACAAAAAATTGACAGCGCTAATTCAATGGTTGCATGCGCACATCCTTTAGCTGCTGCCGCAGGAGCAGTCGTTTTAAAACAGGGAGGAAATGCATACGATGCTATCACGGCCGCTGCATTTGCATTAAGTGTGGTAGAGCCCTCCATGAGTGGGTTAGGTGGTCGTCTTCAGGTTATTCACAGAAATAGCAAAGGAAAGATCAAAGGAATTGATGCCACTACACAGGTTCCCGCTTCTTATGTACCCGAGACCGCCAATCAAGAAGATGGCTACACTACAATTGGTATTCCAGGAGTTGTAAAAGGACTTATTGAACTACACCAGTCAAACGGCCTTCTATCGTTGCAGCAAGTAATGGCACCAGCCATACAATATGCCAAGGAAGGTTTTCAACTACTTCCAGACGAAGCCGATCGATTAAAATCAGTAAAAAAAGATTTACAAATTTTTGAAGCCACCAAAAAGCATTTTTTTGTGGGTGATTCGCTCCCTAAAGGAGGAGATTGGCTTAAGCAACCAGCCCTTGCTTCTACATTAGCATCCATTGCAAATGACAAAGGAGAATCATTTTATAAAGGTCCCCTTGCCGCATCACTGATCAAACAAGTAAAAGCAGGCGGCGGATATTTAGCATGGGAAGACATGCTTAATTATCGTGCTGAGAATGCTACTCTTTTAAGAGGTACATATAGAGGTTTTGAGATTATCACTATTGGAATGCCTGCATACGGAGCGATCGTGATTGAGATGCTTCACCTGCTTGCACAAAATGATTTAAAGAATTGCACAGAGGAAGAATTTTTGCTCAAACACGCCAGCGTTCATCAACTTGCTTACGAAGACCGAAAATTTTTAAAGTCAGATCAAGAAAAGTTGACCCGACTTGAATACGCAAAAAAGAGATGGCAGGATGCCAACAATAAACAACAAACCCTTACGGATAGTATTGGTTTTCAGAATGGACATACTACGCATCTGGTAGCCAGTGATGCAGCTGGTAATATTATAAGCCTGACACAATCCCTGGGGCCTACGATGGGCTCTAAAGTTGCCGCAGAAGATGGAGGTTTTATGTTGGCTACAACAATGGGGCCCTATCTTGGAAAAATGAACCCCGGCGAACGCGCATCTTCCCATATTGCGCCAGTTCTCATTTTTAAAGATGGAAAACCCTTTATGAGTATTGGAGCAGCCGGAGGGGCTCGTATTGTTCCTGCTATTGTTCAAACAATCAGTCGAATCATTGACAGGGACCTACCTATTGAACAAGCCCTTGCTGCAGCGCGAGTGTTTCAATTACCCGAAAAACTTTTAATCGAGAATCATCCAACCATTTTTTGGGAAAACTCCTCTACGTTGAATTTAATCAAGGAAAAGATTAAGCGCATAGAAATCGTAAACAAACCTGCTCAATTTGGAAGAGTGCATGCCACAATTGCCAGTACTACTGGTAAATGGATCGGCGCTGCAGATCCAGACTGGTCCGGAGTTGCCATCGGAGTGACCAACCACTAATCTACTTGATAGACTGCGCAGTTGTGTCGATTGTCAGCACAGATCGCATATCCTTTTGCAAGGAATCAATAGCACCCACCGCTTGCTTAACCTGGTTATGCGGTAACGCACTTTGATCCATCATTAATTTGATAGCCTCCAAGTTCTGCCAATGATAATTGATTTGAGGTTCGGAAAACTTAAATACGTATACCTTTTCGCTGGCAAATGCAAGCAGACCAAATAATGCAGTGCCTAATAAAAATGTATTAATTTTCTTCATACTAGTATATTTTAATGTTGCCTTTTAATCTCGGCTATTTGTTTTTTTAATTGAATTACTTCCTGCAATGTAGCTTGTACCAACTGTTGCTGTCTTAATAAATCGGACTTAAGCTCCCCGATAAGATGCTGCTGCTCTTTGATAGCCTCAATTAACAGCCCAGCCGTTTCTCCATAATTAATCCCATAAAACCCGTCGGCTTTATTCTGAAAGACCAATTCAGGCACTACCGATAAAACTTCCTGCGCAATCATTCCCATCATACGTTTTGGCAAAGAAGTATCCTTCCAATTATAAGTTACTCCTCGTAAAGCCATTACTTTTTCTAAAGGCTGGGTAATTGTTGCGATATCACGCTTTAGTCGTAGATCAGACGCAGCAGTAGTTAATGTACCGTCGTTACGAAGATTAAGATCCTGGGTGTATCCCCCAGAATTCACAAAATAGAAACGAGCTGTGGGGGCATAAATATCACCATTCACTTGTAATTGATAAGCTCCTGCATCCGATGTAGTGTTAACCAATAGCTCTCCAGCAGAATTCACAACTACGTGGGGTTTAACAGAGGGCTGATCATTTAAATTTCCTTGAAGCACCAATCCTCCATTCAAACTTCCATCTGATATAATTGATCCCCCCACTGCATTACCCGCTGAATTTCTAACTCCAAAATTCAACTGCGCCTTTAAGTTATTTCCTCCCCTAGCAATTAGTGAAGTAAACAGTGATGTATTTCCCGTTTCATTCACTTGAAATTTTTCAGTGGGGGCAGAAGTTCCGATACCAAGTCTACGGTTAGTTGCATCCCAAAAAAATTCATTGGAACCTGCCTGAGTATTGGCTCCGCTCCAATATACCACTTGTCCACTTGAGCCACTTCCAGCCCCGCTAGTGGGGGTACTCCAATTTAATGTAGCTATTCCTCCGTTAACTGTACTAACTGATAAAATTTGATTAGCCAGCGGCAATGCAGCAGGATAAATTAAAGAATAGGAATTGGCACCAGTGGGAGGTCGCAAACTAATTGTATTACCAGTTTCGCCGACCAGACGAACTTCTTTTTGAGCAGTAGGACGTATTGATTGCGCCCAAAGTGCTGGAAAAAGTTTTTCTGCCGGCCCCATCAAAAGAGCCAGCAGAAAAAATAATTTGTGTGATTTATTCACTATGCTTAAAATAAAAGTTTACTGATTAATTACAGTCCAATTACAGCTACCCGTAAATGGCGCAGAAAAATAGATCGTAAAACCACTGCCTGAACGTACTACATAGTAAGAAGGAATTGGCATATCACTAGCGCTTCCTTCAAGCGTTACATTGATTGCATCGTCTGTATCCACAGAAGCCGCTACTGCAATCGATTCATTTCCACCAACAGTTGCCAAGCCTCTACCCTTTACAAAGGCACTACTCCAGGTAGGCGCAGCACCCGCACCATTAGACTGTAGAATTTCACCAGCATTTCCAGCTGATCCATTTAGCAGAAGCGGACTTGTGCCTAATAAATTCAATCCCCCCGTAATAGCAGCACCGAGATTGGCAGTAAACAAACCAGATACCGTTAACGGTCCACCCACAGTTACGCCAAGTGGATTACTTAATCCTACCGCTACAACAGACGCATAGCTAGCTTTGGAAACTAAGCCGTTGGCATCAGAAATCACCACACCCTCATCTAATGCAGAGGAGGCCGTGCCATTTGTACCAGATAATGTATTCATGGTAATACCACCATCGGCTCCAACAGTCATCCGTGTATTACCGTTTGTTTTAACAACCAAAGGTTGCGCATCGGTAGTACCCAAATAATTGTTTTCGTTTGTTCCCGTATTCCCCGTCAATGACCAACCAGTGGCATCAGGCGAATTCCATGCCAAGGTTACCGCACTTCCTGAAATATTACTTACAGTAAGAACTTGGTTGGCAAGTGGTGCCGCCGTAGGCATGGTTAATGAATACGTAGAGGTACCCGATGCCGCTTTCAGTCCAATAAATCCAGTTGGGCCGGTAGGATTTACTAATCGAACCTCACGTTGAATGGTGGGTGACTGAGCCATCGATTTAAGGCTGGCGCCTGTTAACAAAATCAAAGTAGCCGTTACAATCCGAAAGTGTTTCATAGTTGTTTGTTTATTTGGTTTTTAAAATTTCAGTTTTAATCAACAATTACCCAGGTTACAAATCCCGTGAATGGGGCTGTAAAATGAACCTCTACCCTGTTGTTAGGAATGTCTCGATAGATATAATAATTAGGAATTGGTCTGGGTACGGCATCAACTTCCATAAGCACACTGATCCCATCATTACTATCTAACCCGTTAACAGGTATAAAAAATACTTCAGCTGCTGTAAGCACAACACTCCGACTTTTAGATTTTATACCCAACACCGATTGTGCAGATACCCATTGGGGAGAAAAACCGGCACCTCGCGATACCAGTACATCGCCCGATGAACCGCTCTGATTATCGATCAAAAACGGAGTGCTATTTCCTTGCAATGAAAGTGAGCCAGCTACCATAATACCAGCATTCGCTTGGAGTGATTGCAAAAAAGATTTTTCCCCACCTACTTGTTGCTGAGTACTGAGATCAACAAAATTTTTAACGGATGAACCTGTTCCACCATTAGCGATACCAAGTATTCCTCCCAAGACCACATTCCCCTGCGAAGCAGTAGTAGGTGATAATCCTGTTGTACCACCACTGAAACTTAGCACCGCCGCACTTGCAGCAACTTGTTCAGCCATAAGTGCAGTACCCGCGTAAGGAACTAAACCAAATGGAGAAGCACCCAGATCAATCCATTCATTTTGATAATTCCAGTTCACCACATTCACAATCGGCTCAATTGCTACTTGAATTTTTAAGGAGTAATTAAGTGTCCGCCAGGGTATATTCAAGATAGAAGCATAAGCTCCTCCAACACGCGTACCATTTCCAATAATTATTTGAAATATACCCTCGCTATTTGTCCTTGACCGATGCTCCTCAATGAAAACTGGCGACCCCGCAGCAGCACCTTGCAGAATGGTAGCTTTTATATATATGCGTCGATCTTTTGCTGGATTATTATTTCTATCTCTTGCAATAGCTTCAAAATGAATCCCAGGCTGCTGCGCCAGAACTAAATCTGCCTTAGTAATTAAGAGTAAAAAAAATGCAATGAAGTAAATAAACTGATTTGCCTTTATCACTTAATTCAATTTTATAAATGGAATAACACGATGCAGCTCTTCGCCGTCGACTCGTAAATAATAATTACCCGATTGTAGCCACCCCCAGAAAAAACTTGTCCCCGCTATCAGCTGACTTACAGAAATAACTTGCCCCCATAGTCTCTTTCCAGCTGCATCAAAAAGGGATAAACTTAGATTCTGGTCAATATCCAAAAACCCACTCCCTTCCAAACGCACATAATTTCGAACCGGATTTGGAAACAATTGGATATCAATTGGAGTAACAGATGGACTTGATTGACAAGCAAGATCAAATTTGCTACTACCTTTGATAGCGTAGTATAAAAACAAACCCGTATTCAACTGTAAACATTCAGTTCGCTTGTTAAAGCTCTGCACCAAACTAGAAGCGCGCATGCCTTGTGAAAATGAACCAACTACACTTACCCCATAAAAAGAACCTGATTGCGAAAATCCTTTAAGGGATATACAAAAAAATAAAACCGATAATAAGACTACCTGTTTCATGGGCGTAATGAAAAATAAAGAGTGTTTGTGGTATTATTTTTTGAATACTCCATCACAACATAATCCGACTCTACTTGACGTAGCAAAAAAGCCTCAATCAACCGGCCATTAGATGTAATCTGCAAAGAGGTAACGAGCGGCTGTTCATCAATATAATAGGTGCCACTAATTCCATCTGAATCATCATACCCTTTTGTAGACTTATCTAACTGAAACGAAAATGTAGGCTGACTCGCATATACCAAACTTCCTGCAGGGGTAGAAATTTTTTCTAGGTACCAGGTCTTATCAACAAGCTTGTCTTCCGTGGTCAGAAAAACAAAATCCTTTTGACAAGAACCCAAACTAAGAAGTATAAATAAATATAGTCCGCCCTTTCGCATATCATACTGGTATTGATACCGGTTGCAAAATAGGCTCCTGAAAAAAGGATGTAAATGACGAACATCAAAGAATCGCTGACTGTAAGGCGCGCCCCCACTGACCAAGAATTGCGACTAGATATTAGCGCGATGTAAGATGCGCACGCTCATATAACTGATGGATATAAAGAATAAGTAGCCCAAATAGAACAGACCCAATGATAAGCGCATTATTTAAAATACCAGAAACAGAAAAGGAGAGTTTGATTAAAATGGTCGATAAAACAAACCCAGAATTTCTTATTATAGTATGAAAATGATCTGAGTAATAAAAAGAAGCGAGAAGAAGCAAAACATCCACGATTATTAAAATCGTAAAAAAATCATCAAAAAATATGGTATTTATATTGGAAAGAGCTGCCATACCTGATAATTGATTATCAACAACGATAGCTACCCAATTTGAAAAAGAATAAACAGCTAAGCCCACTAATACAGGCACTAGTACTAAAGCTAGTCCCTTCTTAAGAAACACAAATTGTGCAGTAGGTCCAGCATGCAAACCGGATTCATCAACTTCAGCAATAGGTCTTTTAACAATTTTGTGATAGAACAAATAGATCAGTAAGAATAAGACCAACGAGGTTACCACATCATAAGTAAATTGCAGATCACTCGCATTTTCAAACCAATTAGAAACCAATTTTAATTCTCCCAAATCCTTAAAAATTCTTCGAATCACAATTAATGTAATAATCTCGTACTGCTTTCCAATATAAAAGGTTGTTGACTTAGGTAAGTAAAAAAGGAGTAAGTACACTTCGTAAACCAGAATAAAAGAAAAGGGAGTATAGATAGCTGAAATTGGACTACTAAAAAGTGCTATGTCCGTTTGTATCAACCCCTGCTTCGATAATGCAATTAACAGAAGGTGACACAGATAACTCACAATTGCAAGTGTCAACACTACACGTTCACTTCGCTGTTTAAAGGTGGGAGAAAGTAAAATACTCCGCCCTTTTTCTACCCAGTTCCTAAACTCCTTTTGGTGTTGTTGTGCCATTTTTTAGTACGTGTGGTAGTAAGATACTAAATCCTTGGCACTCCCTCCCCAACATTATAGTCTAATAAAAAACCCCGCTAAATGATAACATAGCGGGGCAATAGATAAATTTAAAAAATAAATACTGGGCATAGGACAGATATCTAAATGAATTTGCGAGAGTCTTACAGTGTTTACCCTAAGAAAGCAAATTAATGCTGCCTTTTACTAATTATGTATCACAATCTGAGCTCCAAGCGCCTGGGATCCCTGGCCACCCACTAAACCCTTTGCAAAAACAGTATAAATTTTACCTGCCTGTAACACAATTCCAGGAAGGGTTAGCACTGAAGTTCCATTCGCTTGAACATCAAATGTATAGGTGCCCGCAGGAACTGGTGTAAAATTTTGATTAGCGCTGGCGGTAGCTTGTGTCTCAAAACTACGATTGGCAAAGACCGGTGTAAAAGTTGCTCCCGATAGGGTACCAACTGTCACGGCTGGAGCATTGGGCGAAAGATGAAAAAATCGAATGTGAGCTTGGCCAGTTGCTGGCACTGTAAGATTATCCTCAACCACAAAAGCACCAATGGAGGCCAATTGATTATATGCATATACCGAGTAGTATTTATCAGCTGTAAAAGTCAGATTTGCGTTAATAACCGAATTATTTGTACCCGTTGCATTTACTTTAATATTACGAGTGCCAGCAAAAACTTTTAAATATCCAGTAGCCTCCGGAAAGTTTAAGGCAGCAGCGTTTACTTTAACATTATCAACCAATAAATCAACGCCCGGCGCATCGGGAGAAGCATGAATTACGTTAATAGAAGCCGTTGCCTGGGGAGTTTCGTCTTTGTCACAAGAAATAAGGGATGCCGATAAAGATAGAGCAATGAAAATGTGCTTGAGATTCATATAATATGGTTTATAAGTGAACATACGAGCAACAAAATGGCTTTACAATGACGGTAATCGCTCTTGTTCTATTTTTATACCATTACTCATAAAATAAAAGATTATCAGATTGCTTTAACACATAAATAATAGATAGGCTTCTATTGTAACTTTGATATTAATGAATTTTACCTTGTCGATTAGAAAGGTTGAGAAAAGGGATGAACCTTATTTATCTGCAATTATTAGAGCTGTATTTGAGGAACATAACGCACCTAAAGAAGGAACCGTATATTCCGATCCAACAACAGATTACCTGTACGACCTCTTTGAAAATGCAGATTCAATATTGTGGGTTGCCGAATGGGACCACCAACTAGTTGGCTGTTGTGGGGTGTATCCTACCGAGGGTTTGCCCGTCAAAACTGCTGAACTTGTAAAATTCTATATAAGCCCCAATGCGCGTGGTATTGGGATAGGTAAACAATTAATCGAAAAAAGCATAGCATCAGCAGTAGAACTGGGCTACGAAAAATTATACTTGGAAAGCATGCCGCAATTTTCTAAAGCGGTAGATTTTTATCATAGGCTTGGATTCAAATTGATACCAAAAGCTTTGGGGAACTCTGGACATACATCTTGTTCCATATGGATGCTTCTAACTTTAGATACTATTTAAGCTAGTATAAGCTTAACTCAAGGCTTGAAATACTCCGTCTTTATATGTTTTAGTAAAATGATGGAATATTAAAAGGCCCCGGATCAACATCCAGGGCCTTTCAAATGTTATTTTCTAAAATAATAGTACCGGGGATAGGACAATTATCTAACTCTCTTGCCAGAGACCTGCTGGACTTTATGCTATGAACTTCAATGAATTAAATGTCAAAATATCATCCATTGACCTCAGGGCCAATATTTATTATCTTTGCCTTGGGAAGGGGTTATTGAATGAACGAACTATCGACATATAAAACTCAAATTAATGAGCTTTGCGTAAACCACAAGGTAAAGAGTTTGTATGCCTTTGGGTCGGTGCTGACTCCAAGTTATAATCCCGAAAGTGACATTGATCTGATTGTAGATTTCAAGGACATTGACTTGACGGATTATGCCGATAATTATTTTGATCTGAAATTTTCCCTACAAGAAATATTAAAAAGACCAGTTGACCTTTTGGAAGAAAAAGCCATCAAAAACCCATATTTCAAGCAAGTATTGAACGAGTCAAAAGAGCTTGTATATGGATAATGAAATTAAAGTTTGGCTTTTTGATATTTCCAACGCTATTGCAGAAATCGAAAGCTTCTTTTCTAACATTCCGAAAGAATTCGCCACTTATAAAAACGACCTCCGCACAAGAAGAGCAGTGGAACGAAATATTGAAATTATTGGAGAGGCATTAAGCAGAATATTGACAAAAGCTCCTGAAATCAACATATCTAATTCCAGAAAAATTGTTGACACCAGAAACAGGATCATACATGGGTATGACTCTGTTTCCGATGAGATAATCTGGGGGATAGTCATAAAACACCTCCCCCTCTTACAGAAAGAAGTGCACTCATTAATTGGTGATTAGCCACATTCTAGAAAAGAAAAGCCCCTCGGTGTCAAGGGGCCTTTCATATGTTATTTTCTAAAATAACAGGGTACCGGAGATAGGACGATTATCAAACTCAATTATAAACGATTTTTGTGAATTATGTCATTCATAATCTACATATTAAGTAAGACTTAGAGGCCTAAGGCGTCCAAAAACAACGCCATTTTATGGAATAAACTAAAAGTGTATCAACTCGGGTCGATTGTTTCCACACTTTGATGACGTTTTGACAACAATTTTTCAATAGAAAAAAGAGATTCTCCCTTTGACTTTAAGAGAATAAGTAAATGAAAAATAAGATCAGCAGCCTCCTCTTTAAAAAGTTTTGTATCAGTGGAAACAGCCTCAATAACTAATTCAACAGCCTCCTCCCCTACCTTTTGCGCAATTTTATTAATTCCTTTATTATATAGCTCAACTGTATAAGACTGATCGCTACTACTGCTGAGACGATTTGATATGATCGCTTCCAAGGCATATAAAAATCCTTTTTCATCGATAGGGCCAAAACAAGACTGTTGGCCGGTGTGACAAATGGGACCTGCGGGA
>ENA-OUVC01002245-OUVC01002245.1-marine-metagenome-genome-assembly--contig:-NODE-2245-length-10994-cov-2.790052_pt1 | contig 10994 bp, 14 predicted proteins | sample MGYA00248622_ERZ508571 | MGnify/ENA primary metagenome ERZ508571 (study PRJEB26236, sample SAMN06267175) | marine metagenome | isolation source: Columbia River Estuary | place: USA:Columbia River... | reverse complement strand
GGGTGTGATGATGTTGGCAGCCGGCATTGGCAGTGAAGTCACCATTGACACCGAGGGTGATCAAGCCCAAGAGGCCTTGGATGCCCTGCTGGCATTGATCGCTGATAAATTTGGTGAGGGTGAATGACTTTCAGCATTCACGGCCTAGCGGTTGCCAGAGGCATCGCCATTGGACGCGCGGTTCTGGTGGCATCGAGCCGCGTCGACGTTGCCCACTACTTCATACAACCTGATCAAGTTGACGCAGAAATTGGCCGTCTGCGAAAAGCCCGCAATGCCGTTGTCGAAGAATTGACCAGGCTACAAAATGAGCTGACCGCCGATGCGCCACCCGAGTTGGGGGCCTTGCTAGATGTTCACTTGATGCTGCTAGAAGACGAAACTTTGTCATTGAGTGTGAAGCATTGGATCGAAACGCGGCTTTACAACGCCGAGTGGGCGCTCAGCAGTCAAATGGAAGTGATTGGTCGCCAGTTTGACGAAATGGAAGATGCCTATTTGCGCGAGCGCAAGGCAGACCTCGAGCAAGTGACAGAGCGTATTCTGCATTTCTTAAAAGGCGGTAACTCTCCCGTTGTGCGCATCAAGCCACAAGCCAGGCCCCAACAAGAGCTGCAATTGGGCGACACACTGGATGTGCCTTTGGTGTTGGTGGCGCATGACTTGTCACCCGCCGACATGCTGCAGTTCAAGCAAAGTGTGTTCACCGGTTTTGTGACTGATGTGGGCGGCAAAACGTCGCATACGGCTATCGTGGCGCGTAGCTTAGATATTCCAGCCGTGGTGGGCGCACGCACGGCCAGCCAGTTGGTACGACAAGACGATTGGATCATCATCGATGGCGATGCAGGCGTGGTACTGGTCAGCCCCTCGCCCATCATCTTGGCGGAATACGGCTTCAAGCAACGCCAAGCCGAGGTCGAGCGCGAACGCCTTTCCCGTTTAAGGCACACACCCGCGGTAACGCTAGACGGACAAAAAGTGGAGCTACTCTCCAATATTGAAATGCCTGAAGATGCGGTTTCGGCTTTGGGCGTGGGCTCTGTGGGGGTTGGCTTATTTAGAAGCGAATTTTTGTTCATGGGCCGCATCGACAACTTGCCTGACGAAGAAGAACAATATTTGGCCTACCGCAAAGCGGTTGAAGGCATGAAAGGCTTGCCCGTCACCATCCGCACGGTAGATATTGGCGCTGACAAACCGCTTGACCGCAGCCACAAAGACGAAGACCACCTGAACCCAGCATTGGGACTGCGCGCGATTCGCTGGAGCTTGGCTGACCCCGATATGTTTTTGACGCAACTGCGCGCCATTTTGCGAGCCGCGGCGCATGGGCAAGTGCATCTGCTGATTCCCATGCTGGCGCATGGCAGCGAGATCCGCCAGACCCTGAAGATCGTCAATCGATCCAGTGTTGATTGTCCCTGCCGACCCTACGATACAGAGGGGTAGTAGCCCCGCTGCACGATCCTCTTCGATTTGTCTCCGCATCGCCGCGACGTCAGCTTGCCAAGCGCTATCGACGGGAATCGACCTGATAGAAGCTCGACCTAAGCCAAGTAATTCAACGCACTTCTTCAGCCAACTATGCATCTCGACCGAGGCATAGACCGTCATTCGCGGACCAGAGAAAAGACCCTCCGCTCTAACATCGAAGCCTGCTTGAGCATGGCGCGCAACCGCTAGCCCGATGATATTCGCCATGGTCCCACCGCTCGCCAAAATACCACTGCTCGTCGCAGGGAATCCCATGACGGTGGCAAGCCATTTAATGACTTGCAGCTCCACCAGTTTCGGTGCGTGATTGAATCCCGCGAGGTGAGCGTTCATCGACGCCGCCAACATCTCGGACATCATCGCCAGCGGCGTTCCATTCGACTTCATCCAACCCCAAAAGCGTGGATGACGGTTGCCGACTGAATATGGGCGAACCTGTTTCAGGAAGTCTTCGTACGCGCTACGAGCGCCTTGTGGCTGTTCGGGCAAAGGTTCGTTGCCGATCTGCTCCTCAATAATCGCAGGTGTAGGCGTCCACGGCGCCTCATCACGGAGAGCCTTAAGATGATCAATGTTGTCATCGACCATTTGATGACACAGCTTTCTGAATTCCTCCCAATCCGCTGGATCAAGCGTCAAATCAGCATCAGCTTGAATAAAGAGCGGCGGGCGCTTATCTGTCATGAAAGAATTTGACCATATCTGGACAATCGGAGCGAGATTTCTTCATGAGTGCGCCGTAATAAGTCGATTGAGCAGACACCAAGCAGCGCGCTGTCAGCGACTTCTAACGCGAGCTCGAAACCGAGCGCTCGACGATGCGAGCGGCTTCGCTAGTTTCCTCTTTGCTCGCGAGTCCCGCGAGGACGCCGGCACAATCTTCTGGTAGACGGTTTTGACTCGCCTTGGTTTTTGCGACGATTGTGTCTATATCGAACACGAGCCCGACTACACCTTGCAGCATTTGGTCAATGTAGCGAGCCGGTGCGTCGCTCATCTTCCATGGATCGGTACGTACCGCCTCCATCTTATTGGTGAGTCGATCCACGATCGCGCGCTTCTCCAAGTCGTCAATGGTATAGCTGAGACGTCCGTGGATATGAATGGCGACGTAATTCCAGGTAGGCACGACTTCGTGTGTCGTCTGCTTCGAGGGGTAGAGCGCGGGCGAAATATAAGCTCCCGCACCTGAAAAAATAAGAACTGCAGGTGCGCCGGTGTCGAGGGCTCGCCACAGGGAATTGGCTTTTGCAGCGTGCGCGATGAGCCTATGACCAACTGTCAGCTCGCCTTCACGCATGAACGGAATATGATCGATGACAAGTCCATCGTGACCGCTTATAACGACGGTGGCTAGGGGATGCCGATCGACGAAGTCAGCGATGAACGCAGCATCCTTTTCTGCAAATACTGTGGGTAAATACATATGGGTTTCACCAAACAAGACTCGGAATGACTTCCGCAAATAGAATACTACCCCAGTGCCAGCTACCTTCCTCCTACCAATCGAGCGTAATGAAAGAACCCGTCATCATTCGAGAATTTCGTAAAACCGACGACGCGTGTGTTATCGCGCTCGTGCTGGGCATCCAGAACGACGAATTTCACCTGAATCTCTCGATCAATGATCAGCAAGATTTAACGGATATCAACGCCTACTATGGTGAGCGAGGCGGGATATTTCTGGTGGCGGAAACATCCGCGGGGGTCATCGTTGGCACCATCGGCTTAATGCGCCTACAAGACGATCTTGGCGTGATGAAAAAGTTTTTTGTTGCTGCTGATTGCCGAGGGAGGGATCGCGGCATTGCGAGAGCTCTCTACGATAGGTTCGTAGAATCTACAAAAAGAAAAGGCGTGACTCAGATCGTTCTTGACACCCCCGCTGCGGCTGTTCGTTCCCATGCGTTTTATCGGTCTGTTGGTTTTGTGCAAATCGATCGATCTGAACTACCGATGAGCTATGACTTCCCCGAACGTGACACGTTGTTCTTTCAACTGCGGCTATGAGCGTTTAAACGACTACCGTGATGAATCATTCCGCCTAACAATTTTGCGAGCATATAACTTAACAGCGGACTGCAAGTCGCCGTCATTGATGCCTGGAATGCGCCCAGCGAAATAACGCGCCATCCACGCCATCAGCGCTGAACTCGCTCTCACAAAAATAATTTCTTTGATTGCGAAACGTTACGATGGAGAGTGAAAGTCAACGCAGTCAGCGTTAATTAATGATTTCATAAAGCGAGACGTGTGTGCTTAAAAACGAGTCGATAGTGTAGTGACCCCACAGCACATCCTCATAGACTAACAGCGCACGTAAAAGATTGATTACTCAGTGAGTTTTGAAATCCCAGAAACATGCGGCGGGCGTTCCCAAGCTACTAACGTGGGTTCGATTCCCATCGCCCGCTCCATCCAACCCTTTGTGTAATTGCCACGCCGTTCTATGGAAGGGTTAGCAAATCATCGCGTCGGCATAGAACCAGTCATCAACCTGATGACGACTGGCCGAGAATGATTTCCTTGGTGATTTTCATAAAAGCGTTGTTCCATGCGGTCTGAGATATTCTCTCTTCAGACACATCATCGATTACACGCCCTAGAGTCAATGCTTGAACGAGAACTGCCGCTGTTTCGGGCGAGACATTGTTTCCCATCCAGCCCTTACGCTGCAGTTCAACAAAAAACGCGGTGTAACTTTCGTTAATGCGTGACTGCTCTGCCTTCAGCAGCGATGAAAAACGAGGGTTTTTATCACTATGAGCTATGAGTCGGCAGCGCGCGATTCGAAAGTCCCGCCGTTGGCGATCTTGAGAAATCGAAATAACTTCACTCACTCTTTTCAAGAAATCCGGTTTAGTTCTTGATTTTCTAAAGCTATCGGTGAGTAACTTGAGGTGATCCTTGACTCCTCCAACAAAGACTTCAAGAAGAGCGACTTCGAGTAATGCCGTTTGATCTTCAAAGTGAAGATAGAGGGTATTGCGAGCCACCCCCGCTTCTTCAAGCATCATTGTTGTCGTGATCTCACCCGGGGCGCGCGTTTCCAGCAATGACTTCGTTGCATCAATCAATCGCCTAGCGGCGGCGCTGGGCTTGCTCTGCCGACGCGCTTTTGCAAATCCGAGCTGAGTTTTTCCCATGGCGAGATTGTACTCGCCTGAGCGCCGAAGGCTTTGTTTGCCAATCTATATGATCGGTCTATTTCTAGTAGATATACTTGCTCGAATATTAGGACGTTCTGGATTATTCGTTATCGTTTAGAAGTCGCGCGAGTATAGACCGCTCGAGATGTGGGCTATGATTGCGCCATGACTTCAACCGAAACCCCATCTTTTCCCGATCGTCTCAGCGTCGATCCGACGAGCCGCCATTACGACGAGGCGATTCTTTCGCGTAGCGTGGGCATTCGCCTAAACGGTGTCGAATACACCAACGTTGAGGAATACTGCATCTCCGAGGGTTGGATCCGCACAGCTATCGGTAAGACCTTGGATCGTCGCGGCAGACCATTGACGATCACTCGCAAGGGTGTAGTGGAAGCGTTCTATAAAGACTGATCACCGAGGATCAAGATTTGCGACGTCGACCACCGTATTGGTTTCCTGCCAAAACCTATGGTTGGGGATGGGGTTTGCCGATCACTTGGCAGGGGTGGATCGTTTTCGCGGCCTACCTGCTGAGCTTGCCGCTCGGATATCTTTGGTTCCCACCCCATCAAGAGCTAATCGGCTTTATGGTGTACACGCACGCCGTTACCGCCGTTCTGGTGGTTATTTGTTGGCTCACGGGTGAACCACCGCGCTGGCGATGGGGAAAGTGATCGCGCGAGGCACTATATCTGAGTGCATCGCAAGACGTCGCATCAATATGCGTCTGATGAAAAGCTATTTCTTTGATACGGTCAGACGCGCAATCTGTTCGTCGAGCGTTTCTAATATGCGTTGACGAGTCGCGTCGGGCAAGTTGACATCCATCGCGAGCTTTGACCGCGCGAGGACGAGCGCTTGTAACAACTCGGCATCGGACTTTTCACCGACAGTGATGATCTGGGTCGTCGGAGTCTTGTCTTTTTTTCTCTCGTCATCGCGGTCGGTGTCGATCGCAATGACGCAGCCAGAGAGGGTTAAAAGTACAGTGAGTAACAGCGATTGCCGCAAGAAAGTCATGCTTTAAGCTCCAAGGAAACAGGACGTGCAGATATTTCAGCGGGTTTCTCGGCGATATGCCATAGCACGCCACTCGGATCAGACAGATAGAGAATCTTCAGACCCCAAGGCTGCATGGTCGGTGCACGCAGCATGATGCCGGGATATCGCTGTGGTAAATCGAGGTTCATGAGCCGCGACCACCAGGCTGATGTGTCGGCGACGAGCAACTGCATCATGAAACTCGCGGCGAATTCCTGAACGTAATAGTTCTGAAGCAAGAAGCGAAATGACCCGCATTGGAACTCGGCTACTTCCGTCGTGGCGGAATTCTCGTGAAACCCGATCTCACGGTAGAACGCGCGTGATAGTGCGAAGTCTCGTGCAGGTATGAAAGTTTTCAGATCGAGAACAGAGGAGAACCGTCTATCCGGATGGAGAAAAATCGTGTCGATCGGTACGTCGAATGTATGCGCAAGCTTAAATGCGAGTTCCAAGGTTGGAAGATATTTCTCCAGTTCAATCGCGTTGATCGTCTGCCGGGTGGCGCCGACTCGCTCGGCGAGTTGCTGCTGCGATAGTGCAGCCCGTGTTCGCAATTCACGAATTCGATTACCAACCCGCGTTACTTTGTCGGACATCACGATCGTTTGTAGAGATAGAGCAGAGCGACGTTTCGAGCAACTTCTTGTAGCAGCAAGATCGTGATGAGCGTCAGCACAATGCCAGTTGCGCTCGTCAGGTCCAGCGACGCGACGGCGCTTCGTTTGAACGCTTCGTTGGCAAGCACATGGATGATGACCAATTGCGCGGTGAATACGCCTACCCAGTAGGCCGTCTGGTTCGCTTGTTTTTCGATCGCAAGATCGCGCTCATCTCGAAAGTCGATCAATTCACCCTTCGACTTGAAGTAAACCCAAACAGCGAGCTGGGCAATGGCCGCCAGAATGCCGACACCGAGATAGGCGCGAAATATACGCGTGGCCGACTGCTCGATGACCGTAAATCCGATGGATTGCCCCAGGAGATCAACGCCAGCGGTGAGGCGCATCCAAATGAAGAGGAGGGCGCCGATCCAAATGGCCAGCTCGGCCCAAGCCTTCTTTTCGGCCACACTCAGTTCGGGGGTATCCGTACGCGACACAGCGGAGATCCTTTTGTAAAACGCGAGCGTCAAACAATACCTATAAATATCAAAAAGTAAAATATAATTTACATTTGACAGCGCGACGACCGCCTCACGGCTCTGTTAACGCGAATCATTGTTATTTGCATTTGTGATTGCTAACTTGCGCCTATGCCGCAAATACAGCGCGGTCGAAGCGGAGTAGGGCAGATGCCTCGGAACGGGTTGGCTCAGGGTTTGATGTTGGCGGGAGTTCTGCTCGCAGGTTCCACGCTCCCGGCTAAAGGAGATGAGCTCGATGCAAATGAGAGTTCAGAGACTCGCTCCACGCTGCCGACGATTCTCGTTATCGGCTCCAAGCTAGAAGATCGACAGCGTCAACCGGCGGCGAACACCCTCGTCACTGCGGAGGAACTGCGCCTGCAGCAGCCGAGATCCACCGAAGAAGCGCTGCGAGGCGTGCCCGGTGTCTCGATCAAGCCGGAAGAGGAGACAGCTATCGTCGGCAATATCGGCATTCGCGGTCTGAGTTCTTCTGATTACAAGACGCTGATTCTCGAGGACGGCGTCCCCGTAGCGCCCGGCCTTTTTGTCGGTAACGGTCGTTACTACAATCCGCGTGTCCAAAGAATGGATGGTATTGAAGTGCTGCGAGGTGCGGGTTCGCTGCGCTATGGTCCGAGCACGATTGGTGGCGTGATCAACTACGTTACGAAGACTCCCGAGCCGGGTATCAAGATCAACATGCATGCTGGGTCGTTCAACACCCGCGAGTGGGGTATCGAGGCTGGTGGAGAAGCCGCTTCCGGCGACGCTACTTTCGGCGCTGTGATCAGTCGCGTCGAAAGTGACGGATTCATGGACAAAGAATTCAGTATGCGCGACGTCATGCTGAAAGCGGGTTTAGAGTTTGGAGACAATCAGCGAGTTGGTGTGAAATACACCGACTATCAGAACGACGCCAACATTTCCTATCGCGGCGTCTTCCTCGCGGAGTACGAGGCGGGCAGTGATCTCAATCCAGCGCCGGATGATTGGTTTTTGACTGGCCGCCGCTCGATCGATCTAAACCACGAATGGACCATCAACGACAATCTGCGATTGAATACTATCGCGTTCAGTAGTGAGCTCTATCGCGATTACTGGCGTTTCGCGACGAATAACACGGCGAGCGCAGCGGCGCGCCGCTGGGTCTATACCGACAGCCTGAACGGCAACAACCGTACCTTCGAGCGACTCGGCATCGATAGCCGACTGTTTTTGAAACACGACACTTTCGGTTTGGAGAATGAGGCTGAAGTCGGGCTACGATTCATGTCCGAAGAGATGCGCGATGTGACCGTGGCAGCAGTGCGCGCCACTCCGCGTAGCGGCACCATCAATCGTGAGGTCCTAGATGCTGCCGACAGTTGGTCGATGCATCTGCAAAATCGTTTCGTTCTGACTGATCAATTGGCCGTTACCGCCGGCTTGCGCGCCGAGGTTTACGAGCAAACTCGTCACGATCTGCGGCGCACCGGTGCGCAAGGCAGCCGTGCGAATACTAACAATACGGAACTGCTGCCAGGAATTGGTCTTACGTGGAGCTTCTCGGAGCAGCTGCAAGGTTTCGCTAACGCCTACAAAGCTTTCTCTCCAGCCCTCAATGGCGACGCACTCAACGGCTTGGATGACCAGGAGCTGAGTGCCGAGCGATCCATCAATATGGAGGCAGGCATTCGGGGTTCAGCGGGGGATCTCGAGTATGAGGCGACGCTCTTCCGTATGGACTTTGATAACCAAATCATTCCTGCCAACAGTAACAGTCAGTTCCAGGTCACCAACGGTGGCAAGACTCTGCACCAAGGTCTTGAGGTCGGTGTTGGTACCCGCCTCGGTGGCGGATTTTCGGTCGATGCAAACCTGACTTACATTGCTGATGCCAAATTCGTCGGCGATCGGTTTTCTCGCGCCGGTGCTCTGATGACGCCGGATGATAATCGCGTGCCTTACACGCCGGAGTGGATAGCCAACTTAGTCGTGTCTTACGAGCGCGGCCCAGTACGCAGCTCCGTCCGTCTTCACCATACGGGTTCGCAGTTCACCGATGTGCTCAACACTCGTGCGATCAACGAAAGTCTGACTGGTTTTTTTACGGGCGCGATTGACGGATACACGATTGCCGATGTGAGCATGCTATACCGGCTCAACGATCGTCTCGAGTTTGGGGCCACTGTGAAGAATGTGGCAGACGAGCGCTACATCGCGAGCCTCCGTCAGGGCATCTATGTCGGACCTGAGCGCAGCTACGATTTAGGTTTCAGTTATCGGTTCTGATGCAAGTCTAAGAAAGTTTTCGTCAGGTCTTCGCAGGTTCGAAGAACGAACGTATGTACGCGGTCGCTTCACGAAGTTTGGCCGGAACTTTGCCGAGTGGCTGTGAGGCCGTTCGTATCGGTGCAATCGGCAGCAGAAACATCAGCAGCGCGTAAATGAGCACGGCCGTGAAGCCGGAGAGAACCGTCATGATGACCATGACGATGCGTACCCAGATGACATCAATTTCGAGATAACGGGCGATGCCCGCACAGATACCCGAGAGAATAGCGCCTTCGTTGAGTTGCTCGAGTCGCTTCCTAGGTGACTGGGTATCACGCGGAATGTACTCGGCCTTCGGTCCGTCTGGCTCCGAGGCAGTATCGCGCACTTCGCCAACCTCGGTCAGCACGGTCTCAAGCTCCATCAATGAAATCACCGTTTGTCCTGCGGGTAATCGTTGCAGACAGCGGTCCGCGATCGCCTGCTCGAGATCCGCGAGAATTTCTTGTCGATCTGGATTCAGAGCAAGCGTACGCGACGCCTCGCCTAGATAACTCTCGAGTCGGACGAAGCTGGCTTCGTCCATCTGAACGGTGCTGCGGTTGAGGGACACCGTGATCGAAATGCGTTTCATGAGTGTGAGCTTCCGGATTGAACGGGCCCGAGTCGGGCCAAGGTGTGATTGATGCGCTGCCAGTAATCATCGAGTTGTGCGAGCTGTTGTAGCCCCGACTCGGTCAGCCGGTAGTACTTGCGGGGCGGGCCGAGCTCCGATTCGCGCCACTCATAATCAACGAGTTGTTCTCGGCGCAGCTTGCTCAGCAGCGGATACAGCGTGCCCTCTTGGGTGGCGAACTCCGTACCGGAAAGCCGCTTGAGGATGTCGGGCACATAGACCTGATCGCCCCCCACGATGCGAAGGACGACAAATTCCAAAAGGCCTTTTCGCAGCGGAGCCAGTTTCGTGTCGATCAGCATGCGTGGTAATATACAGTACCTTTTTTCGACAAGGTACTAGTTCATGAAAACCCTCGTAGTACTCGCGGCCGTGTCTTGCCTGACAGTGGCCGGCCCGATCGCTTTGGCGGCCGATAACTTTGGCGCGGTCAAACATGTCTATCCCGCCAGCGGCATCAGCCGTCTCGTCGTCGATAACCGGGTTGGCGAGGTGCGTATTCGGCCAGGAACCGGGGATTCGTACGAGGTCACCGTGAATCTTGAGGGGAATCGTCATGGATTGATGCGAAAACTCAAGAGCGTGGACGGTCTCGATATCACCGCAAAAGCCAGTAATGGTCGTTTGCACCTGAAGTTCAACGAGGATGATGTCGAGGCGGACTGGACCATCTTGCTGCCCAAGGCGTTGCCGGAGGAGGTGGGCGTCAATCTCGGTGTCGGTGCAGTTGATCTCTCTGCGCCGAACTCTGCGATCAGCATCGATCTTGGTGTCGGCGATGTCGATGTCACGACGAACAAAGCGAGTGCTGGCGATATCACCCTGACTGTCGGAGTCGGTGAGGCTTCGGTGCGCGGCACCCCGAGCGCCGTAAAGGCATCCGGGGTGGCATCGAATGTCAGCTCCAAGGGTGATGGTTCGCGCGATGTGACCGTGACGGTGGGTGTCGGCGATGCCTCCGTCGTGTTGAATTGAGCGGTCGGGGCGGTGATCATCACACGGTGACTCGCCGCCTCTCACCACACGCCTTACTGCCCGATGAGCGCCACGACGAGCGCGAACGCCAAGCTTTCGTGGGGGCTTTGCGTGGACACCTCGCCGGACGTGTGATGCCGGGTAATTACGCGATCTACCGCGGCCGCGTCGAACCCGAGTTCGAACGTCAGCATGGCCGTAAGCCGGTACACCACAATGAAGTGCGGGCTGTCATGGAGCGGCATCCCTACTACCAGTTCTGGAGTGCCTT
>ENA-OUVC01002243-OUVC01002243.1-marine-metagenome-genome-assembly--contig:-NODE-2243-length-10998-cov-6.007692_pt1 | contig 10998 bp, 10 predicted proteins | sample MGYA00248622_ERZ508571 | MGnify/ENA primary metagenome ERZ508571 (study PRJEB26236, sample SAMN06267175) | marine metagenome | isolation source: Columbia River Estuary | place: USA:Columbia River... | reverse complement strand
GAGTCGCGCTCGAAAGAGTGCGCCGTTTGGACCGGTGCCGTCGGGGGGTTGGCACCGGTCCATTCGTTTTTTCTTGAACACACCATGACACACCGCTTCAATCACATTTCGTTCCTCACTGACTACGGAACTCGAGATGAATTTGTTGGAATTGTGAAATGTGTTGTTGCAGATATTGCTCCACATGTGCAAGTGATCGACATCACGCACGACATTCCGGCGTTCGATGTTCGTGCAGGAGCACTTGCACTAGCGAGAGCAGTTGCATACGTTCCAAAAGGCGTGGTGTTGGCGGTTGTTGACCCAGGTGTTGGCACTGCGCGACGCTCCATTGCAGTCAGTGTTTCTGGTGGTGAAGGTGTGTTTATCGGGCCAGATAATGGCCTTTTGGCAACCGGTGTAGCGCTAGCGGGTGGTGCCGAATTTGCTGTGGAACTGACAAATACGAAGTATCACTTACCTTCCCCAGGAACCACGTTTGCTGGTCGCGATATTTTCGCATCGGTTGCTGCACACATTTGTAACGGAGTTGAACTAAGCGAACTTGGTAACGAAATTGATACCGCATCGATTCTTCCGGGAATCATTCCAATCACACGCGAAGAAAACGGCCAGATTGTTGGTGAAGTGACATGGGTAGATCATTTTGGAAACTGCCAACTCAACATCGGACCAGAAGACATTGCACAATGGGGCTCTCCAGTGCGCGTTTCCATCGGCAATGCAGATTCGCCGAATCACGTTGTTCGCTCTGTGCCTGTAGTGAATAACTTCTCCGAAATCGGTGGAGGTCTTGGACTCGTTATCGATAGTTATGGCATGTTGGCATTGTGTACAGACCGCGGCTCTGCGGCTGCCGAATTAGACCTTGGACCAACAAACTTGGTGGCTATCAGCCAGGACCCCAATGCTGGTGGCGGAGTAAGCACCACGGTGCGTTTGGGTTCCAAACCAAACTGAAGTTGCAAATAGGCGTAAAGTCGTGTCATGCGCCCAGCGACCACATTGGCAATTGCATTGCTGCTCATTTCAATTTTTACTGCTGGAATTCTTTCACTTAGGTAATGAGATTTAGCAGTTTGATGAGGCGCTCGTGAATCTTGCAGAAATCATCGAGCAACATCCAGCAGACAACGTTGCACTGATCAGTAGGGGTCGTCCGACTACGTACGGAGAATTACGGCGACAAGTAGCAAGTCTGCGCGGCGTACTTGCCGAGAACGGTGTTGAGCGCGGCGATCGTGTTGCAATCTTGTGCGGAAACAGCAGGTACTTCGTACTCGCTTATTTAGCAACACTTGGTGTGGGTGGAATTGCAGTACCGCTCAACATCATGAGCCCTGCATCTGAAATACAGCGCGAGTTGGACACGATTCAACCGCGCATGGTGTTTGTGGAGCCAGCAGCAATGACTGCTTGGAGCAACATTGATCGTTCATCACTTACCGAACTGCGTGCAGTGATTGCCACAGAAGGCCACGACATTGCCGGTGCCATCACGTTGACCGAATCACTGATGCATTCCCCTGTACCGATTCTGAACATGTCGCCAACTGAAGTTGCGGCATTCATTTTTACAAGTGGAACTGCAGGTTCGCCAAAAGCCGCAATGCTCACGCACAACAACTTGCATTCAAACCTTGTGCAACTCTCGGCCGAAAACGTGTTGCACAGCAGCGATGTGGTGTACGGAGTGTTGCCGTTGTTCCATATTTTCGGACTCAATGTGGTGCTGGGGTACACCCTGTTTGCAGGTGCAAGTGTGGTGTTAGTACAGCGCTTCGATCCGTCAACTGCGCTTGAAACATTTGCAGAGCGCGGAGTAACGGTGGTTCCTGGTGCGCCGCAAGTGTGGTCTGCGCTCGCGCAAATGCCTAGTAATGAATGCGTAGTGCTTTCGAAGTTGCGTGTTGCCTTAACAGGAGCGGCAAAAATGCCCGAGCACGTGACGGTGCAATTGAAGGAGCAATACGGACTTGTTGTGCATGAGGGCTACGGACTCACCGAGTCCTCGCCGGTGGTAACCACATCGGTAAATGGCAGCCACAAGGTTGGATCAATTGGGAAACCATTGCAGGGCGTGTCAATTCGTTTAGTTGATGAACACGGTGATGATGCTGAAGAAGGAGACTCGGGAGAAATTTGGGTGCACGGCGAGAATGTTTTCGCTGGGTATTACAACGATCACGAGGCGACAGACCGAGTACTGACTTCAGATGGTTGGTTACGTACAGGCGATATTGCAGTGCGGGATGCAGACGGAGATCTCTTCCTTGTCGATCGCTTGAAGGACCTCATCATCGTGAGTGGGTTCAATGTGTATCCAGCAGAAGTTGAGCAAGTGCTGCTGGCGCATTCAGCAATTGATCAGGCAGCAGTGGTTGGTGTTTCGCATCCGCACACGGGCGAAGCAGTACGGGCATATGTTGTGCTGCACAAGGGCGTACACCTGGATGAAGAATCAATTATTGAGCACTGCCAAAAGCAGTTAGCGCGCTACAAGTGCCCATCAAAAGTATTAATCGTGCAGTCACTGCCAACTGGCAGCACGGGCAAGGTACTGCGTCGCGCGCTGCGTTGATTTTGCTCGTGTTGAATTGCTGGCAACGAGAAAACCAAAAAACAAAATTGACACCCCAATCAACAAGGTGATGGCAAATGCTCGGTCTTGACCGAACCGGCCAGCCAGTGTTCCACTTGCCGAGAGCACCAATGTTCCCACTGCAATCAAGATGTTTCCAGCGGCTAAACGTCCAGCTGAAAACACCGCGCGTTTAGCTCCGGTTGACAGCGCAGGATTCTTTTTCCGAAGCACGCGCCATGCAGACCACAACGCTCCAAAAATGATGACGAGTGCAGGTACTCCAGATCCAACTGCAGCAAGGATGCGCGGGGCAACACCAAAGACTTCTTTACCTGTAGGGAATTGATCGGCAACGATGTCAACTTTGGTTTGTGCAACAAGAACGATTCCCGTTGCCAAGCCCGACATATAGATGAGGAATTGTCGAACGCGATTTCCAAGCTGCTGCCCGCCAAGTAGGTACAAAGTGCCAAGAGACAGCCATGAAACATTGAGCACCGCGCCAGTAAGAAAGAACATTCTGAATACGAAGAGGTTCCAGCCCGTACTTTCTGCCCACCATAAACATGCAGAGCCGATTGCAAACAGCCCCATTGCAATCGTCCAAGCAAGTTCGTGTGGTTGACGGCGTTTGATCCAACGATCGGCAGTGCTCAGTGTGAAAGCGGTCGCTATGAGGGTTGCCGTTCCTGCGAGGGCGCTGTTTAGCCCTCCTAAGGCGAAAACAACGGTTGCGCTCATCACCGCAGACTAGTTGGACTTCGTGAATTCATGCACGAACGCCTACATTTGTGGCGTGGCCGACACTGCCCAAACCTCATCCCCCGCAAGGCGCAGAATTCCTGATGCTGCTGTTGCGCGTCTGCCTGTCTACCTCCAGATTTTGAACACCCTGATTGTCGGCGGAACTGCGCGGTTATCGAGCGACCAACTTGCAGCTCTGGCTGGCGTCAATGCGGCAAAGGTGCGCAAAGACTTGTCGTATTTGGGAAGTTATGGCACACGGGGAGTTGGCTACGACGTTGCCTACTTGGTGTACCAAATTAAGCGCGAACTTGGCCAACACCATGAATGGAAAGTAGTAGTTGTTGGGGCAGGCAACCTTGGCAACGCACTCGCCAATTACAACGGATTCTCCACCCGCGGTTTTCCAGTTGCCGGAGTGGTGGACATCGACTCAACAAAGGTTGGCAAAAAAGTTGCGGGCGTGATCGTGCGCCATGTGGACGACTTACCCGCCATTGTGCGCGAAGAGTCGGTGAGCATCGGCGTCATTTCCACTCCGCCGGCATCGGCTCAGCACGCAGCAGACCTCTTGGTCAACGCTGGCATTCGTTCGATATTGAATTTTGCTTCGGTGATCTTGAACGTTCCAGAAAATATCTCAGTTCGCAGTGTGGACCTTGGCGTTGAATTGCAGATCCTTGGTTATTACGAGCAACTCAGCCGCGAAGATAAGCCCGCCACAAAGACAAAGCGCGAAGTGGCTGCAATATGTCAATAGTTGTGCTTGGCATTAACCATAAATCGGCACCACTTGACGTAATTGAACGTGTGAGCATTTCTGATGATGCGCTTGCAAAATCGTTGCACGAACTGGTGTCGCGTGATCACGTTCGTGAGACGGTTGTTCTCTCCACGTGCAATCGCACCGAAGTGTACGTAATTGCCGAAAAATTCCATGGCGCATTTGCAGATGTACGAGATTTCTTTTGCGAGATTTCCGGCTTGTCAGTCGAACAGCTTCAACCTCATTTTTACAGCCAACACGATGATGCAGCAGTCAGTCATCTCTTCGAAGTTGCATCCGGACTTGATTCCGCAGTGCTTGGTGAAACCGAAATACTTGGCCAAGTACGGAATGCGTGGGACAAAGCACGTACTGAAACCACCGCGCGAACTTCGTTAAACATGTTGTTCCGTCATGCGCTTGAAGTTGGCAAACGTGCGCGAACTGAAACGTCAATTAGCCGTTCAACAGCATCGGTTTCGCATGCTGCTGTAGAAATGGCGACTGACATTTTGGGAACAATGTCTGGTCGTCGCGTATTGGTTATTGGAGCGGGCGACATGGGAGCAGGAATTGCGCGAGCCCTCAGCAGCGCTGGATCACAGAGCGTTACGGTGATGAATCGAAGTAGCGAACGTGCACACCAACTTGCAGAATCAGTTGGCGCAGTTGTCAGCCATATTGATGAGCTGCACAATGCGATTGGCAATGCAGACGTTGTGTTGACCTGCACGGGTGCGGGTGAAGCAATTATTTCGGTTGACGATGTACGCATGGCGCGAGAGCACGCGAATGGCTCTCCATTGTTAATAGTTGATATCGCAGTTCCACGCGACGTTGAGCACGAGGTCGGTGAATTGCCAGGTATCACGCTGCGTGACTTGCATGACCTTCGGGACTGGGCGCAAACTGGAATAGATGCACGTCAGCAGGAAGCCGAAGAAGTTCGACGAATTGTGGGAGAAGAAGTGGAACGTTTCGGACAAGATGTGAAAGCTCGTCAGGCTGCTCCACTTATTGCTGAGCTGCACGAAAGAGCTGAGTTAATTAGATCTGCAGAAATTGAGCGCTATGCATCGCGGCTTTCTGGTCTTTCCACTGAACAGCACGATGCTGTTGATGCTTTGAGTAAAGCAGTTGTTGCCAAGTTGCTACACAGCCCTTCTTTGCAACTGAAGCACAGCGCAGGCACACCACAAGGTGAACGCATCGCCGCAGCGTTTCGCGATTTATTTGACATCGAATGATCCGACTCGCCACGCGTTCTAGCGCACAGGCGCGAACACAGGCAGAAGTTGTTGCGCAATCGATTACAGCAACTACAGGGCGAGCAGTTGAGCTGGTGTTTGTTGAAACTCTTGGCGATCAAAACAAAGATCAACCACTTCACCAAATTGGAGGTCAGGGCATTTTTGTGAAGGAAGTACAGCAAGCAGTGCTTCGCGGAGACGCAGACATTGCCGTTCATTCTGCGAAGGATCTTCCATCACAACATGCAGAAGGATTAGTGATTGGGGCGTGGTGTGAACGGCGAGATGCACGCGATGCATTGGTAGGCAAGTCGCTGAATGAACTTGAAATAGGTGCAACAGTTGCCACTGGGTCGGTGCGGCGCAGGGCGCAATTGCTCACCGTTAGACCGGACCTGCAATTTGTGGAGTTGCGCGGCAATATTCACACTCGCTTAGAGAAAATTCCCGAGAATGGCTCGATTGTGATGGCGATTGCAGCATTGCAAGTACTCGGGCTAACAAGCCGCGTTGCACAAGAACTTCCCACCTCAGAATTTGTTCCAATGGTTGGGCAGGGTTGTGTTGCTGTTGAGTGCCGAGAAGGCGACAGAGAAATACTTTCGGCCATTGCGAGCATTGATCATGCACGAACTCGTTATGCCGTAGAAATTGAGCGGGCATTTCTTGCCGAACTTGGCGCAGGTTGTTCAATGCCAGTTGGCGCATACGTCAATGCCGAGCACGTACTGTCAACGTTTATGGCAACTGGCCCAACGAATTCCGATCGGCATGTGAAGTTCGTCGAGTCTGTGCCAACAACTGGCGCACATGATTTTGCTCGCGAGCTTGCGCAAAAATCGCAATCAGCATTGGCATGACCAACAATACGTTTTCAGGAAAGCGCATTGTCATTACGCGACCGCGAGGGCAGTCAAAAGATTTACAACGCACGATTGAAGACAGTGGCGCGGTGTGCGTGGTTATTCCACTCATCGAGATCGCACAACCAGACGATGAAGGTTTTGCATTTGAGCAAGCAATGCGTAACTTGAGTGACTATGAATGGGTGGTGTGCACGTCGGCTAATGGCGCGTCGCGCGTTGCGCCGTATTTATCGCACAGTGCGTCTGGGCCACGACTTGCTGCTGTAGGAAGTGCAACGGCGCTTGCATTTACACATGATGTGGAGTTTGTTCCGCCCGTAGCAACTGGGGCTTCGCTCGCAAAAGAGTTTCCCGTGACTTCTGGAAAAATACTGGTCGTTCAAGCTCAAGAAACCAGTGGCGATGTAGTGCGCATTTTGCGCGACCGCAACATGGATATTGACGAAGTTGCCGCGTACAAGACAGTGCATTGTGTTCTCACAGATTTACAAGTTGGCGAAATTCGATCTGCTGACGCAGTATTGGTTGCATCTGGTTCCGCTGTGCGGTCGTGGTGCGAACAGGCTGGTCCAGAAATGAATGGAAAAGTTGTTGCAATTGGAGAGCCGACACACCGAGTTGCCGCTGAATGCGGAATGACGATTAGTGCCGTTGCACGTGAAGCCTCAACCGCAGGGGTTGTTGCCGCGCTTGCTGGCGTATTCGCGTAACTGACCCCCTAGCCTTACTGGCATGGCGTTTCCGCAATCTCGACCCCGTCGTCTTCGTCAAAGCCCAGCACTGCGAGAACTCGTTGCTGAAGTTCGTCTTGGGGTTTCCGATGTAGTTGCACCGCTATTTGTGCGTGAAGGTATTACTGCGCCACAGCCAATTTCATCGTTGTCTGGCGTCATGCAACACACGCTGAAGTCGCTGAAAGAAGAAGTTCGGACGCTTGCCGACCTGGGAGTGCCTGGAGTCATTTTGTTTGGAGTTCCTGCAGTCAAGGACGAAGTTGGATCAGGCGCCTTTGATCCCAATGGAATCGTGCAGGTTGCACTGCGTGAATTGCACGAAGAATTAGGCAATCGCATCGTGTTGATGGCCGACTTGTGTGTTGATGAGTACACATCGCACGGACATTGCGGAGTTCTGAATGCAGCAGGGGATGTTGATAATGATGCGACGCTCGAGATTTATTGCAAAGCCGCATTGGCTCAGGCACAAGCCGGCGCTCAAGTAGTTGCGCCAAGCGGAATGATGGACGGACAAGTTGGGGCCATTCGTGCAGCACTTGACGGCGCCGGTTTTCACGACACCGCGATCATGGCTTATTCCGCAAAGTATGCCTCAGGTTTGTATGGTCCATTCCGCGATGCGGTAGATGTGCAAATTGCTGGTGGCGGTAATCGCAAGGGTTACCAACAAGATTGGCGCAATGCTCGCGAAGCACTTCGTGAAGTTGCAGCCGACATTGAGCAAGGCGCTGACATTGTGATGGTAAAACCTGCCATGAGTTACCTCGATGTCATTGCTGCAGTGAGTCAGCGTGTTGATGTTCCGGTTGCCGCGTATCACGTAAGTGGCGAATACGCCATGATCAAAGCTGCTGCTGCAAATGGCTGGATCGATCACGACACTGTTGCAGTCGAGCAATTGACTGCAGTGAAGCGAGCTGGCGCAGACATTATTTTGACGTATTTCGCGCGTTGGTTCGCCGAAACCCAACAATAGGAGTCGCAATGACTATCCCGTTTTGTGATCCATCTCTCTGTGTGTCTGCAGGTTGCAGCGCAACTGTGTGCACCGGCAAAGCAATTGCATCAAACCACACTTTTTTTGAGCGTTCAGCCAATGTCATTCCTGGTGGTGTGAACTCTTCTATTCGCGCATTCAAATCTGTTGGCGGTGAGCCGTACATCGTTGCTCGCGGCGAAGGCGCACACATTGTTGATGTCGAGGGCAATCGCTACATCGACTTGGTGCAAAGTTATGGCGCAGTAATTTTGGGTCACGCGCATCCGGCAATTACTGCTGCATTGATTGAAGCCGCTGGCGACGGAACGTCCTTTGGCGCACCAACGCCGCGCGAAATGAAATTGGCAGAAGCAATCCGCGAACGAGTGCCAAGTTGCGAACGTGTTCGACTCATGAACAGCGGTACCGAGGCGACAAGTACTGCAGTACGTCTTGCTCGCGGAGCAACTGGCCGAAAGCGAATCATTACGTTTTACGGAAACTTTCACGGCGCAACCGATGCGTTGCTTGCAGCAGGTGGAAGTGGAATTGCAACGCTAGGAATTCCTGGAACAGCAGGTGTTCCAGAAGAAGCAGTTGCCAACACATTGGTGGTTCCGTACAACGTGGTTCCAGAAATTGGTAACGATGTTGCAGCAGTTATTGTTGAGCCAGTAGCTGCGAACATGGGCGTTGTTGCGCCAGCACCTGGTTTCTTGGAAGGTCTACGCGCGGCTTGCGATAAAGCCGGCGCATTGTTGATTTTTGACGAAGTGATTACGGGTTTCCGTATTGGCCAAGGTGGCGCGCAAGCAAAGTACGACGTGAAACCCGATATCACATGTTTTGGCAAAGTTATTGGTGGAGGTTTGCCAATTGGGGCGATTGGCGGATCGCGTGCAGTGATGGAAAATCTCACACCAATTGGAAAGGTGTTTCACGCAGGAACACTTGCGGGTAATCCATTAGCAACCGCTGCTGGTCTTGCAGCGTTGAATGAACTCACTCAAGACGTATATATGGAACTTGGTGCACGCGCGCGTGCGTTGTCCACCTTGCTTCGCGATGCGTGTTTAAGCGCAGGAATTGTTGCTCAATTTCCTGTCGTGGGAACGCTGGTTGGTGCATTTTTTGGTCCAAACACTCCGACGAATTTCGACGAGGCAAAGCAGACTGACGAAAAAATGTATGCGCGATTGTTCCATGCGATGCTGGCCGAAGGCGTGGCGTTGGCCCCAGGAGCATACGAAGCACTGTTTGTTGGGCTTGGTCATACCGATTCGGTTATGCAACAGCTTGCTGAACGCACTGAACGTGCTGCACACGCAGCAGTTCGTGCGCAATAGATTTACTACATGCGTTATTTCTTCACCGCAAGGTTGTGGGCAGCGCTAGGCATGTTGCTCGGCGCCTCGGCCTTGGTGTTTGCAACATTGTTGCTGGTGAATGGCGGTTCGTCGGCAAGTAGTTCAGGCAGTCGCGTAATAGATGTAGTGGCTGCCGTGACCACCACCGAGTTCGGTGACGGCTGGCAGATTTCGGACGGTAGATCAGTAGGCGATGCAACACTTTCGCTCGATGACGGTCGAACGTTGCACATTGTTGATGGCACACCAGGCGAAGTGACGTGTGAGTTGCCAACAATTCCGTATTCATGCGTAATAGTTGCCGACACGTTGGGCTCTGGGGTGTTGTGGTTTGCACTCGTTCCATCTGATTCCAGTAATGGAAAAGAAATACTGACCCTTCCAGCACTTGTTGACATGTTGCAAGGCGGAGACTTAGGGGTGTTGAGCAATGGATGGGTAGTTCCACTTGCTACTCCAACGGTGCGTAATTGCGACACTGAAACCACTTCGCTGCGTGACTTCATTAACAAATTCCCAGACGGGAACGCAATCGCGCTACTGAATTTGTATCAAGATCAAATTACGGAAGTGGTGTGCACCGGCCCGTAACGAGCCTGAAGTTACTTCGCTGATTCGCGAGGTGTGGTGCCGACTGGATGCGGTGGCGTAGTCAACATTGCAAAGTCTGTATCAATGGTGTCGAACGATGTCGTTCCATTTTCTAGTGCAAGGAAGATTTCAGATTCTGGTGAGCACCATGTCTCGTATTCGCTCTTCCATTGCTCGCTTGCTGGGTCTGCCCCAGAAATGGTGTAACGCTCGTGACACACAACGCCAAGAATTTGTGCTTCGGTAAGCCCGCCGCCTGCCTTCTCGCCCTGCATTGGCATTGGGTTTCCGTTGTAAGAAAGCGGAGCATGTGCGCCACCCTCACGATTTGGGTCTCCGTAATACGGAATCTCAGCCGCAACAAAACCCTGGCTACCTGTGTAGACGAAGTTCAACATGTCTTCAATCTTTGGGAAGGTTTTCAGAACTTCGCCGCCAGCAAATACTCGACCAGCGCCGCCCTGGCCTTCAGCACCATGGCAACCTGCGCACGACCCGTACACCGTTGCTCCAATAGCGAGCGGACCTTCAACAACTTTTTCCTGTGGCTTCAACGCGAGCATGTACATAAATGCCCATAGCGGAAGCAGGCTGAGAGTGGCCATTGCCCAGAATGGGATTTTCTTACGTGACTTTGCGGCAACTACGTAACTCGGGTCAGGCTTTGGAGCAGGAGCCGAAGCGGCAACCGGTGCAGCAGATTTTGCAACTGCCGGTGTCGAGGATGTGGTGGCAGGCGCCGATGTACCAGAGTCTGAACTTGCAACGCCTGAAGCAGCTTCCCGTCGTTCCTTCGAACGCTTGAGTAGATGTTCGGGTATTTCAGTCACAGTGTTCCTCGTATACGTCGTGTGCCAATGAGGGTGGTGCCCTCGACAATGATCTTTCCCCACTCTAAATCACGGAATAGGGGCGCGATAAACACTAGGGACTGAGCGCCCCGATTAGGAAATTTCAGTTCAACCGATTGCCCTGAATCTGGTGCTCAACGTCACAGGTGCGCACGATTGCACAACCTCGTTGTTTTCACCTATTTGAGGATTGCCCGACTAGTCTCGGACAGAGATTTGACGAGGAAAGGCATCCCTGCAAACCATGCTGGCAATAGACATTC
>ENA-OUVC01002240-OUVC01002240.1-marine-metagenome-genome-assembly--contig:-NODE-2240-length-11006-cov-2.861744_pt1 | contig 11006 bp, 10 predicted proteins | sample MGYA00248622_ERZ508571 | MGnify/ENA primary metagenome ERZ508571 (study PRJEB26236, sample SAMN06267175) | marine metagenome | isolation source: Columbia River Estuary | place: USA:Columbia River... | reverse complement strand
AGGGCTTCTTCCGCAATGGAGAACTGCCCGTGAAGGTCGGCGCTCAAGCGGGTGCCACCTTGCGCATGGGCCGAAAGCGCCTGTACAACAGCTTGGATAATTTACTTATCCCCAACGTGGTTTATCAAGGACAAGGAGGCGCGCACCAAATTACGGCAGGGGTTTCGTTCAACCGTGGTCCGGTAAGCGGAGGTTTGGCCTACCGCCAAGCTTTGGGAGCTGTGAGCTACAACCCAGATGCATTGGTTGTTCTAGTGGGTTTAGCACCCAACGACGTTCCTTGGCGTTTTGGCTATTCCTACGACTACACCATTTCTCCTTTGAAAAACACCCTGGGCGGAGCGCACGAAGTAACCCTTTCGTACCGATTGGCTTGCCGCACCCGCAAGGCCCGCTACAACGAAATTAAGTGCCCAAAATTTTAAGTTGAAGAGATGAAATCAATCCGCATTGCCGCACTGGCTATCGTCGCCGTACTCAGCCTGGCGTCCTGTTCACGCCCCAAGTCCAGCAACACGGGCATGGACCTGAACGATAAGAAAAATGGTGGTTTTCAAATCAACCTGAAATACAAGGGCCAAAAAACCGGTCCCGGCTTGGTGTTTATCGAAGGCGGTACGTTGATGATGGGACGCGTTGAGGAAGATTTCCAAAAAGATTGGAACAACCAGCCCAGCCGCGTAACGGTTGCTTCTTTCTACATGGACGAAAACGAAGTAACCAATGCAGACTACCGCGAGTACCTCTACTGGTTGCGCCGTGTATACGACTACGATTACTACCCGGAAATTTATACTTCCGCTTTGCCAGACACCCTCGTATGGCGCAACAAATTGGGCTACAACGAGACGTACGTAGAAAACTACTTGCGCCACCCGGCCTACAACTACTACCCCGTGGTCGGTGTTAATTGGTTGCAATCCATGCGCTATTGCTCTTGGCGTACGGACCGTGTGAACGAACAGATTCTGATTGACAAGGGCGTACTGCGTACGATGTACGACCAAAAGGACGACCAGAACTTCAATACGGAAGCCTATTTGTACAAGCCAAACGAATACACGGCACAGAACAAAAAAGGTTTGAAAGATTTAAACCCCAACAGCGGCTACGGTAAAGAGGGTCGTCCGGTGCGTATTGAAGATGGCATCTTGCTTCCGAAGTACCGGCTCCCAACAGAGGCCGAGTGGGAATTTGCCGCCTATGCAGAAGTGGGTAACCGCGTGTACAACCGCACCATAGATCGCAACAAATACACCTGGAACGGTTCCAACGTGCGCAACGGCGAGAAAAACGAACGAGGCGATCTGTTGGCTAACTACAAGCGGGGACGTGGCGACAATATGGGTACCGCTGGTTTCTTGAACGACCAGGCCAACATCACCATGCAGGTGCGCTTCTACCCGCCCAACGACTACGGTTTGTACGACATGGCCGGCAACGTGTCCGAGTGGGTTTTGGACGTGTACCGTCCGTTGAGCGGCAACGATATGGCTGACCACCGCCCCTTCCGCGGAAATGAGTTCCAGCAGTTTGACAACGACTACCAAGGTTTGGGCGAATTATCCGTCCTGACGGAGCCTCAGTACGATAAAGATTCCAACGTGGTTCGCTTGCCCGGTCAGTTGCCGTCCAAAGCCGTTACCGCAGAACAGAACTTAAAGCGCCGCAACTACCAGCAGTCCGACTACCGCGACTACTTGGACGGCGACGTGGAGTCTTCCATCTACTACGAAAAGGGATTGGCTGAAGGTGAGCCCGCCATGTACGCCTACGGTGCTTCTACCATGATTGGCAACCACACCCGCGTGTTCAAGGGCGGTTCTTGGAAAGATCGTGCGTATTGGTTGAGCCCAGGAACGCGTCGCTACTTGGAGCAAGACCTTGCTACGGACGACATCGGATTTCGTTGCGCCATGGACCGCGTTGGTTTCCAAAACACGACCAGCAAGCGCACCAAACTCAGTAAAGACGTGAAGCGCAAGACGTTCCGTCGCTACCGCATGTAATGGAGCAAGTCATCTAGAAAAAAAGCCACCCTCGGGTGGCTTTTTTTTGTGAACCTTTTGCACCTTTGCCTCATGACCACTCCAGAACTGCATTCTCTCTTCATAAAGTCCACTGGGGTTCAAACCGATACCCGCGCGCTTCAACCGAACCAACTGTATTTTGCTTTGCGTGGAGACCGTTTTGACGGCCACGACTACGCAGAGGCCGCTTTGGCCCAGGGTGCTCTTGCCGTTGTAGTGGACCGGAACGTGGGGTCTGGAGATGATCGATGCATTATTGTGCCCGACGTCTTAACCGCTTTGCAGGATTTGGCACGCTACCACAGGATTGCATGGGGCAAACGCGTGGTTGGGCTCACCGGAAGCAACGGAAAAACAACGGCCAAAGAGCTCTTTGCTCGCGTCGCTTCAAGGAAATACAACGTGCTGGCCACCGAAGGGAATTTGAACAACCACATAGGCGTGCCCCTCACCTTGCTTCAATTGAAACCCGAACACGAATTGGCTGTGGTGGAAATGGGGGCCAACCACCAACGCGAAATTTACTCGCTTGCAGGCATGTGCCTCCCCAATTTGGGCTACATCACCAACTACGGCAAAGCGCATTTGGAAGGATTTGGAGGCGTTGAAGGGGTCATCAAGGGAAAGTCGGAGCTGTACGACCGCCTGCGCGAATGGAACGGTACGGCACTCGTGCATACGAACGATGCAGCGCAAATGAGTCGGACAGAGGGACTGGAGCGTTGGACCTTTGGTACCGATTCCCATACCGAAACTCCGTACTTGAGCCTGCCGTCGGACGAACACGGTTTTGCGCAAATTGAGTGTGCTGGGATATGTGTTCAAACGCATTTGACGGGAGCATTTCAATCCACCAACATCGCAGCGGCCATGGCCTTGGCCGATTGGTTGGAAATCAATGCGGAGGAGGCCGCAGCTGCCATCAACAGCTACGTGCCCAACAACAATCGGGCGGAATGGCGCACCACGGAGCGCAACCGGGTTTTACTGGACGCCTACAACGCCAATCCCAGCAGTACGTTGGCTGCCTTGCAAGCATTTGCCCAACTGCCGAATGCGGAAAGTCCGCTGGTCGTACTGGGCGACATGTTTGAATTGGGAGAATGGGCTGCTGGGGAACACCAAGCCATCTTGGATTGGGTACACTCCAACGCACCGCATTGGTCTGTTTGGACCGTAGGACCGCTTTACGCTGCCTGCACAAGGCCGGCAAAACGTACTTTTGCCACCACAGAAGAGGCCTTAAACGAGCTCAACTCCGCCGCCCTAAAGGGAGCCACCGTCTTGATCAAAGGATCCCGCGGCATGGCGTTGGAGCAATTACTTCCTGCGCTCTGAGCGCTTGGAAAAACCAGGCGTTTTTGGCACCGGTTAGTCGGTCAAAAAGTAACCCGATAACCGGCCGATAAACCCAAACGGAAAGGCAATTCTTCGTCGCGTGCGGGGCTAGTGTAGAGCGGGGCAAAACCCAAATCCAAAACAGCACCCAAGACCAGGCGTCCGGACGTACCCATTGCTCGGCTGCCTTGCAGCATTATGCCTCCGGACCAAAAACGTTGGGTTGCTTGTTCGGTCCAATCGTTGGCTCCCGCTTGGAATTTGCGCAATACGTTCACCGACGTGGACGGCCAAACTTCCAAGTTCCAATTTTCGCTTACCTCCGAGATAAATCCAGCGCGCAGGGGAAAGGAAGTGTAATCGCCCCGGTACACCAAGGGTTCTACCGAAAGCATCGGGGAGAATTTAGCCACGTATCCCCAGCGATTGGTTTCTACGCCAACGCCAACGTGCAAGGCTCCGCGCAGCGCCAATGCACCAAAAACCCCGCCGCCGTAATTCAAACCGGGGCCAAAGAGGTTATTCTCTGGATTGGCTACGGTTCCGTCCGGGTTGGTGGACAGTCGGCGCAAACCCACCAAACCTGCACCCCGAACTTCCACAAAACCAACTTTTTCTTTCAGATCGCTGTCCGTGTAAAAGATGGGGGCCGTCGTTTTCTGGGCCCAAGCACTGGAACTCCAGCCCAAGGTTAGGGCGAGTACTGCGGCAAATAAACGTGCTGGATGGTTCATAATTGGCTGAGTTGGTATTTAAAGGTATCCCGGGCTGCCGAAACACCGCTTGGATTTTTGCCGCCTGCAGAGGCGTAAAAAGGTTGACCGCCCCCACCGCCCTGCACGTGTGCGGCAATCGACTTAATCCATTGGTTGATCTGTGCGCCGCGGGCCACCAAATCATCGGATACGGCAACGTGCAGGTTCACCTTGTCGTCTTGCAATACGGCCAAGAAAACGGCCGACGCCGGCTGTGCCTTGAGCGCAAAGCACAAATCCTTCGCCGCTCCGCCGTCCAAGGCACCTTCGTAGGACATAAACCGAATGCCCGAAACCGTTTCCGCCTGGGCCAGCAATTCATCTTTCAATCCCGCGGCCTTTTCGCGTTGGAGCTGCTCCAGCTGCTTGGACATCGATGCGTTTTCTTCCTTCAATTGAAGAACGGCCTCTACGGGCTTCTGGGCGTTGTTTAAGGCCTCCTGAACGGACTTGTACTGCGCCAAGCGGCCGTTGACCCATTCTTCAGCGGCACCGCCTGCAACGGCCTCCAAACGACGCACACCGGAAGCCACCGCACCTTCGCTGGTGATCTTCACCAAGCCCAAAGAACCGGTAGCCGGCACGTGGGTACCGCCGCACAACTCAATGCTGTCGCCAAACTGGATGGTGCGAACGGTTTTTCCGTACTTCTCACCGAACAAAGCCATCGCGCCGCGGGCCTTGGCCGCTTCTAAAGTGCTTTCACGGTTCTCCAACAGCGGGTGGTTCAAGCGAATTTCCGCATTGACTAGGGCCTCTACCTGCGTCAACTCGTCTGCCCCCACTTTCTGGAAATGGGCAAAGTCAAAACGCAGGCCGTCCGGAGACACCAAGGAACCCTTTTGTTCCACGTGGGTACCCAGTACCGTGCGCAAGGCCGCATGCAACAAATGGGTTGCGCTGTGGTGCGCCCCAGTGCGCGCACGCGCCGCAGCATCTACTTCTGCGCGAACGGGCGCGCTCCAGTCCGACGCCTCCGCAGCAACGTAGTGCACCACCTGGCCTGTTTCCTTTTTGGTGTCCACCACGGGCAGCGCCTGGCTTCCCACGTACAAAACGCCCCGGTCGCCCACCTGTCCACCGCTCTCCGCGTAAAACGGTGTTTGGTCCAAAACCACTTGGATTTGCTTGCCTTTGGCAGACTGTACACTTCGGTAACGGACCACACGAGCGTCGCAACGAACTTGGTCGTAGCCCACAAAGCGGGAATTCTCACCGCCCTGTACTTCCATCCAGTCGCCCATTTCTTGAGCCGTGGCGGCACGTGAACGCTCTTTTTGACGCGTCATTTCCGATTGAAAACCCGCTTCGTCCAAGCCAAATCCGCGCTCGCGCAAAATCAGCGAAGTCAAATCCAACGGGAAACCAAAGGTGTCGTACAAACTGAAGGCCTTGGCGCCGTCCACCACACCGCCGGCCGGCATTTGGACCATGGTGTCGTCCAGCAAGCGCAATCCTTGTTCCAGCGTGCGCAAAAAGGCCGCTTCCTCCTCTTGGATGACCTGGGTGACCAATTTTTGTTGCTGGCGAATTTCCGGGAAGCAATCGCCCATTTCCCGGGCCAATACCGCTACTAAACGGTACATAAAGGGCGCATTACATCCCAAAGAACTGTACCCGTAGCGAACTGCCCGACGCAAAATGCGTCGAATCACATAACCCGCACCGCCGTTGGAGGGCAACTGACCGTCCGCAATCGTAAAGGCCACGGCCCGAATGTGGTCTGCAACCACGCGGAAGGCCACATCACCCGCCTCGGATTCACCGCGCTTCTTGCCGGTCATGAGCTCCAGTTCGGCAATCAACGGCTCAAATACGTCTGTGTCGTAGTTGGACTCTTTGCCTTGAATGACTTGGCACAAACGTTCAAAACCCATGCCCGTATCCACGTGCTGGGCGGGAAGCTTTTCCAAGGAACCGTCGGCCTTGCGCAAAAACTCCATGAACACGTTGTTCCAAATCTCAATCACCCGCGGGTGGTCGTTGTTCACCAAATCCGCTCCAGGGAATGCCGCGCGATCTGCTGCTGAGCGCAGATCCACGTGGATTTCCGAACACGGCCCGCAGGGACCGGTATCGCCCATTTCCCAGAAATTGTCCTTTTTGGAACCATACAGAATGCGCTCCTCGGGCACAAACCGGCGCCAAATGGCTTTGGCCTCCTCATCCGGGGCCAAACCGTCCTTCTCGTCGCCCCCAAAAACCGTCACGTAGAGGCGGTCTTTGTCAATTTTGTAGACGTCCGTCAGCAACTCCCACGCCCACGTCAACGCCTCCTCCTTGAAGTAGTCGCCAAAGCTCCAGTTGCCCAGCATTTCAAACATCGTGTGGTGGTACGTATCGTGCCCCACTTCCTCTAAATCGTTGTGCTTGCCGGAAACACGCAAACATTTTTGGGTGTCCGCAATCCGCGGATGCACCACCGGAGCCACGCCCAAAAAGACATCTTTAAACGGATTCATGCCCGCATTGGTAAACAACAACGTGGGGTCGTCCTTGATCACCAGCGGAGCCGACGGTACTACCGTGTGGCCTTTGGAGGCAAAAAAGTCGAGAAAAGTTTGGCGGATTTGGCGCGCGGTCATGTGTACTATCTTAGAAGCGTCAAAAATAGGGCATAATCCGTGGCGCGCAGAATCAAGTACTACTACGACCCCCTCTCCATGGCGTTCAAAAAAATTGAACGCACCTGGAAGCACTGGGTACGCGACGTTTCCCTATTTGCCTTGACCACCAGTTTGGTGGGAATCCTCCTGTTTTTTCTGCTCTCCGCCGTGTTCGACTCCCCCCGCGAAAAACAATTGCAGCGCGAGTTGGACGAAACCAACCTCCAAATGGAAGCCCTTGAAGAGCGAATCGGGGGCATGGACGAGGCACTTAGCGCGCTGGAGACCCGCGACAACGAGGTCTACCGCTTGGTTTTTGAAACGGATCCGCTGCCGCACGAATTGCGCCGTAACCTGGGCAATACGGACCGACGGTACGCACAAATTCGCGGCATGAGCAACGGGGCGCTGCTGGAACGCGTGGACCGAAAGGCTGAAGAAATGGGCAAACGCTTGTACGTGCAGTCCAAATCCCTGGACGAAGTAGTGTCCTTGGCCCAAAACAAAAAACAACTTTTGGAGGCCATCCCGGCCATCCGTCCGGTTCCCGCCAAACGCAACGTTCGGCTGGCCTCCGGCTTCGGCTACCGCGTCCACCCCATCTATAAGGTGCGCAAAATGCATTCCGGCATAGACTTTACAGCCAAAACCGGCACGCCCATTTACGCCGCGGGCAACGGTACGGTGGTCCACCCCGGAGACCTCGGCGGAAGCGGTTACGGCATCCAAATTATCCTATCCCACGGCTACGGGTACCATACCCTGTACGCCCATATGTCCCGCGCTGTAGTGCGCCCGGGCCAGCGCGTCAAGCGCGGCGACCTCATCGGTTACGTAGGCAGTACCGGCCGTTCCACCGCTCCACACCTCCACTACGAAGTGATCAAGAACGGTCGAAAAATCAACCCCATCAATTTCTTTTTCAACGACCTCACCCCGGCCGAATACGCCGCATTGGTGGAAGAGGCCAACCGCACCAACCAGTCCTTTGACTGAGTTCTGCAACGCTCTGCGCAAGCACCACAAGCGGCGCAAGCAGCACCAGCGGCCCAAAAGGATTCCCTAAAATTGCTTTTTACTTCAAGCGCAACCGTTGCCCCGCATAAATGGGCCGACGCTCGCCGATGCCGTTCACGCGGCACAACTCCTGAACCGTTGTTCCGTTGCGCTTGGCAATCGAATACAACGTATCTCCACTCTTTACGCGGTACACCGCACTCGGCGCCGGTGGCGCCTCGTGCAACACCTCGTTGTCTGCCGTGGAAAGCGAAGCGGCCTTGGGCTTGTGGTACGCCCACTTCCCTTGGTGCAGTAAAACGTTTGGATCGCGCAGGGCACCCGTCTTGAAGTCGATCAAAAACTCCGGATTGAACGCGGAACCCATGTACCGCACTTCAAAATGCAAATGGGGGCCAGACGACCGGCCCGTACTTCCGCCCAAGCCAATGGGATCCCCTGCCTTAACGTACTCGTTGGGATCCACAAATAAAGCGCTCAAATGGCCGTAATACGTTTCCAGTCCCGAAAAATGGCGCATGACCACCAAATTTCCGTATCCACCGTAGTTGTAGTCTGAATAACGGATTTTTCCGTCAAAGGCAGCAAATACCGTGTCGCCCGTGGTCAATTTCAAATCAATGCCGTGGTGCATGCGGCGGTGGCGCCAGCCGTAGGAGGAGACCACTTCCCCGCGCACCGGAGTGCGGTAACGTCGGTGGCGAATGTCCGTGGCGCACAACCACAACGTGTCTTGCTGCTGGGACCAATCAAAATCCAAAACATGCACCTTGGTGGTGTCCCAATGGACGCGAAACACTTCCGGTTCCTTGTATTCAAACCGACGGAGCACTTTGTCCGACGTCGCGATGCTGTCCAAATCAACCGCGCGCGCCGCCAAGGCGGCAAAACGTTGCGTTTGTCCCTGAGCACCCGCACCCGCCGCGAGCAGCAGCAGTAAAAAGAGGGATCGAAGGAAGGGACGAAACACGGGTTGTTTTTTTGACAGAAAGGCTAATATACAAAAAAAGGCGGTAAATTTGGGTGAATTCGCGCGCGGATACCTGCCCAAATCCGCCGTCAGTCTGAAAAAACCATGCCAAACATTCCCACTTTCTTCGAAAAGCGCTACTACCCCATCCGGGATGTAGCGGCTATGTTTGAGGTCAATACCTCCACGCTTCGCTTTTGGGAAAAGCAGTTTCCGGAATTGCGTCCCAAAACAAACGCGCGCGGAGTGCGCATGTACTCCCCAGAAAATATTGAAACCTTGCGCCAGATCTACTATTTGGTCAAGGAACGGGGCTTTACCCTAAAAGGTGCAAAACAAAAAAAACAGCAAAATCCAGACGAAACGGCACAAGTGGAAGATGTGGTACGGCGTTTGATGAAGTTGCGAGAAGAACTGCAGCAGTTCAAAAAAACCCTTTAAATTCAAAGACCACACCATGAACCGTTCCAACATCATCCTCCTTTCTGTAGTGGGCTTCTTGGTCCTGACCCTCTTGTGGGGCATTGGCCGGTACAACAATTTAGTTTCTTTGGACGAGGGCTCCACCGGCCAGTGGGCCAACGTGGAAAGCGCTTACCAGCGCCGGAGCGACCTCATTCCCAACCTGGTGAATACGGTTAAGGGTTACGCCAAATTTGAGCGCGAAACCTTGGAGGCCGTTGTGAATGCGCGCGCCAAAGCAACCTCCGTTTCCGTAGATCCCACCAATCTTTCTCCAGAAAAATTGGCCGCGTTTCAACAAGCGCAAGCCGGGGTAGGCAGTGCGTTGGGTCGACTGCTCGTTACGGTTGAAAAATATCCGGACTTGAAGGCCAACCAAAACTTCCTGGACCTGCAAAAGCAGTTGGAAGGAACCGAAAACCGCATCAAAGTAGAGCGCGATCGCTTCAACGAGAGCGTGAAAGGCTACAACACCGCGGTCAAGCGCTTTCCGGGCAACCTCATTGCGGGCATGACCGGATTTGCCGCCAAAGGGTACTTTGAGGCCGAAGCCGGTTCGGAACAGGCGCCCGACGTCAACTTCGAATAAGCACGGTGCCTCAACTTACACCGAGCGAAGAAAAGGCTGTTGTGTCTGCCATTGCGGCAGCCGAGCAACGAACCAGCGGCGAAATCCGCGTGCATTTGGAAAAGAAATGCGCCCCAGACCAAGCCTACGCAGAAGCGGTTCGCTGGTTTGAGAAACTCCGCATGCACCAAACCCAAGAACGTAACGGCATCTTGTTTTTGTTGGCCCCCGAATCCCACGCCTTTGCCGTGGTGGGGGATGCTGGCATCCACGCCTGCGTAGACGATTCATTTTGGGAAGACGTTCGCGAGGCCGCGCTGGCGCATTTCCGCGAAGGTCGGTTGGGCGACGGCTTGGTCGCGGGCATTCATCTGTGCGGCGAGCAGTTGCACGAACATTTTCCGTTTGACGGAAAAACGGATCAAAACGAATTGTCGGACGAAATCAGTCGGAACGCATGAAAAACGTACTGATTCGCGGACTCTTCTTGGTGCTTGGCTTCTGGAGCATGCTGCAGACACTAGCCGCCCAAGATTTGGGCAAATGGTCCAAAAGCGATGGTTTGGTGGTTGTACGCACGGCCAATAATCCGCTGAGCGCGGAGGAAGAACAGGCGTTGGAAATTTTGCTGCAAACCCGGCTGGATTCCACCGGAGCGCGTTTGGTGGTGGTTCTGACCGACGGCATACAGGACGACATCAACCTCTACGCGGTGGAGTTGGGCCAGCGTTGGGGCATTGGTTCCGCAGACGAAGACAACGGCGCCCTGCTCCTGGTGGATTTAGAAAACCGACAAATGGCGTTGCAGGTGGGGTACGGTTTGGAGGACGAACTCCCGGACATCACCTGTTCGCACATCATTCAAAACGAAATTGCCCCTGCCTTTAAAACGGGCAACGTGGCCGAAGGCCTGCGGGCCGGTGCTGAAGCCGTTTTTGCAGCCACGCAAGGCCAGTACCTGGCCGCTTTGCGCGCCCTCGGCGCTGTAGCCGGGCAACTGCGCCAGCGTGGCCGCCCAAGCCCGGCTTTGCAAGACTTGCAACAAGGCCAGCACGGGCGGCTGCGTCAGCGCTGATTTGAGGCACACCAGGTGGTAGCGCTCCTGCGCCAGAGGCACAAAATCCAGCCCGGCGCTTTGCGCCGCCACGGCAATGCCCAGCGCCGCTTGAGCCTGCCCGGCCGCCACTGCATGGGCCACCGCCGCATGGGAAGGCTCGGTGCGCGCATAGCCGTTGATCTTGGCCGCAGCCAGCCCGGCCT
>ENA-OUVC01002239-OUVC01002239.1-marine-metagenome-genome-assembly--contig:-NODE-2239-length-11014-cov-2.717747_pt1 | contig 11014 bp, 9 predicted proteins | sample MGYA00248622_ERZ508571 | MGnify/ENA primary metagenome ERZ508571 (study PRJEB26236, sample SAMN06267175) | marine metagenome | isolation source: Columbia River Estuary | place: USA:Columbia River Estuary... | reverse complement strand
TGCCCTACTTAGAGACCCTAAAGGGTAAACCAGATGGCAAGCTTATTTTAGTAACTGCTATTAATCCCACGCCAGCAGGCGAAGGTAAGACCACAACCACCGTTGGTCTAGGCGATGCTCTGAATCATATTGGTAAGAAAGCCATGATCTGTTTGCGTGAGCCCTCCTTGGGTCCGGTGTTTGGGGTTAAGGGTGGTGCTGCGGGTGGTGGTTATGCACAAATTGTGCCGATGGAAGACATTAATTTGCACTTCACGGGTGACTTTAGTGCCATCGCGCTTGCTAATAATCTTCTGGCTGCATTAATTGATAACCATATTTTCCATGGCAATACATTAGGCATTGATAGTCGGCGCATTCAATGGAAGCGTGTGGTGGATATGAACGATCGTGCCTTGCGTCACATCACGAATGGCTTGGGTGGCCCAGGTAATGGCTATCCGCGTGAGGATGGCTTTGATATTGTGGTGGCCTCTGAGGTCATGGCAATCTTTTGTCTCGCAACTTCTTTGGATGATCTTAAGGAACGTCTTGCAAATATTGTGGTGGCCTATACGCGGGATCTCAAACCCATCTTGGCGAAGGATCTGAATGCTCATGGCGCTATGACCGTTTTACTTAAAGACGCTCTTGCACCAAACTTAGTCCAGACCCTTGAAAATAATCCGGCCTTTGTGCATGGCGGCCCCTTCGCCAATATTGCACACGGCTGTAATTCGGTGATTGCCACTCAGGCGGCCTTGAAGTTAGCCGACTATGTGGTCACCGAAGCGGGCTTTGGTGCCGATCTTGGGGCTGAGAAGTTTATTGATATCAAATGCCGCAAGTCGGGCTTACGCCCTGCTGCTGCAGTAATCGTAGTCACTGTGCGTGCCATGAAATACCATGGCTATGCAGAGCTTGCTGATCTCACTAAAGAGAACCTCTCTGCGCTTGAGAAAGGCCTCGTTAATCTAGAGCGCCATGTCGAGAACATTACACAGGTCTATCAAATCCCCTGCGTGGTTTCTATCAATCAGTTCTTAAGTGATACGCCTGCAGAGATTGATCTCATTAAGAAGCGGATGGAGAAACTAGGGGTTAAAGTAGTGATCGCCTCGCATTGGGCTCATGGTGGTAAAGGTGCAGAAGAGCTAGCAAAGATCGTGGTGCAGCTTTGCGACTCTCCTTCCAAAATGCAGTTTGTCTATGAAGAGTCGGACTCCTTGTGGGATAAGATTAATCACATTGCGAAGAAGGTCTACCGTGCCAGTGAGGTGACCGCAGATTCCAAGATTAAGGTGCAGATCCAAGGATTACAAGATCAGGGCTATGGTCATTACCCTGTGTGTGTTGCCAAGACCCAGAGCTCGTTCTCAACCGACGCTAAGTTACGTGGCGCTCCTAATAATCATGTGATTAATATCCGTGAGGTACGTCTTGCGGCTGGTGCTCAATTTGTGGTGATGGTATGCGGTGACATCATGACCATGCCCGGTCTTCCGAAAGTACCATCAGCCGATAAGATTGATCTGATCAACGGCAAGGTGGTGGGCTTGTTTTAAAGACTTAGTAGTTTGCGCGCTTCGGTTGCGCTCGCTACGGTTCTGCCCTTACTGACCACTAGCTCGGCAACCCTCTCTACAAGTTCTGCATTGCTATTGGCCACACGGCTTTTATCAAAGCGCACATTGTCTTCTAACCCGGTGCGAACATGACCGCCTAGTTCAAGTGCCCACTCGTTCATCGTGAGTTGATGTTTACCAATCGCAGCTGCGGTCCAAGTGGCTTCGGGCATCACTTCCTGGAGTTCTTTAATCAAAAACTCCAAGACCGAACGTTTGACTGGCATGGCATTGGGTACACCCATCACAAATTGCACATGCGCTGGTGAGGCGATGAGTCCGCGCTCAACCAGATTGACTGCGTTATAGAGCATGGCCAGATCAAAGATCTCGATTTCTGGCTTGACGTGATACGTTTGCATCGCTTGGGCGAGCTCATCGATGAGTGATGGTGGGTTCTCATAGATCATGTTGGGAAAGTTCACTGATCCGGTTGCGAGGGACGCCATATCGGGAGCGTGCTTGAGCATTGCACCGCGCTCACTTTGACTGCGCCCTCTGCCACCGGTAGAGAACTGCACAATGATGTCTGGGCAATGTTTACGAATCCCCTCTTGCACTTGGGCAAATAGTTCGGGGTCGGAGCTTGGGCTCTCATCGGGCTTGCGCACATGGATGTGCACTAGCGCTGCACCTGCTTCATACGCAGCGTGGGTCGACTCAATTTGTTCGCTGACGGTCACTGGCAATCCAGGGCAGTCTTTTTTACGAGGTACGGATCCGGTGATGGCTACAGAAATGATGGCTGGGGTGGTCATGGTGTATTTCTTTTAGGTACGAGAAGCAAAACGGCCCACGCAGCTATCTTTGTGGGCCGTCCTTGCAAGTAGGGCTCGATTACTTCTTCAAATTAAGCTGGGCCCCTAGTTTGCTATAGAGATCAAATTGCTCTTTGGCAAATTTCTCAGTATCTTGTGGTGAGCGAATCGCTGGGATGGCACCCACCGTATCATTACCCCGACCCCAGTTTGCATCTTTGGCTACATCTCTGAGAACCGCTTGCCATTTGGTCACCACTTCAGCAGGAAGTCCAGGTGGGCCATAGAGTCCGCTCCATCCCATCACTTGCTCTAAATTACTGACCCCCATTTCTCTGGCTGTTGGTACATCGGGGAAGTCTTTTAGGCGATTGGGTGTTGAGGTTACGAGTGCGCGCATCGCACCGCCCTTAATTTGGCCGACCATGGTGGTGAGGTTGTTGCAGATGAACTGCACCTGTCCGCCAAGTAATGCCGTGGTTGCTTCACCGCCTCCCTTGTAGGGAATCATCATCGCCGCTGTCGATGGCAAGCCAATTTGACTGAGGATCACTTCCACTGCCAAGTGTTGGGTTGTTCCAGGACCAGCGGTTGCGTAGTTCAGCTTTCCTGGATTAGTACGAATCGCCTCAATCAAATCCTTCATGGTTTTGTAAGGCGCATCGGGCTTCACGACACACACCACGGGATTGAAATCGAGTAATGAAATGAAGGTAAAGTCGTTCCACTTATAGGGTGTGCTGCTATCGAGCGCTGGAGTAATCGCTTGTGAGCCACCGCGGGATACTAATAAGGTGTATCCGTCTGGGGCTGCAGTTCTTACGCGCTGTGAGCCAATCGTGCCAGAGGCACCAACGATGTTGGTGACGATCACCGACTGCCCGATGAGCTTACTCGCAACGACCGAGAGATTTCTGCCTGAGAAATCGCTATCACCACCCACGGCATACGGTGCTACTAGGGTGATGGTTTTGTTGGGGTAGCTTTGGGCAAGTGCTGTTCCAGTGCCGAGGGCGGCCATCAATGCCCCTGCGATGACTGTCTTACCAATAAGGCGTTTACTGACTAAAAACATGGTGTCTCCTCCACTTTGGGATGTTCTTTGTACAACTTTTAATAGTACAAGCCAGTTGGGGGCAATCCAATAAGGGTATTAACTAGGTAGGCAGGCTTAGACCGACAGTTCAACCGATAGTTTGGTTCCTGGCACGATGATGCCGCCTCGATCTCCCGGAGTCACAGAGCCCCAGCGGGAGGCAAAGTAATCGGGCAGTGGTCGTGCCGTGGTGGGTGCAATCCACAGACGCAGAAGATGGCGGGCCCGTTCGGGTTCTGGCCAGTTATAAAAATCATTCCTGGAGTGCAAGATCTGATGGTTATGTAAGAACTGGATATCGCCAGGTTCAAAGGCCATCTGCAGAGGAAAGCCGGGTTCTTGCAAGATCGCATCGATCAAATCCATCACCTCGATTTGTTCTTTAGTGAGTCGTGGCGCATTGGGGAATCTGCTTTGGGCCTCTTCAATATAGTGGCGTAGATACACGCACGATAGATGTCCTTGATACCAATTAAAGATCGGAATCTCAAACCAGGGGTCTTTGCCCTCGGGTACTTCACCACGACGATCGGTGGGGTACGGAGTGAACATTGCGGAGATTAAATCGGGGCGACGCTTCACCATCTCGTTATAGAGCGCCATCGAGCTAGCAATAAATGACTCCCCGCCTTCTTTGGCTTTTTGCAAACAGAGTAAGCCCACAATATCAGCCGAGTCGGTGTGGTAATCAAGCTTCTTATTGGTTTGGTAAAACCGTGCACCTGCTTCGACTTTGGCGCCTTGATCTCGTACATGCCCAAGAAGATGCCCTTTGCCATTGCTACTGCGTAAGCTCCCCATATGTCGTCCAATGCCCATATAGATGGTAGCTGCTTTCTCAATCGTCCAGTTCTGAATCGGCAGACCGCGTAGCATCACAAAGCCTCGACCTTGCATGAGCTCATGCAAGACATCCGCAATAAATGGTTTTAGGGTCGCTACTGGAAATGACTCGGTGGTGATGTTCTCTAGTGCAATGCCGGTTTTGGCAAAGTGATCGGCAGCAGTTTCTAGTTCAGCAATTTGCGCGGGGGTCCAGTGCACGATCCAACTTGGGCTTTCTTGAATCTCTTTGCCCTGCCAGGCACAACTTCCTTTGATATACCCCGGCATACTTCCCACGGTATTTACTGCGAGGCCAGCTTGCATGCTCTTCTCCCTAATTCATTGCTATGAGAGCTAGTCTATTACAAAAAATGGCTATTTTGAGGGCTAAATGGGGGTTTTGAGAACCAATAGTTTGTTTATTGCTCTCTTTTATAACCAATTGCTATAGATGAGTCTAGATGACTCGGGGTGAGTACTAGTCCGCTCTTTTTGATGAAAAGTTTCCTAGCGCTATCAATGGTCGTTTTTTGAAAAACTTTCATAGCGCTAGTTTGATGGACACCGTCGCGCTAATATAAAGTAGCCTCGCGCGATAGGTGTTCGCCAATAATAATTTCTCCGCTGCGTTGATATAGCTACTTGAGTTTGCAAGGATCAGGAAACTATGCAAGCCTCTAAGATTTATTGGTAAATTATAAAATTGGTTACTATGAAAGTTAGTTTTTAGCCATCAATATCTGGAGCGTATATTTTGAAAAAAAGCGTTCAATATCTTTTTAAAATCTCTATTGCCTTAACCCTTGTGCATTCCTTATCAGCGGGGGCGCAAAACATACCACCTCATGCTGAGGGTTTAAAAGAAGAACTTATTACAGTAGACCTAGCTGGTAATAAGAAACAAGTTGGTGTGTATTCCACAAAAATAGGGGTAGATAAACCAACCCGCTTAGCCGTTTTATTGCCTGGTTACCCATCAGTGGTTCGTCCAGTTGTAGAGGCCGGCGTCATGACAAACTCTAAATTGACCGGAAACTTTTTAATTCGGTCGCGTCGATTTTTAGCCGATATTAATATAGCTACTCTGATTGTGGACTGCCAATCTGATAGTGGCGACTACTGCTCTAGCTCCTACCAAGCCTCAAAGCAACGGCAACAAGATGTTGATAAATTAATTGCTGAAGTTAAAGCTAAGAACCCGTCCATCGCTGAAGTTTGGCTGGTAGGTACTAGTATGGGCACTATTTCGTCGTCCTTCATGCCCCTTCATAATCCTACCGGTTATGCTGGCGCAATACATACAGCATCGATCACAGAGCCTTATGCCAGCAATTCTTATCGTGAATTAGGTGACTTTAATTATAAAAAAGCAAGCACACCACAATTTTTCGTTCACCATGCTGGCGATCCTTGTTATTTGACAACCTACACTGGTGCTAAGTCAATAACAGATAAGTACAAATTGCCATTAGTAACGGTTACTGGTGGCGGTGACTTCAGTGGAAACGCTTGTAATGCTTTTACTGAGCATGGATTTCGCGGTAAGGAAAAAGAGGCCATGGCTGCTATTGGGGGAATCATAAAAACTGGAACAGCTAGCCAGCTTGATATCAACTGATCTAATTTAATTGATTAATTTAATTAATATTAGAGATAAGTAAATAGTAATCTACACTCTATAAAACTACTTCAATTATTCAACACACTGAGGCACGACTCATGAAACTGATAGCAAAACTTTTTATTGCATTGACCGTTGTCTTAGCGAGTAATTTTGCGTTGTCACAAAGCTACCCGACCAAGACCATCAAACTTGTTGTGCCCTTCCCCCCCGGAGGTCCAACCGATATTGTTGCCAGACCCTTGGCGCAAATGCTGGGTGAATCGATGAAACAATCGGTCATTGTTGAAAATAAAGGGGGCGCAGGTGGATCAGTAGCTGCGGATTTTGTTGCTAAGTCACCGCCAGACGGCTATACCATCATGGTTGGAACGGTTGGGACTCATGCTATTAATGGCAGCCTCTACAGGCAACTGCCGTATGACATGACCAAAGACTTTACGCCAATCGCTTTGGTTGCAAGTGCACCGGTAGTGATCGTAGTGCCCACGAGTAGCAATATCAAAAATTTGGCTGATCTCATTCGCGAAGCGAAGGCAAAGCCAGATTTCATTGCATTTGGAACTGCGGGAAATGGAACACCAGGGCATTTAACAGGCGCCCTTTTTGAAACCGCTACCAAGATCAAGCTCAAGCATATTCCGTATAAAGGTAGCGCCCCTGCCGTCACGGATTTACTGGGTGGGCAAATTCCATTGATGTTTGATCCGATTCAATCCGTTTTGCCCCATATCCAATCGGGTAAGTTAACCGCATTAGCCGTAACTAGTAAAACTCGCTCTCCGCTTTTGCCCAATGTACCAACGGTTGCCGAATCGAACTACCCTAATTTTGAATCTACCGCATGGTGGGCTGTATTTGCACCCGCAAAACTTCCCGAAAATGTCACAACTGTCCTGACTAATCAGGTTCAAAAAATTGCATCATCCGCAGCCTTTAAAGAAAAGCTTGGCAATGTGGGCGTTCAACCCAATACAAACTTCAAAGAATCCCTAAGCAACTTCCAAACTAGAGAGATCGCAAAATGGGCGATTGCTGTGCGCGACTCTGGCGCCTCACTCGATTAAAAGAATATGATGAAATTAAATAGCGAAGAACAAGCTATGTTGGCTGGAGACTTGGGTCCCGTTCGCAAGCTTGCCATGGAACACCAGGTCAAGGTTGGTGAGTTCTTTGGAGCACAGGATATGGTGCCTGTTTCCCAAGCACACATCATGGCCGATACCGAAAGTCTAGGCGAGGCAGGTGTTGTCTGGCTAGAGATGTTGGCAAAACACCCATCAAAAGATCGCGTGGTTCGCATTCCTACGATTACCGATCCAAGGGGCACTGACTTTAATAAAGCCAAGCAGCTTGGTCAGACAGACACCATGATTTCTTTGGAGCGTCGCGCAATCGCTGCCTTTGTCAAAATGGGTATTTCCATGACCGATACCTGCATCAACTATCAAACGATTATGGCTCCAGTATTTGGTGAGCATGTTGCTTTTGGTGATACGGGTGTGGTGATTTACTCCAATAGTATTTGTGGCGCCCGTTCAAACTTCGAGGGTGGCCCATCGGCCCTATCCGCTGGCTTAACCGGAAGAACTCCTCGTTATGGCTACCACTTAGACGTGCATCGTCAGCCAACACATCGCTTTCGAGTATCTTGGACACCTACTTCGCTCAATGAATGGGGAGCTTTAGGGGGTCTGATTGGTCGCAAATCAGGAACCTATTGGTCTGTTCCGGTGATTGAGGGTATTGAAGGACGTCCAGGCTCGGATTCGCTCAAGCATTTTGGGGCCGCCATGGCAAGCTTTGGATCATCTGCTTTATTTCACATCTTAGGCGTTACCCCTGAGGCGATCCATGCCAGAGATTTAAAGTTTGATCATTTACCTGTGATTGAGATTTCGCAAGCGGACGTGATGGCTTTACAGAACTCCTATCGCGTGAGTGATGAGATTGATGTCGTCGTTTTCTCAGCACCTCAACTGAGTCTACTAGAAATGAAATCCGTTGCTGAACTCTGTGCGGGCAAGACATTTAAGAAGCCCTTATTAGCAGTCACAAGCCCCCAAGTAAAACCGGACTCCGATCGAATGGGGTATACCGAACTCATCGAAGCAGCCGGTGGCACGGTCTTTTCTGGAATGTGTTTCTACCAGTCATACGCTAGAGAAATTGCCGAAGCGAATGGCTGGAAGCGCCTCGCAACCAATAGCGCGAAGATGGTCAATATCTTAGGTGGCTATGGCTACACACCGATCTTAGCGTCGATGGAGGACTGTGTCCGTGCCGCAGAAACCGGGAGTCTTGCATGAGTCAAGTATTTAAAGCAAAACATGCGCAAGGTGATGTGGTCGAGGGAATTTGCCTGACTGCCAATGACGGATTCTCTGCGCGCTACGATCTAGATCGAATCAAAGGCGTTTTTACAAGACCAAGCCACAAACTATTTGGTGAGGCTTACAACAACAAAATTTTGGTTTTAGATACCGCTAAGGGTGGAGTGGCGAGTGCTTGGATGATCTATGAAATGAAAAAGCGCGGTCTATGCCCCTCTGCCATTATTTTTAATACGGTCAATCCCATCTTAGCCCAAGGAGCTGCTCACGGCGGTATTGCGATGCTGAGTGGCTTTGATTGCGACATTACGGCAGCGATCCCGACGGGTTCAAGTTTGCGCGTTGATCCAAAAAATCAAACGGTTGAAATTCTTTAGAAAGAAATAGTCATGAGCCCTCTTCCCCATCCCCAGACTCTGTTAGATGCCTTAGCCAAGTTTGATACCCCCACGATTTGCAATGCCCTGGAGTTAATCGAACCATCGTATCGCAATCAGGGCTTTACCTCAGAGCCCCTGCAGTGCATTTATCCTGCCCTACCCCCCATAGTTGGCTATGCACGCACTGGCACCATTCGGGCTATTCAGGGATCACGAATTAGTCCAGAGGAGCAAAAAGAACTGCGGATTAAATGGTACCAATATGTCGATGAAGGTCTTAAGCCCAGTATTGTTGTGTTACTCGATTTAGATGGTGCACGCGCTGGGTTTGGGGCATTTTGGGGCGAAGTCAATACCCATGTTCATCGCGGCCTGGGTGTTAAAGGGGTCGTTACGAATGGATCAATCCGAGATATCCCCATGAATGCGAGCCATTTTCAATTACTAGCCGGTAGCGTCATGCCAAGCCATGCGCACGTACATGTCGTCGATATGGACGTCCCCGTAACCGTTGCTGGAATGGCAGTTCAGCCAAATGATTTAATTCATGCCGATCAACATGGTGCTGTGGTGATTCCATATGCAGCGGCTGAAAAGATCAATCACGCAGTGGAGTTAATTGCAAAGAAAGAGGCAGTTATTATTAATGCATCCAAAGAAAGCCATTTTTCTTGGGAAAGCTTACGCAATGCCATTAATCTGTCAGCAGATATTCACTAATAACTAGGAGACTTTATGAGACACGATCAATCAAGCTACCCAAGACGCAAGCTATTAGCCGCATTTATTTTTCTGGCGCTACCGTTTACCGCTTTTGCACAATCGAGCGACTGGCCCAATCGACAGGTCTCAATCATTGTTCCTTTTCCAGCTGGTGGCGCTCTTGACATTACCGCGCGTGAAATCGCATTACGCCTTACGAGTAAATTTAAACAACCGTTTATCGTTGAAAATCAACCCGGTGCCGGTGGCCTAATCGCCTCCCGTAATTTTGCTAAAAATAAGCCAGACGGTTACACGCTGTTAGTGGCTTCAACCGGTCAGCTAGCAGTTCATCCAGCAGTGTTTAAAAACCTCCAGTACAACCCCTTGACGGATTTAACGCCGATTATTCAGTTAACGACTGCGCCCTTTTTAGTGGCCGTCAACGCAGATTTTCCGGGTAATAATGCGCGTGACTTAGTGGCCTTTATTAAGAAAAATCCGGGTAAAGTTAATTACTCGTCAACTGGGATTGGAACCTTAGTCCACCTTGCCGGTGAAATGATTAACATTGAAGCCAATGGGGACGCCACGCATGTGCCATTTCAAGGCGGCCCTCCGTCGATGGCGGCAATCGTTAGTAATAATGTCACCTATACCGCCTCCAATATTTCAAATCCTCTGCCATTAGTGAGGGCAGGAAAACTAAAAGCAATCGCCACCACGGGTGCGAAGCGGCCTGCGGAATTAGCAGATATTCCAACCATGCAAGAAAGTGGTTTTCCTAATTTTGAGGTGACTGTTTGGGTGGGTCTTTTTGGACCGAAGAACCTACCCCCTAACTTAGTGAATGTGATCTATAAAGTGGTCAATGAAACGCTTGCAGACCCAACCCTGATTAAGAAAATGGCGTCGGTTGGTGATGAGCCAGGCTCCAGAAATCCACAAGAATTCTCCCAGTTCATTGCCAAAGAGGCTAAAAAATTCTCAGTCATTGCCAAACAAGCAAAAATTGAGATTGATTAAGAGGCATACACGAGTGCAACAGCACGATCGCCTGATGTGACAATCACTCTATTGCTAGAGATTATTTGTTCTTCTTACCGTCTTTGCTGACCTTACCCAAAATGGATTGCAACAGGGGGTTTGCTTTAATGCCCTCTTTGCCCTTGCCAGTTTTCTTCGCCAGGTCGGCCTTGGTGGCGTTTTTCATGCGGTGGGCAATGGTGAGCCCTTGGCGTTTGGCAAGATCGGTGGATTTAAGGGTCATGATGGGTGGTGAAGGTTAGCTCTATCGCCCATTATCGTTCAATTATGTCAACCATCCAATGGCGAATCGAACCCAATACATATGATCATCTGAACCATCAGCAACTGTAATCGTCCACACGTCGTCCATTTAAAAAATACATACGACTTCGCCCTCACCCCACGGCCATGGGGTGAGGCAAAGTATTCATTCAGATTGTTAAAGAGCGTACAGCTACTAATCAAATTAATAAAAGTTTGGTTTTATTGATCCTTTGGTACTGCCATTTTGTTTTGCAAAATGACCTATTTATTTCGTATCACCCTCCTTATCCTTTTGATCATCGGCCTGATCAATATCTTGCATAGGTAAGGCATTCGGTTTAGACATAAGGATTGCATCTTGCTTTTCATACTGGTCCATAAGCGCTAGCATTTGAAACCCCT
>ENA-OUVC01002235-OUVC01002235.1-marine-metagenome-genome-assembly--contig:-NODE-2235-length-11019-cov-2.513983_pt1 | contig 11019 bp, 4 predicted proteins | sample MGYA00248622_ERZ508571 | MGnify/ENA primary metagenome ERZ508571 (study PRJEB26236, sample SAMN06267175) | marine metagenome | isolation source: Columbia River Estuary | place: USA:Columbia River Estuary... | reverse complement strand
AGCTCATATCGACGGGGAGGTTTGGCACCTCGATGTCGGTTCGTCACATCCTGGGGCTGGAGAAGGTCCCAAGGGTTGGGCTGTTCGCCCATTAAAGTGGCACGTGAACTGGGTTCAGAACGTCGCAAGACAGTTCGGTCTCTATCTGTGGTGGGCGTTAGTAAATTGCGAGGACATGCTCTTAGTACGAGAGGACCGGAGCGTATGTACCGCTGGTGTATCTGTTGTGCCGCCAGGTGCAGTGCAGAGTAGCTATGTACAGACAGGATAAGCGCTGAAAGCATCTAAGCGCGAAACCTTCCTCAAGATGAGTTTACTTTTAAGTGCCGTCAAAGACTATGACGTTGATAGGCTATAGGTATACAGGTGGTAACATCAAAGCCGAGTAGTACTAATTGCACGTAAGCTTTATAAAATATTAATATTACGGAGATTGCTTTCACTGATATGTCACCTTATTTAGGTTGTGAACAGGCTACGGCTGGTTCGATAAAAAACAACCCAAGATCTTATGGTGGTATTGCCGAGGGTGTTCACCTCTTCCCTTTCCGAACAGAGAAGTTAAGCCCCTCATGGCCGATGGTACTGCACAACAATGCGGGAGAGTAGGTAGCTGCCATATTTATTTTAAAAGCCTCAGAGTAATCTGAGGCTTTTTTGTTTTTAATCCCTACTCCTATCAAATCTAACGCATCCGCAATCTCATCCGCAATCATCCGCATCCTCAATCATCATAACCCAAAAACATAAAAGCCACCAATAGGGTGGCTTTTTTGCTAATTATTAAGTATGGTATTATTTATATAGTATTACATAATCCCATGCAGCTAAGTTTAAACCTAAGCTTGAAGATGTCTTTTTGTTTGTTTTGAAATTTGTAAAGTCAACAAAATTAATAGGGTAGTTGGTGCTTATGGTTTCATTAGATAAATTAGTAATGACTATTAATTTATGTGTTCCATAATTTCTTTCGAAACCTAATAGATTTTTATTCTCTAAGCTATAAAATTGAAAGTTTGCATTATTATTAAATACGGTATTTGTTCTCAATTGCAACATTTTCTTGTAAAAAGGTGCACGCTGTAAGTTGTTTATTGTAATAGTATCTTTTTCAAAAAATGATATAGCCTCAGTTGTTGGTTCTTCTTGTCCATTATAAATTAATGGAATGGTATTAGGTAATGTGAAGCTAAGCATAGAAAAAACCTCATGTGTATTGCCAGGCATAGTACCAAAATCTGCTTTATTCCAACTGTTTTCATCATGGTTAGAGGTGAAGTACATTTGTAATTTTCTACCAAATAAATTATTTGAATTTTCAATATTGTTTTTTAAATCAGTAGCATTTTTTTTACCTAATACAACATCTTTCATCATGCTAAAAGATGACCACATATAACAGGCATCAAATCCAGCATTATAAATAGCGGTGTCTTCAGCTTCTGCTAAAAAGAATAATGGTTTTTTTGCTGTATTACGCAAACTACTTATAGCCATTTTCCAAAAACTTGCAGGTACTTCTGCAGCTACGTCACAACGGAAACCATCGATATTAGTTTCTTTAACCCAATACTGTAAAGAGGCTTTCATGGAATCTCTTAAGGCATAATTGTTATAGTTTAATTTTCTTACATCTGTCCAGTCAAAAGGTGCTATAGGTTGGTGTGTAATACTATCTAAAACATAAAATTCTGGATGTGTTTGTAGCCAATTATGATCTGCACCTGTATGGTTGGCAACCCAATCTATGATTACATAAAATCCTTTTGAATGTGCTTTATCAACAAGGTGTTTCCAATCTTCTAAAGTACCAAACTGAGGATTCACTTTTTTGTAGTCTTGTATAGCATAATAGCTACCTAAATTACCTTTTCTATCTTTAACAGAAATAGGGTATATAGGCATAAACCATAAGGTTTTTACGCCCATATCATGTAAGCGGTCTAAATGCTTTTCAAATGCCTTAAACGTACCTTCTGGTGTTATTTGTCTAATGTTAACTTCGTAAATATTATTTTGATTAGCAATAGTAACTTGCTGTGCATTTGCAATTTGACAAAGCAGTATTGCTTTAAATAATAATCCTATTTTTTTCATGCTGTTTTTTTATTTTATAGAGTTGGATAGTTGTTTTTCTAGTAAACTAATTTCTTGAGTGGTTAAATTTCTCCAAGTGCCTGTCTTCAAATTATCTAAATGCAAGTGCATAATTCGAACCCGTTTCAATGATTTAACGGTATATCCATAAATGGCACACATCCTTCGTATTTGTCTATTGAGACCTTGTGTTAATATAATCCGGAATCGTTTTGGCCCTTCTTGTTTTATAGTGCAAGGTTTAGTGGTAGTACCTAACATCTTAACGCCTTTACTCATGCCCATGATGGCTTCTTGTGTAAGCGGATTATCAACGGTTACAATGTATTCTTTCTCGTGATTATTTCCGTCGCGTAAAATTTTGTTTACAATATCTCCATCGTTGGTTAGTAAAATCAGACCTTCTGAATCTTTATCTAAGCGGCCAATTGGAAAAATTCGTTTAGGATGATTTATAAAAGTAATAATATTGGTTTTGTCTTTTAGGTCGGTAGTAGAAGTAATACCTGTTGGTTTATTAAAGGCAATATAAATTGGTTTTGTCTTTTTAATTAAGGGCTCACCATCTACTTCAACAACATCTCCAATATTTACTCTAGCACTTAATAAGCACAATTCATCATTTATTGTTACGCGTGCTTGTTCTATCAACTTTTCTGCTTCACGTCTTGAACAGAACCCGGTATTGCTAATGTATTTGTTTATTTGAATGCCTTTAGTTTCGTTCGATACTTTTCCTTTCTTCATTAATGTAAAAATAAAAAAAAACGGTTACAATGCTGTAACCGTTTTTTTGAAGTTTTTATATTTTTATCTTACCAACATAAAGTCGCCAGATTTTTCTTTTATAGTTCCATCACTACATGTATATTTCACGTAATAGAAATATGTTCCTGGATCTTGGGCTTTACCATTAAATGATCCATCCCATCCAATATACATACTTACCGTTTGGAATACGGTTTGTCCCCAACGATTTACAACTCTAAATTGATGGATATCTTGGTTAGGTTGAGATACGATTCTAAAGATATCATTTTTACCATCGTTATTTGGAGAGAACGCATTAGGTATGAAAATATCGCAACATGCTTTTGCATTCATATAAACACTGTCTTTTTGCATACATCCCCAGTTGTCCTTTGTAGTTAAGTGAATATAACCAGAGAAGGTAACATTTGCTGAAACGACTGATGTAGTATTACCATTATAGAAGAATCCAGCTGGTGTCCAAGTGAAGTTTAAATTTGGCGCATCATCAGCAACTAAAGATATGGTATCGTTAGCGCAAATATCTACACCAGTAGCTCCTTGTATATTCGCAATTGGTAAATCATGAACAGTAACCAACATAGTGTCTGGTTTTGTTACACAATTATCAAGTACACCGGTTAATTGAACTACTTTAGTTCCTGGGCTTGTCCATACTACACCCATAGGGCCAGCTTGATTATTACCATAAATTACATTAGCACCATCAAAATCCCAATTGTATAAATCAATTCGAGCATGTGTAGTATTGTTTAGATTTACTTGAACTAGGTCGTTTAAGCAGACATCTGCTTTTGCGATGATGTCCAATACAGGCACCTCTTTAACAATGATGATATGTGATTCCATAATGCTAGAACATCCATTATCATTGATCGTTAAAAATACGCGTCTATTTGAATCGGTGACATTAAACTGAACTACAACTGGACCTTGACCTGAACCACTAATAAGTTGGTCGCCAGGCATTACAGACCAAGTGTAAGTTGCAGAAGTACCAGCATTACCAAAGTAATTCATGGTTAACTGCTCACCAGGACAAATTATTTTTGTTGTGGTATCTAATGGACTTATAGCAATAAATCCATTTGGACGATCTATAATATTTACTACTACTTGTTCTCTATCACTTTCACAACCATTTACAGTTTGTGTAACATAATATGTGTAAGTAGCTGGAGCACTTGTATTTGGTGTTGGTACTAAAATAGATGGTATACCACCTGTTGCACTTACATACCATTTGAGATTTTGACCAGTAGCAGCAATTGGGGCAGCTACTTCATCTCTACAATATCTAATTGGTGTAGTAACTAAAGGAGGTGCTGGTTTAGCATTTACGGTTACGGTCACTGCAAGTGGAGCACTAGGACATCCATTAACACCTGATTGTGTAACCCAATATGTTTTAACCCCTGGTATAAAAGTATTGATTGTTGGTGCTGTACTAGAACCTACACCACCTTGTAAAGGATTTATAGTATACCAAAGTATATTATTACCAGTTGCTGTTAAAGCTTGTGGCACTTCAAATTGGCAATATTTAATATTGGTATTGGCAACAGTAGGTTGAGCAGGTTGTGGTAAAATGCTAACCACTAAAGCTTGTCTATTACTTTCACAACCATTGATGGTTTGTGTTACATAATAGGTAGTAGTACCAATGATATTTGGATTAATTAATGGTGCATTAGGGTTTCCAAAACCTCCTACAGGATTCGTATACCATTTTAAACCAACTCCCACAGCTGTTAATGTTTGTGGATTTGAACCTTGACAAATATTCAAATTACTTACCGTTGGATTAGGTGGTGTTGGCAACACTACAACATTTGTAGTTGCAGGAGCAGAATAACAACCTTGTAATACTGCATTTACTGTATAGGTTCCAGATCCATAAACAGATGCATTAGCTACCGATGGATTCTGTGTAGTAGAAGCATAGCTGGTAGGACCTGACCATACATAAGTGGTGCCTGGTACATTGCTAGCAAATAATTGTAATGTACCATTTGCACATACTGGCGTGTTTGATGACGCTACTGGTGCATTCGGTGTTTGCTTAACTGTTACAGTTAATGATGTGGATGTAGCAGATTGGCAACCATTCAAATAAGAGAAGGCAGTATAAGTTCCTTGATTTGCAAATGTTACATTATTGATAATAGGGGAACTACTATTTGATGTAAAACCATTAGGACCTGTCCATGTATAAGTAGTACCAGGCTGATTATTGGTTGAATTAAGATTTAAAATTGCCCCTGTACATACAGGAGAATTAGAACCAATGAATGGTGCTGGCGGTAATGCATTGACTACAATATTAATAGTTGAAATTGCAGATACGCAATTATTTTTAGTCACAGTTACTGAGTAAGTTCCTGCATTTGCAAATTGAGCATTTGAAATTAAATTATTCAAGTTGGTAGACGAAAATCCGTTTGGTCCCGTCCAATTAATCTGATAAGGAGCATTAGCTGTTACAGAGCAATTGATGTTTAATGGTTGATTGAAACACACAGGGTTGTTAGCAGCAATTATTGGAGCTGCAGGTGGATTTGGATCTAACAAGGTAACATCGTTAGGGAATGTAAACGGACAACTAACGCCTGTAAATGCTCTAGTTACCGTTATTGCAGAATAAACACCATTTCCTAAGGTTGTAATTGTATATTGACCAGATCCATTAGTTGTAATACTAGAAGGCGCTACTGGTGTACCTGTTTTAGTATAAGATAAGGTATATGTAGTATTTGGTAATAAGCCATGTAAAGTCATTGAACCTGTTAGGGTAGCGCAAACAGTTGGATCTATTTTAGTTATTGAATCAATTTTTGGTGTTTGATTAACAACTAGATTTACCGTAGCACTATCTTTACAACCATTATTATTAATAACTACTTTATAGGTTCCATTGTTGGCCATTGTTAAATTAGGAACACTAGCATTTTTAGTAGTTGCCGAAAAAGGTCCAGGTCCGCTCCAAGTGTATACAGCGTTTGTTACAGAATCATGCGTTAGTAATCCTGTAAATGTATTTCCTGTACATAGTGGAGAGTTTCCAACAATAACAGGATTTGTAGGATAAGTGTTTACTGTAATAACTGTTGGCGGTGTAGAAGCTACTGAAAAACATCCAAACTGGTTAGTTTGTGTGGTATATGAAGTTGTCACAGTTGGTGATGCAAATACGGTAGATAAAGTATCAGCTGCTGTTAAAGGAATAGTTAAAGCTGCATTTTTAAATAAGCCTGTCAATGGTGTCCACACAGGTCTATATTGAGATGAAATTCTAACATTATCAACAACCCATCCATAATAATTGATACCATTATTATCAGCACTAACTCTAAAACGAACTTTAAATTGAGTAGATGAGCTATATGCGTCTAATTTTATAGTTTCATTTTTCCAAAGCATATTGGTTGGAGCAATAGTTGAGTTACTTGAATTTGCAATCCAATCAGGGTAACTACTAACATCAAAACTAGTAGTATTATTTTTCAATATACCAGAACCTACATACGCTGACGTAGGAAAATTACTCCATGTAGTACCATTGTCTGTAGAATATTCAACCCAACCGTAATCTGCATTTTGTTCTGTGATACACATATGAGAGAACGTTAAGGTAGGATTGCTAGTGCCGTTTAGATTTACAGCGTTGGTATTGGTAAACCACAGGTTAGCATTATTGAAGGGTTGCATCCAAGTAGAAAATGCATTTGTGAATGCATATGTAGATGTTCTCCACCATGCAAAAGTACCAGCTGTTCCAAATCCACTAACAGATCCAAATGGACTTGTTTCAAAATCTTCATATAACAAGGTAATTGGATTTGATGGATATATTAAACTAATTGGTGTACCAGAACCGATACAAATTGAAGAGGCAGTTGGTGTTGTTGTACCAGCTGGAGGTGGAGTATTAACTACTTGAATTGTTAATGAATCTAAACGATTACAACCTGCAAATGGACCAGTACCAATGGTTGTTCCTAAAACAAAATACTTAGTAGTTGAAGTAGGACTTACTGTAACTGGACTTCCCGTTAATCCACCCGGGTTCCATGTATAAGCATAGTTAGGGTTTGTGCTAGACGTTGCACTTAATGTAACGTTTCCTCCGTTACAAACACCAACTTGAGAAGAACTTGCTGTAAATGCAGGTGGAGGCGTTACTGTTGCTGTAACAGCTACTTTAGGACTACTACAACCATTAGTTCCTACTTCTGACACAAAAAAGGTAGTAGTAGAATTTATTGGTGATAAGTAGGTAGTTGAACCATTTAATTGCGTAGCAGTTTGAATTAATAAATTATCAATCAAGGTTTGCATGGATATACCACCAGTTCTTCCTGCAATAATATGTTTCCATGTTGCCTTGTTAGCTGAAACATAAGCGGCAGGTAATTGTATATTATTAAATATGATTGTATTGTTGAGTGTTAAGGTTAATAATCCATTTTGATCTATGTCTATAGTTACATGATTATTTGCAGTTCCAACCCAAGTATTATTTGCTGAATAACCTAATACACCTGCGCTCACATTAGTTATAGAAGCCATTGTATTATTGTACATCAAGTAAATTCCTTGTCCGTCAGGCATAACGCCGTAGGAGTCAAAACCTATTTTAAGTTTAGTTCCAGAACCTTTTTCTTGTCCTGGAATAGTAATAGTAGCATCGGCATCATCACCAAAGCTATAACTAAAACCATCTGCCATATTACCTGGTGTACCAGAAGTTGAAAAGTCAAAATCTACTTTATATCTACCCGCATTAACGCCAGCAGCTACTGTGATACCACCTTGCTGAGATAATAAGTTTGGAGTTATACGCAATTGTCCAGGAACTGCAACTAAGCTAGCAACCCCGCTCAATGTAGCTCCAGCACCAATAACAGTTGATGAAAAGTCATTGGTGTAGAAAGTACTTAGTGGAGATAATGGACCTCCTGTTTGCATAAGGGTGCCTCCTGTATTAGCGCTAAACCAATTATATAAACCTGTTCCATTGGAACCAGCAGTAGAAGCTACCGCTGCAGTTGGGATGCCATAACCGCATTGTGTGCTGTTAGTAGCTGTTGGTGCACTTGGAATTGGCAATACGTTATTTGTTGTTGATGCTGTTGCTACACAACCACTAGGATCTGTTACTGTTACATTGTAGGTAGCTGTGGCATTAGCTTGAATTTTTAGAGGATTAGCAGTTCCAATTGGAGTAGTAGGTGCCGCATTGTTGAACCAAGTAATCACACTTCCAGTTGTTGTAGAACCAATGAGATTAACCAGATAATCTTCTGTTTCACCCCATGTATAGGTTCCAGTAGATGCAGGTGCTGCATTGGTTTCAATAGCTACAACACGCATTAAGGTTAATCCTGGTGAAATAGCTGTAGGTACCGTAAATGAACCTGAAACATTTCCTCCACCAACTGGGTATGTCGTTAATGCAGCAGAACCTGCTACTTTTTCTCCTGGATCTGTGAATACTCCATTTCTATTGTAATCTATGTAAATGGAATAGCCCATGCCATATGCAAATCCACTGCAATAACCTAGAGTTAGAGACCATGGAATTACATTGCCTGAAGATAGGTTAGGGATAGGAACAGTTTGTACTGTTGTATAATTAGAATATAATGCTGTAGATGATCCCGGTAAGCCATTACCTGCTGGACCGCCCGTGGTACTACAGGTAGATGTATTATTTAGCAAACTGCCACTTGAACCCAAAGAAACATTTAATATTTCATCATCAGCAGGGCTAATTGCTGAAGAAGTACCATACCCGGTTGGGAGATTTTGCGGACCACCTATCAAAGCCGTTAGTGTAATTGAGTCTCCAGCACAAACTGGGTCTGGACTATCCGTTGCAGAAAAAGCAGGAGTGCCACTAATACTATACGAGTTAAAATTAGTAACTGGTGCTGCACCTGCAGGTAATGCTACCGTAGTGCCACAAAAAGCACTTGGGAAACTAGCACTAGAACCTAAGTTTGGAGTGCTTGAATTGTCTTGAGCAACAACAAAATAATTTATAATATCTCCAGCTGTTATTGCACTATTTAATAAACCATTATTTACAGTAAAAGTAAATGGTGAAGTTGAGTTTATCGGTTCAACATATTTCCATCCATTGGTACCAGTTGTATTGGCTAAAAAGGCATTTGCATCCGTAGATTTTTTATAATATAATCTAGGTAATGTTCCACTAGTTGTGTTAACTCCACTTGCATCAATTATTGTTGCTGATAATGTGGCATCTGAAGTAGTACAATTTAAATTAGCAATTGGAGTAAAAGAGATGCTTGGACCAGATTTATCATTTGGTGTTCCAGAAAATTCTTCTGCTCCTGCATCTGCTGGATTTCCTCTTAATGTATTGGTAATGTCCGTTGTAACATTGGTTACTCCCGTACCATCTGCTAATCCTTCAGCATAAGATAATCCACTTGGTGCATAAAAACCAGCTACCAAACCTAAGTTGTTCTCGGTAAAAGATTTTTGCATTTTAGGACTCATGAATGTTTTAAATAAACTTCCACAAGCATTATTAAAATTAGGATCATTGGTCAGGTTGTAGGTGTTTGATAAAAACGTTGTTGTAGGCAAGCCTTCTCCATAGAAAAAGCTATTTGCAACATTTGGAGTGTAAAATACATTGGCATTGCTTGTAGCAAGTAAATTGTTTGGACCTGATGAAGCTCTTAATGCAGTTACAATACCTGTACCTTTTGGATTGATGTCAACATTGATGATATTATTTCTCAAATCCATACCCGTGATTGTATTCACGTAATACAAACCAGTAGCTCCAAAGTTGGTGCCTGAAGTTGTAGTGTTTGCTAAATAAATTGTATTGTGAAAAACTTTATAACTAGTACCGTTAGAAAAATACATACCATATAAGGCATTTACACTACTGCCGTTAGTGAGTGCTTTTAGGTTACTAATTTGATTGTTGAAAATTTCCGTATTGGTAGAATTAGTAAAATAATAAGCAAAAATGGTGCCGCCAGCATTCGTTAAGTTATAAGAAGTGATATTGTCAAAGTTATTGTTAAATACTCTAATTTTAGTTCCTCCCAATTGATATAAACCATAAACAATACCTGTGGTAGATAATTGAACAAAGTTTTTAAGCGTATTATTTCTGATATCTAATTGATTAGTACCAGTGCTTGACGTATAATAGCAATAGGCTGTTCCACCAACAGTATCACTTTCCATAGTATTATACCCAACAACAGATTGATTGTGATAGTAGTTGTAAATACCATAAATCAAACCATTGGTTCTTAAATTAGAAATAGAATTATTAACTATGTATTTATTAGCGTATGGAGCAGTAGAAAATCCAAAATCGTAGATGCCATAAAAGGATCCTGTAGAGTTAATGGATTTGTAACCATCTAATAGATTGCCACTAATACTGTCGTTTACAGTAGAACCACCAGGGTAGTGGTATATACCGTAAGTGGTTCCGGCTGTACCTGTTCTTTTATAGCCACCCACTAATGCATTGTTGTTTATTTTTTCAGTAGCATTAGCATAGTATGCAGGGTTAATCAAAAACATATAATGTGTTCCTGTATTATTAGATGCGTAATTATTGATCGTATTACCTGAATAAGAACCGTAGTTTAAATTAGCCGTACCTGCATTGATCCAATATAAGGTAGCTGTAGAAGTAGCTGCTGTAAAATTAAAGGATAAACTATTGTTGTCAATTGAAAGGGCATTAGTAACTAAACCAGTATTTGAAATTAAATAATTGGTATTTGCTGCAACGGAACTTACAACATTTGTAAATATATTGTTTTTGATGTTGACATTGGCTTCGGTGCCATCATTCCAAATGCCATAAAATATTCCTGTAGAACTATGCGTACAATTGATTAATGTGTTGTTTAAGATATTAATAGTACCACCCGTAATAGCACTAGTTCTGATGATTTCCATTGTAGATGAAGACCCTGTTGCATTTTTCAAAGTGATTATGTTATTGCTTATAGTACCACTTGCACTTGCCCCAGAATTGTTTACATAAATACCACGCAATACATTAGCATGATTGATACCTGCTCCTGTATTATTATTGATAGTATTGTAAGCAATATTGAAATTATATTGTGCACCAATTTG
>ENA-OUVC01002234-OUVC01002234.1-marine-metagenome-genome-assembly--contig:-NODE-2234-length-11020-cov-3.494745_pt1 | contig 11020 bp, 8 predicted proteins | sample MGYA00248622_ERZ508571 | MGnify/ENA primary metagenome ERZ508571 (study PRJEB26236, sample SAMN06267175) | marine metagenome | isolation source: Columbia River Estuary | place: USA:Columbia River Estuary... | reverse complement strand
CCTGCTTGCATCAAGGAACTAAAGGTGCCGGTATCTAACCATGCGGTTCCGCGATCCAAAATGGCTACTTTTAATTTTCCTTGTTTTAAATAGGCTGCATTCACATCCGTGATTTCATATTCTCCACGATAGGAAGGCAAGAGGTTTTTAGCAATCTCTACTACGGAATTATCATAAAAATATAATCCAGGTACTGCAAAATTTGATTTAGGGTTTTTGGGTTTTTCTTCAATAGAAACAGCCTTGTTCTCCTCGTCGAATTCAACTACACCATAGCGTTCTGGATCACTTACATGATACGCGAATACGATTCCACCTTTTGGGTTGACGTTACCACTTAACAACGAATCAAGTCCCTGCCCGTAAAATATATTATCTCCAAGGATTAAAGCCACTTTGTCCTTGCCAATGAACTTTTCACCAATAACAAACGCCTGAGCTAAACCATTGGGTACCTCTTGAACCGCATATTCAAATCTACAACCTAAGCGGCTTCCGTCACCTAGCAGTTTTTCGAAATGTGGTAGATCATGAGGGGTAGAAATAATTAGAATTTCCCGTATGCCAGCACTCATTAAGGTGCTTAGTGGATAATAAATCATCGGTTTATCATACACCGGCATGAGTTGCTTAGAAACCGCAAGGGTGAGTGGGTTAAGACGCGTGCCAGACCCGCCTGCTAAAATGATTCCTTTCATGCGAAATGACTTTGGTTGCTCAAAGATAGGGAAGAGGGTTGGTCAAACCAAACTATAGCCATCGAAACATATCGTCGAACATGCGCTTTCCCCAAGGAGTATTTCCGTAGTCTTTTTCTAGTTTCTCACGAAGCTCTTTTAAGGTGAATAGCTTGTTTTTGCCTATTTCAACGCCTAAGGCTTCATTTTTTGGAGCAACGGAGAAATCAACTTTATCCGCAAAATATATGATTCCGCCATCTTCTGTTGCAATTCCTAGAATCGTTCCAGGCAAGCCGCAAAATCCTTCCGGACCGATAGATGGTAAGATATTTGGAGCATACCATGCATAAATTCTTGTGGAATCGTTCTTTTCATAAATCGCTTTTCGGCAATTAAAACCGCAAATCGTGCGCTTACTGTCTGTAATTTTCCAAGAACGAACCGGAAGCGAATCTTTAACATAAACTGCCGTGCCGAAAAATTGAAATATCGTAAGCTGTTTATTCGGATTTAAATATTGATAATACTCATTCTTTGATGTTAGCCAAGCCATTTCGTCTGGCGTGGAAGGGGCAATATACTTGAAAACTGAAATGGTATCGTTGAAGGAAAGACTAAAGCGATCATTCTTGATTTTATTGTCTTCGGTAATAAAACGCTTCATCCGTTGATCCGTAAATCGTTTCTGTAAGTTTGTTCTTCGGGTATAATAAATGGTGCCCTCCGAATAAAACTGAGCGAATCCGATGGAATCTACCCAGATGAAAAGCCCTAGTAAAAGTATCTTAATGCCATCCTTCAAAATCATCTTCTTTCGTTTTGTTTTTATTAAATCGGTAGGTTAATTTCAGTAAGAAATATCGGGTAATTAACCGAGTATAATTATCGGTAATTATGTTTTCATTCACCTGTCGCTGTAGGTTTAGGTTTTGATTTAATAAATCATAGGCGTTAATTGAAACTAATAGGTTTTCTGTTTTCAAGAAGGAACGTTGGATTTCGGCATTTAACACAAAAATATTTCGATTGAATCCACCGGCACGTTGTGAGTTAATGGTGTATTTTCCGTCGGCAATTATCTTGAAATTCAAGGGAAGTGTCCATTTAAATTCAGCTTTATACTCTTGGGTAGAATACGGCATATTGGAAGCCGCGTTAAAGGTGCTTTTCGGGCTGGAATAAAAATAATTCTGTGACAACTTTACCTCCAATGAATCAAAGTTTAGCTCTAACGATAAGCCACCACCGATACTCGGATTGTAGGTGATGTTTTCAACGTTGTTGATGTAATTCGTCATTTTGGAGTAATTCGCATTGAAATTCGGGCTAAGCTCTAGTTTTCGGTTGAACATTGGGAGTCCAACGCCGAAAAATGCATTAGAAAAGATGTTTCCATCCACATTCTCCGTTTTAGAAATCGTTCTACCCAAGGCATCGAAATACGTATTGGATGCAAAGGCATTGTTGGTTAGTGTAGCACTTAACCCACTGTATAAATATCTTCCTGATAAAGCCTCCCAACGGTTAAATTGAAAGTTGAAGCTGTGCACGTAATTCGGTTTTAAGGTTGAATTACCCACCTTAACGCGGTTCGGATTGGAGTTGTCCTGCACCGGTTGAATATCATTTAAGGAAGGTTGATCGGAACGAGTAAAATATTTAAATACCAAGCGAGTACCCATACTTGGTTTGTATGTATAAGTGAATTTCGGAAGAAGATTACTGAAGTTTTGAAGAATACTTGAATCTCCGATGACATTGTAATTGTCTAGCTGTATGGTTCTAAAGCCGATACCGAAATTAAACCAATATTTAGAAGTTTCATATATCAACATGGCGGTACCACGATTCTGTAATCGTTGGTTTTCAAATTGATTTGATAGGGAATCCACCAATTGGGTGTATGCTCCCGAAAATAAGCTGAAGGTGTTTCGTGTTTGGTATGAAGTTCCCGTTTCAAGGTAATACTCCAACTGTAAACGCCATTTTGCGGCAAGTGGCTCGGTATACGTTACTATGGCGTAGTTCAATAAGTTGCCGTTATCATTCTTTTTTTGCTGGTCTACACTGTCTACAAACCCTTGAAAGATATTTTGTGTAAGTAATGATCCCGTCGTTGAATTATCCGTCTTATTTAAAATATATTTCACTTCTAGTTCTCTTCTTGGTTTATTGAAGAGGCGCATAAGTGTTGCTTCCATGCGCACATTTGATCCCTTTGACTCGTTGTTTGTTTCAATATCTGAAGTGAAGGTTGGTATTTTAGCTTCTGTTAGAAATTGATTGTTTGTGATATTTTGCGTTTCAGCCATGTCAAAGCTCACTGAAGGCTTGATTTCTATACTTGTTAGTGAATCAAGTTTCGCTACAAAGGATAAATTCACTTTATGCGAGGTGTTATTTGTGATATTCACAATAGAATCCTTGGTATAATAAGACGTGTCTTGCAAGAAATACTGCGATAAACTGCTTTGCGTAGCGTTCAATTGATTTTGATTGAAGCTGTAATTAAATCCAATTTTTCCCCAATTCTTGATGCGGTCATTGAAGTATATACCAGCCTTGGTGGTTTGTGGTATTCCGGTATTCGTGCGTTGACTGCTTTGGTCCCACATGCTCATTCCACTCGATTCTCGTTCATTTTCTAATCCGAATTTACTCATGTCACCCAACCTGAAATTTGAACGCGGTGTGTTTGAACTCAAAAAGAACACTGAGAATTTCTGTTTTTTATCAAAACGATTAAAGAGTAATTCGCTTTCATAAAATGGGAAGTTGGTGGTAGGATTACCAATTATTCCGCCATCGGAAGCAATAGAGGCTTTCCCAAAATATCCCCTTTTCGCATCGGCCTTGAGCTTTAAATCCATGACTTGAATTTTTTCATCCATTCCCGAGGCATTATCTTGGGCTTTCTTTTCATATACTTGAACGGATTCAACGCCTTTGGCTCCCAGGTTTTTAGTGGCAATCGTTGGGTCTGTTCCGAAAAATTCATCGCCGTCAACTAAGACCTGGCTTATCTCTCTCCCTTGAGAAGTTATTTGACCGTTTTCATCAATTTTAATCCCTGGTAGTTTTTTTAGTAGGTCTTCAACTACCGCATTCTCAGCTACTTTAAAACTATCGGCCACGTAGATTAAGGTGTCGCCTTTATAGTACACTCGATTTTTATTTCCTTGTACCACAACTTCAGCTAAGTTCCTAACCTTCACTCCCATGCGAATAAATGGGATTTCTACAGATAATTCAGCTGGATTAACAAAAACATACATGGTTTTGGATTCAAATTGAGGGTGTTCAATGAGGAGATAGAATGTATCTAATGGTACACTGAAAGCGAATTGACCGCTCGTATTAGTTCTTACAAAATCAACGAGTAAGGAGTCATTCAATCGAACCAAGGAAACAACAGCCTTGTTGAGCGCATTGGTCCCTGTGGAGTCATTTACTTGACCGGTGATTTTTAACGTTTGACTATTAAGTTGTGCGGATAAGAAAAGGAGGAGGGAGCATAGGAGTCCCTTGAGTACGTTGGAGTTATTCATTGATAAGTTTTATTCCAGTTAATCCCTGGTATGAGAAGCCATTTTGCTCCGTAACACGCGTAAAGTCGATACGCAAGAGCTTGTTCAAATTGTCTTTTTCATTCTTCACGAGCAATTCAGCCAATGGAAAATCACGGTTATATGCAATAGCGGATTGATATGATTGTGTCTTGCCTTTTGTACCGACAATAATAAACTTAAGAGTTTCCGTTTCCATACCTCCTTGAAAACGCGTTGCATAAGGTCCTCGTTGATTTACAATATCCAAGGCTTCTTTCGCTGAAAAATCTGTTTTTCGGCATATTACAGGATTTTTTAACTCCAGTTCTTCTTCTGAATCAGCAATTTTTGATCCTGAAAAAATCACCTTCTTCTTATCTCCAAAATAAGAGAATACCTCCATAAACCCTTTATTCTTCTTATTGAAGTCTTTGATGCGCTGCTTGGCAAAAAACATGAAGGCTCCGTTAAAGTAATATACCGTGTTTATTTGCATCCCCTTGACATACGTTTCTTCTAATTCAAGCTTTACTATGCTTTTCTTCCCATTGAACTTCCCTCGTGCCGTTCTGTTGTTTTGTAAGCCGTCTGAATATTCAAGACTATAGAATTCAGTGAATTTACTTGATGTATCAATCTGTTGCATTAATGAATCATAGGCGACTTGACCATTAAAAAAAAGCGTTTTCTTATCTGTTAAATCAACTTCCGTATCATCTAAAGATAAGGGCCTACGCCCGCTGTTTGTACATTGAGTCAATAGGATGGATAAGAGCGCTAAGGAAAGATAAAAAACATGCTTCATGTCGGTAATTCTATATGCAAAAATAGACATTTAGTTACAACAATTCGAATGGAAGATTTGTTCTCGTTATCTTTGTGCATATGGCAGTATTAATCGGTTTAGACTTTGGGTTGAAGCGCACAGGGATTGCGGTAACAGATACATTGCAACTTATTGCCTCACCTTTGGAGATGATTCCTACCGAAAATCTCATGGATTGGCTAAGGTTGTACGAAACTTCACACAAGGTAGGAGGTATTGTTATTGGTTTTCCTATTTCCCTTTCTGGTGAAGACACGCATATTACACAAAATGTGCGTTGGTTTAAAGAAGACCTTGAAAAAGTGTTCCCGAATATCCCCGTTTATTTTCAAGACGAGCGCCATTCTTCACAACGTGCTGCAGAAACAATTCATCATGTTGGTAAAAAGAAACATGGAAGAAATAAAGGAATTATAGATAAGGTAAGTGCAGCAATTATTTTACAAGATTACTTAAATGAACGAAGTACATATTAAGAACTGATGTATCTTTGTAGATAGTTATGATTCTACCAATAGTTGCTTACGGTGACCCCTTGCTGAAAAGGGAGTCTGAAGACATCACCAAGGATTATCCTGCCTTAGATCAATTGATCAAGGACATGTATGAAACCATGTATCACGCCAAGGGGGTTGGTTTGGCTGCTCCCCAAATTGGATTAAACATCCGCCTGTTTATCGTAGATGGAGCACCATTTGCAGATGAAGAAGGAGATGAGCCTGATCCAAAAGCAGTTGGAATTGAATCGTTTAAAAAGGTGTTTATCAATCCGGTTATAGAAGAAGAATCCGGTGAACTTTGGGCATTTCAAGAAGGATGTCTTTCGATTCCAAGGGTTCGGGAAAACGTTCAACGAAAGTCGGAAGTGCTTATCTCTTATTATGATGAACATTGGAATTTACATAAAGAACAATTTTCAGGTTATGCTGCACGTATAATTCAGCATGAGTTTGATCACATAGAAGGTGTTTTGTTCACCGATCACCTTAACCCGCTCAAGAAGAAATTGATTCAGAAGAAATTAAAACAGATTGCAGATGGGACGATAAGTACGGACTATAAAATGAAATTCTATAAATTAAAACGATGAAGACATTCCATATCTTAACAACGTGTTCTTTGTTGCTTGCATTAATTTATTCGTGTAATCAATCATCAACTCAAACAGAGGATGCTGCCCCATTAACTAGGGAAGAATTAAAAGCGTCTATTCAAGAAATGGAAGATTCTGTGATGATGATTTCAAGTCAAAAATCTACCGGTGCAACACTTAGCTTAAGCCAACAAGAGCTAATCAACCGATTGACAGCGTATTACCGTGTATACCCTGAAGATCCGTATTCGGCTGATTGTTTATTTAAAGTGCAAATGGTCTATTCTGGATTAAATGCCCACCGTAAAAGCATAGCGTATGGAGATACCTTATTAACAAAATTTCCAAGTTATAAGAATAAACACTTAGCGATTGAAAGTAATATTGCGGCTTTGGATGTATTCCTTGAACCTCGGGATACTGCCGCTATTCGCTCGTATTACAATATGCTTTTAGCTGATAATGAATATTCAAAATCCAAGAAAGTTGAAATTCGACGAAGGTTAAAATATCTTGCACTTCCAATTTTTGAGTACGCAACAATGAATGCGTCAAAAAAAAGTCCAACGAAAAAATAGCCTGTTAATGATGTGTTAATTTTTTTGTTATTCTCGGCTTGTCGATTACTTTTGATACAGAAATTAAAACTCAAAAACTATGAAAAAATTATTGTTTGCTCTTAGTGTTGTTTTTGCAGTTACTGCTTTGAACGCACAAACGTCTATTGAAAAAGGACCGAAAATCACTTTTTCTAAAGAAGTACATGATTATGGAAATATCAAGTATGATGGTGATCCGAATTGTAGTTTTGAATTTACAAATACAGGAGATGAGCCATTGATTATTTCTAATGCAAAAGGATCTTGTGGATGTACGGTTCCAGAATGGCCGAAAGAACCAATTGCTCCAGGAGCAAAAGGAACCATTAAAGTGAAATATGATACAAAGCGTTCGGGTCCAATCAACAAAAGCGTTACGATCTCATCGAATGCAGTGAATGAACCAGAAAAAGTAATTCGAATTAAAGGTGAAGTTGGACCAGCTCCTGAATCCGGAGTACCTGTTAACAACAGCGGTGCGCCAACAAATAACTAAAAAAAATCTTGTGATTTTTCAAAAGGCTCCTTCGGGAGCCTTTTTTGTTTTATTGAATCCAAGCACTTGATTTCGGTAATTCGGCTTCAATGCACATCGACTCTTTTGTTATCGGATGGGTGAATAATAGCTTTGCTGAATGTAAACAGATAGAACCGTCCTCGTTGGAGCGCTTGGCTCCGTATTTTAAATCACCACGAAGTGGGTGACCAATATGTGCTAATTGACAGCGAATTTGATGGTGTCTACCCGTTTCTAGATTTACCTCTATCAGCGTATAGGAATCAAATATTTTAATCGGGTTATAACTTAATCTCGCTTCTTTCCCTTTCCCGGAATCTACGACGAAACTTTTGTTTTTTTGCTCATTCTTTCTCAATTCATGTACTAGCGAATCCCTATTCGGTAATTTGCCATGAACGAGAGCAATGTATGACTTATCTGTAAGTTTTTCTCTAAATTGAGCATTCATGCGCTCAAGTGCCTTACTTGTTTTCGCAAAAATCACAACACCACTGGTTGGTCGATCCAAGCGATGGATTACTCCGCAAAATACGTTGCCCGGCTTGTTGTATTTTATTTTTAAGAACCCTTTAATTTCATCTGCAAGGCAGGCATCTCCTGTTTTATCACCTTGCACCAATTGCCCTGCGCGTTTGTTTATAGCAATTAAATGATTGTCTTCAAATAAAATTTGATCGGGACTAAACGAATTCATTGACTTTATTGCTGCGTATTGGATCGTATTTGCTTATTGCGCACCCATGAAAACACACTCATTACAATGAAGAATACGATAGTCCAACTTAACCAAGTTGGAAATTTACCAAGGCCATCTCCTTGGGCATAGGAATGCAATCCTACCAACATGAAATTCACACCGAAATACGTGAAAAGTATCGCCGAATACCCCCAGAACGAGGCTAAATTGAAGGCAAAGGCGCTCTTTAATCCCGGGATAAAACGGAAATGCAAGATAATGGCATAAACAAGGATTGAAACTAAGGCCCAAGTTTCTTTTGGATCCCAACCCCAATAACGGCCCCAACTTTCGTTAGCCCAAATTCCTCCAAGGAAGGTGCCTATAGTTAGCATGAAAACACCAATCGTCATTGTCATTTCACTTACTGCGGTAATTTGAGCAATTTGGTTTTGGATTTTTACCGTGTTTGACTTGGTTTGAAATAAATAAAAATTCAAGTTTAGTAATCCAAGAACAAACGACAATCCCAAGAAACCATAACTGCCTGTAATTATGGCTACATGGATCATTAACCAATAGGATTTTAATACCGGTACCAGCGGCGTTATTTCTGGATCTAATAGATTTAGTTCTGAAACGAAAAGCATCATGGCTGATAATATCAGTGCCATGGGCATTACTACCTCTATTTTTTTCAAGAATACCCAACCGGCGATAACGGTCACCCATGCAATAAAGACAATGGCTTCATAGCCATTACTCCACGGCGCGTGTCCTGATATATACCATCGAAAGCCAAGTCCTGTACCGTGATATAGGAATATCAATGAACCTAGTCCGAGAAAAACATTTCGAATTATCCTAAGAATTTTTATTCGTTTTTCAGAAGGAGATCCAAAAATGGATGCAATGAACACAATGAGTAGGATCAAGCCGATAAGCAAATAGCTTCGATAGACAGATTTGAAAATTTGAAGCTTATTGTAACGGATTTCAAAGGCAACTTTGTTGGGTGATGGAACCACGGATTTACCAACCGTTCGTTGGATTTGCTCCATTTTCCCTAATAAAAAGAGGGCGTTAGAATAATTCTGATCTTGGGTCGCTTGGTCTAAGGCAGCAAGATATTTTAAGGTTACGATCGAACTAATCGAATCTTCCCCCATGATGTCCATACTCATGGGAACAAACCACTTGTTATTAGCATCATTCTTTTTGGGGATAATCCGCATGTATTGCCAGCTAATTATTCCTTGGAACACCTCAAAACGTTCTGTGAATTTAATGAGTTTTTTCTCAAATTCATCTTGGAATTTTTCCGCTTTTCCATGCGCCGCCGCATATTGGGCTTGGAATTTATACCGTCCATCCGCTTCAATGAGGTCATTGAAAGCACAGTATTTTTTTAAGTGTAGCCGTTCTCTCACTGCAGAAGGTACTAAGATCATAGGTTTTTTCATCCAATACTTTCCATACATGTGTAAACTAAGAATCGTTTGTACGGCATTGTATGAATCAAACGTCGGTTCCCCATGTATTTTTCGAAGAAGTTGGTCGCACAAGGTATGCATAGGAATAATCCGACCGCCTTCATCCTGTACAAGCAGGGTGGCTAGTTTTTCCGAGTGTTTTTCATCGATTACGCGATAGATTTTCGAATAGTCGGGTTGGGTTCCATGTTGGGCTTGAAGCGATAAGCCAATTAACAATAGCATTACCGTAAGCGACTGTTTTTTGAGTTTTCCTAACTGGTCGCTTAAGGCTCTGAACCTACCTTTTGGTGCGAATAACGAGAGGATCATACCAACAGCCATTAGAAGATAACCTAAATAGGTAATGTTTGTTCCCCATGCATCGTGGTTTACGCTAAGTCTTGTCGCTTCTTCGTTTTCTGGTGTCGATGGATTATCTAACTCATATGCGGACTGAAAAAATCGATATCCATCATAGTCTGTAACGTGATTCATGAACACATGACGGTCGCTTTTATAATTATTTCGTTGATCGATGATCTGCAAAAAGCTTTCGAACGAGGAAGGAGATTCAGAACCTGGATATTTCAGTAATTTAAAATCTTTACAAAGAACACTAAATGGGAGAGGACGTCTAACAGAACCATATTCAAGCTGTACCAGAATTCCATTGATTTCAAAATACTCTGGATCCGGTATATTATTGAGTCCGCCCCTAAGCACTACCGTTTTTTTGTCCTTACCGGAAGAAACATCAACCGTCAGATAATCTGATCCTTGATTTTTCATTTTTGCTTTTAACCGAGCTTTTCGGGCATGATAGAATACATTTTTAAGAACAAATTGATTACTTCCGGATTGATATAGCGTTTTTACATTGGCCTCAACCCAGGTGTTTTTAGGGATGTTTTTGTAGGCAGAATCAGGAATAGGTGCCCCTGTTTTTCTGGCTTCGATCATCATCGTCATGGGCAACATGCGTAATTCTACTGCTGTTTTTAACATGGTTTTTTCCCCAATCATTTTTAGCGTGATTCCATCCGCTGATGGCGTGCCAAAGGATAAGGGCATCGTTCCCGCCATGAGTTTGTCTCCTAGTTCCAAGTAATTAGATTTCATTTGACCAACCACGACATCTAACACAGCATCTGGTATGGACTTGTCAAATTCAATGGTATCAATCGCATTGGAAATAAACGATTTATAGGCAATTCGCAAGGATTTCGAGCCATGTTCAATTTCATAATCAAAGGAGTTGTTTACCATGCTCCAATCCGACATCCACGCAGGGTAAGCAAGTACTTTGGGTTCTTTTGGGTCGCTAATTGAAACAAGAAGTTTAGGGTCTGAGGTATAGATATAATCAACAGCGGTTCCTTCTCGGATAACGGCTAATCCTTCATACCCTGTGTAGCGGGTAATTGCTGCGCCGACCATAATAATAAGAAAAGCGACATGGAAACTTAGTAGGGCAATTTTTTCACGTTGCCACATCCTGTAATTAATGATATTTACAATCATTGCAATTGAAAGATAGACGAGAAGTACAGTGAACCAAAGCGCATTGTAAATCAATATTTTCGCCGCTTGCACACCATGCATC
>ENA-OUVC01002233-OUVC01002233.1-marine-metagenome-genome-assembly--contig:-NODE-2233-length-11023-cov-3.357299_pt1 | contig 11023 bp, 12 predicted proteins | sample MGYA00248622_ERZ508571 | MGnify/ENA primary metagenome ERZ508571 (study PRJEB26236, sample SAMN06267175) | marine metagenome | isolation source: Columbia River Estuary | place: USA:Columbia River... | reverse complement strand
ATCCCCAATGCCTAACTATAAAGGGGTAAATAGCCGTTGTTTATAGTGAAGAATAAATCTCCATTTAATCCAGATCCATCGATTTACCAGAAATACTTGTTTTAAATCAATTATTTATATAGTATTAGCTCTTGAGCTATGAATTACAACTGGATTGTTAGCCATGGACACAATTAAGGTACTGATTACCAATCAAAAAGGTGGGGTCGGCAAAAGCACGATTTCTGCCAATTTGGCTGCGTATTTAGCGATCCAGGAGAGCAAGAAAGTCTCATTAATTGACTTTGATAAACAATCCTCGGCCTCACGCTGGGCTAGCAAAGCCCCGAATATCGGCATTGAGATTCATCAAGCTAACCTGGAGTACAAAAATAGTGGTTTAACCCTTTTAGATGCCCGCGCTATGTTGCGGAATTTCTCGGTTAACTCTGATATTTGCATCTCCGATCTTACTTGGACGCACGCAATACCTTATGAGTTCCTCTTAGATTTTGACATCATCTTGGTGCCCAGTTCTACTTCTAAATTCGAGATGGCTAGTACCGAAATATTTATCCTTGAATATGCCCAGCTCTACCTTTCCAAGTTTTCAAATAACAAACAACTGATCTTAGTAGCACCAAGTAGAGTGGATAAAAATTTCTCTCCCGCTACAGCATTTACCAATTTAGAGTTTTTAAATAATTGTTTAATTGCCCCACCGCTCTATATCGCGCCCAATATCGATCAGTATGTCTATCACGACTTTTTATTCTTATCGACCGATGATGCGGTCTCCAATAATTTTATGGACTTTGGCCGCTTTGTTCATGAGAAGATTGTTGCGCAAGCTGTCCAAAAATCCCAAAAAGCGAATATCAATCAATACACTGGTCTAGTCGGAAAAAAACTCAGCATCCTCGATGACTACCGCTTAGGACGAATCCGAGCACGTAATGGAGAGGCGGGAGACCAAGAGGCGAGAGAAACAATCTCTAAAAAAGTAGGGGAAATGACCTCAAACTTTATTCCCCACTTCCTAAAAAAGAATAAAGATACCCCTGAATAATAGTTCGTTAGTTTGTATTTGGGTGGATCGTATTAAGCATTGCAATCATTTGAAGGTATTTTGGTGGCATTCCAAATGAAGCTGCATTCTCTACACCAGTACTCTTAGTTTTTGAGATTGCCGCCAAAATCTCTGGGTCAATCTCAATTTTTTTAGGCTCCTCATCTAAATCAAAATCGCCATCCGCTTTTGCAATCACGATCTTTTGAACGGTAGGAACATCGTTCTTGATTAAGACAATCCAAGTATCGGTTAAAAGTGTGCTGTTCCTGAATAAGCCCCAACGCCCCCAATAAGTTTGGCTGTCAATGAAATAAGAATCTTCTTCATAAACCTTTAAATCACTGCCGCTGTATTTGTAATGCGATACCGCATTTTCATATAAATCAGCTACAAAAAAGTGAGTGCGCTCTTCTGGTGAGATCTCAGTGGGCGCTAAGGTGGGTAACAAAGCCTCAAAAGCTTTTAAATCAAGCATACATTGCGCTACCCTTGTCTCGGGGTTGGGATGCGATGCGCCATGCATGAAATCCGATTCCTGCGCTTTTGTTCCATCTGGAAGATATTGATCGGCCAACTTTTTAAGTACTGAAAACAAAGCAATTGATCGACCCGATAAGCCGTATTTGCTAATCCAGTATTTTTCGATCTCAAGAGTGGCTTGAGAGAGCTGTTTTAAGAGTTGCTCGTCTTTTGTAAAGTGGGCGCTGTAATTAAAGAAGATTTGGTTGAGGCGCTCCTCTGCCCCATTAGAGTTCTTGACCTTAGCGTGCCAAAATTCATTAAAGTCCTGGTAGTTAGCACGTGAACAATAAGGCAAATAAGTAACCACATTAAATAAGGCTTGGCACATTACATCTGCACCAGATTTACCGCCTAATACAGTATTAAAGAGTCCCAAAAGAATACTTTCTGATCAAAAAGTGCAATGCGCTAATTTTATTTATTGTTTTTATTCAACTGCATCAATCGTTCAGCATGCTCTTTCATTTGCTGAAGCTTACGATTTCGATTCTCAACCTCATAGTTATACAGCATTGCCTCATATAAGCGCTTACGTAAAAGCTCTGAAAGCAGTACGATAATAAATAGGTTGAAAAACATCCACCAGTGGTCGGCTACCAATAGAATATCGGCGATGCCAAGGCATATGACACTTACTAAGCGTAGAAAGTTTGTTTCAGAAAACTGTACTTCATTCATTGCTCAAAACCCAAAATTTTTGATAGGACACTCTTTATATCAAAAAAATGTAGGGCCTTCTACCATTTGGCTACCCAAAGTAGTGCAATTCAAGGCTGATTTGTAAAATTTAATCTGAATAACAATAATAAGGCATTGATTTATATTAATTTTTAGGAATTCGGGTCAGCCTCTAGCTGTTTGACCATTTGATCAGATTTCACCTGCAGCTCGGGGCTTAATTTAGCCTTATACGCATCTGCTTCTGCCTTAGCAATTGGATTACCGCCCTTTTGAGCAGATATGACCATCCAGGCATAGCCTCGAGCAGGGTCTTGCTTGACCCCCCTACCATCCATGTACATTTTTGCAAGGTTGTAGCTTCCAACCGAGCTACCTGCAAGTGCTGCTTTTTTGAACCAAAAGACTGCTTGGGTCTCGTCCCTCTCCAAATTGACCCCATACTCATAGCGACCACCCAGCTCCACCATCGCCATGGTATTGCCATGGTCGGCAGATTTAATCATCCAAAACCAGCCTTGGCCAACATCTTGCTTAGTACCGATTCCTTGTAAATACATTTTTGATAAATCGTATTCAGCTCGGGTATCACCTAACTCGGATAGCTTTTTAAATAGTGCAAATGCTTTTTGGTAGTCGCCACCCTCATAGGCAGATCGTGCACGTTGATAATCCGAACAGGCGACCACAAAAAGACTGAAGACTAGAATCAAAAAAATTCGCATATTGATTAAGCGGAAATCTACAGGTTCATTACTTCTTAGCCGGTGCTTTGGGTGCTGCTGCATCGGCTGCCTTAGGTGGCAAATCCTTTAAATCTTCATCTTCCTCAGCATTATCGCCAGCTGGTTTAGCATTGACTAAGGGAGCCGCTTTGGGCTCTACACGATAACTAGCACCGAGATCACTACCCACTAATCGGGCAAACCCGCCAATATAACGACGGCCTAAATCTGGGTAATACGGCTCACTTGCTAAATAACCTTTGCTACGAATACACGACTGCGTATTAATACTTCCCTCACAGCTCGCTACTGCTGAAAGACGACCAACCTCGTATTGCTCACCAAGGAAAAAAATGAATACGATGAATCCCAAAGGGGCTACAAGCCAAATGAGCAGCTTTTTGAGATAGCCAAACAACATATCGACTTTTGGATTCATCTTGATGCTCTCCTTATTGGCGAGAAATTTTACTTGTTTCTGAATCTAAGCGACTAGTTTGGCTAATTGATTTACGCGTATTAGACATGGATTCATTATTATGAAGACGGGCATACACCTCAATGGTGCGCGGGTCATTATGAATAGCTGAGTTTCTCATGGCATTGTACATATCTGCCGCAGCGTTCTTCTTGCCAATATCCAGATAGCTCATTGCAGCACAGTAATAAAAATCGGTTGCCTTATCTTTATTCTTTACCCCAACATAGCCAAGATCAGCAATTTCGCCCAAGTATTTGCAAGCATCAGGGTTCTTACTGGAAGCATTGATTATTAAATTCTTTTCAGCCAGCCTAAATTGGTCAAGAGCATAACGACGAAACACTGTAGCAGACAATATAAAGTCGGGGTCTGTAATTAAGGTCGCTCTACCAACATAGTATTTACCGCGCTCATAGGCTATCAAACCGCGGTAATAACTTGCATCAAGATCCTTTTGCTTTACTAAATCATCAAGGCGATCAGTAACTCGGATGATGGCAATATTGTATTTAATGACTTCATCTTCGGGCTGAATGCATTTGGGATTTTGGACACATGCAATAGCCAGAATCATCTTTCCATACAGACGTTGATATCGATGGAACAGTTTTTCAGCTTCACTTTGAGGCTTTGTTTTTGGTTTTACGGCTTCAGAGTAAGCTTGCTCTTCAGGGGGCGATGACTTCTTTTCAGCAGACCATGTGGGACTATTGATTAAAAGTGCGAGAGCAAAGAGAACAATCTTGATATTCATGGCTTATTTACCCATGCTATCGCTTTTTTGAGCTGGTTTTGCTGGCAACTCTAGTTGCGGATTACGCGGTGATTTCTTTTCCTCTTCTTTAGGCACTAATGGTGCTGGAGCCCTTAAGTTTGGTGGTATCTCTTGCGCACCAGGCTTGACATTCTCAGATGCTGGTTTTGGTGGTGGAGGTGGAGGTTGAGCCTTCTTAGCCTCTTCCTTAGGCGCTGGTGGCGCTTTCTTTGGCTCTTCCTTGGGCATAAATTGCGCCGGCGCTCTTAAATTTGGGGGTATCTCTTGTGTACCAGGTTTGACGTTATCTGGAAGCTTTTCAACTCTTGCTTTTTCATAAGCTGTTTTATCAGCATTATTAATGGGCTTCTTATTTAGAATCGTTATGGAGATCCGGCGATTTAAGGGATCTTTTGGGTCTTGCGCATTTAATGGAATCGTATCGGCAAAACCAATCACCTGAGATACTTTTGACTCATTTAAGCCGCCAGCGACCATTTCACGTCGTGCTGCAAGCGCTCGTTCTGTCGATAACTCCCAATTACTATAACTAGCATTTGCACTGTAGCGAGTATTGTCTGTATGCCCCTCGATACGAATCGTGTTCGGTGAGCTTTTTAGTGCATTACCAATAATACGCAATAGACGTTTTGCAGCGGGTGTGGGATTTGCACTCCCAGAGGCAAAGAGTGGTTTATTTTTCTCATCGACCACCTGAATTCTCAAACCCTCGGCTGAGATATCCATGAAAATCTGCCCCTTGGCATTCTTTAACTCGGGATCAGAATCGACCTGTTTATTGATATCGTCTCGAACCATTTCATTCTTGGTTCGATCTTTACGGGCGTTCTCAATTTCAGTTACCGAAGAATCACTAATCCGGCGTTGCTCAGTATCCGCATCGGCACGACTTTCTTCACCAACATTTTTTGAGATATTGTCACCGCCACCTTTAATAATTCGGGTTGCATCTCCCGAACCTTGGCCGCCAGATAATGAGACCCGTAATGGATTCTGAAAGTAGGAAGAAATACCTGCAAGGTCACCTGCCGTGGTGGAACCTAAAACCCACATGAGCAAGAAGAAAGCCATCATCGCTGTCACGAAGTCAGCATATGCAATCTTCCAAGCGCCTCCGTGATGTCCATGACCGCCTTTTTTAACGCGCTTAATAACAATTGGCGGCGCGTCATTTTTGGCCATGACTATTTTCCTTTAACTGCTTTGGTACCCTCATCCAACTCTGCAAACGTTGGGCGTTGATAGGTGAACAATACCTTGCGTCCAAATTCAACAGCTGCTGCAGGTGGGAAATTATTCAAGCTAGCAATCAAAATGGCTTTTACAGCCATGTAAGAACGTGTATCTGCTTCGAGGTTTTGCTCCAACACTTTAGCAACCGGTGATACGAAGGCGTAGGCCAATAAAATTCCCAAGAAGGTACCTACCAGCGCTGCGCCAATCAGCTTTCCGAGTTCAGCGGGAGGAAGTCCAATAGAACCCATGGTGTGAACCACGCCCATCACCGCAGCCACAATTCCGAACGCCGGTAAACCATCGCCCACGTTTGTGACGGATGCCACTGGAATATGCCCTTCTTGATGATGAACGTCTAACTCCTGCTCCATCAAGCTCTCAATTTGAATCACATCCAAAGAGCCGCCGAGCATCATTCTTAAGTAATCGGTAATGAAATCGACTAGATGGTGGTCTTTGGTGACTGACGGATATTTCTCAAACATTGGGCTTGCCTCTGGCTCTTCAATGTCACCCTCTAGCGACATCAATCCATCCCGCTTAATCTTTTGCAAAATCTCAAACATTAGGCACAGTAAATCTAAGTGCATTTGCTTCACTGCAGATTTAGTTTTAAAGGCACTACCTAGTGCAGCGAAAGTCTTTTTCAAATTGATCATACTGTTTGAGGCAATCATGGTCCCAACAGCAGCGCCTACGATGGTCAACACTTCAGTGGGTTGCCATAACACCATGACGTTTCCGCCATGGAGGGCATAGCCCCCTAGGGCACAACCCATCGCGATAATCCAACCAATCGGAATATTCATACGTTTATTTCACCAAAAACTACAGTTTTGAAAACAAAGAGCTCTGTTGCAAACGTGCAAACATTGCCTGGGCAGCATTTAATAAAGTTTGTGATCGTGTGTACGCAGCAGTTGCTGCAGCCAAATCGGTATCCAATAAAGCGGAGGCCGAAGCCGCCATTTCAGTGCCAATTGTAGACATCGCCTCTTTGGATATATCAACTTGTGCCGCTATACCGCCACTTTTTTGTTGTGCTGTAGTCATTCTATCAAATATGTCATTCAAGCCGGTTTCGATCGTACTAGCGCTGTTTGTAAGGGCCGAGCCTGTGGAGCGCTGATCTAGGTAGGTCACAAAATTATTAATCTTTGTATAGAAATCTGACTGGGTAGGGTCTGCAAGGGTTCCACCATTAAATGCATCTGTAAACTGAACTCCTGACTTTACGGTGACATTTGGCTCAATTTGCACATTATTGACAGTCTCTGGGAAGATTGCATTTCCTGTAGCATCTTTAGCAGTCATTTGCGATTTAATCGTATCCCTAATTTGTTCTGCCTGAATCTTTAGGGCCTTAAAGTTTGTACTATTTAATACTCCATTTTGAGACTGCACAAAAGCTTGTTTAAGCACGATTAGCTCATCAATCATGGTCCCCATTTGAGACTGGGCAATAGCATGCGTACTAGCCACGTAGTTCTGATTCGTTTTATACATCTCCAAACGTGCTACGTCAAAATCTAAGCGCACACCCCTAGATACTGCATATGGATTATCGGATGCTTTGCTGTAGTTCTTTCCCGTGCTGATCTTTTTTTGCCAAGCCATAGCATCAGCAAGGCTATTGTCCATCGACTGTACGCCGGCTTCTAAAATTTGATTGGATGAGACTCTCATAATTGATCCATTTCTAGTTCATGATCGCTAAGAGCGTGTTGAACATTTGATTCCCTGTTTGTAATATCTTAGTTGAAGCACTATAAAGCTGTTGATACTTTAATAAGTTAGCTGCCTCTTCGTCTAAATTTACACCTGATAATTGCTCGCGTTGTTCTTTTAAATTTGAGAGTACGGCATCGTCTGCTTTTTTTGAATTATTCCACGTAGCAACCTGAACACCTACATCTGTAACTAAATCTGCTACTAAGTTTCCAAATAATGAACTTTTTAGTTGTGCGGTATTCGCATTTTCTGAACTAATTTTAGGAGTCTGTAAATTACTGTTGCTGTAATATAAAAGTGGATCTGTTGGAGCGACAGAAATAAAATTCGCGGCTGTGAGTTTATTTACTAAAAATAATGAATTTCCTGAATAACCCTCTGTTGAAGTTGTGATTGCTGGAAATAAATTCATTGTGATGGTTGGTAAATTACTTGCTAGTGATCCACTTGCAGTTAAGTTAGATACGTTTTGGCTTACTGTTGAGGTTAAAAATGTCACTGAATTATTTGATGCGGCGCCTGAGTTCCAACCGGAAACAGGCCCACTAGTAAAGGTTCCGCCCGTATACGAACCACCAGCTGTAGAACTTAAATTTTTGGAAGTATTTAAAGCTGAATGGGTGTTCGTTTCAGATATATTTGCAAAAGCACTGCTAACCTGTGCAGCTGTTGCGCCACTACTTCCTGCGGTAAATGTCAATCCTGCAATGGTAAGGGTTTGTCCAGCAGACAACGGCTTAAAGTCTACCGAAGTACTTTCATTCTTCGCTATTGAACCAAGACTTTCATAGAGATTTTTTACATCTATTTCAGAATTAAGACTAAATGACGGAACTGCTACTGTAAGGTTACTTTCATTAAAATTCTTAAACGTATTTGAACCAACTTTAAATCCAAATATCGCTATTGGTGATACAGAGTTGTCTACCACTGCTTCATTTGCTACTTTGACCAAGGAAATCGCAGTAGTATTTAATCTTTGTTCTATTAACGGTATGAACTCATTACTGAGCGTGAGTAGGGCTCCCATTTGTCCGCTATCAACCTTCTGAATAGTTTGTGAGTAACTACTACTGCTGTTTGGTTGTTGAAAGTTAACTGCTAGGCTTTTTCCATTACTGTTGATGGAAATACTATTTGCTAAACCTCTCTCAACTAATGGTAGACCATTGACTAGGTGGGTAGCTGTACCATCCTGATTAATGAGTGATTGACCACCAATTAATTTTTGCAGGTTAGTCAAAATGCGGTCTCGTTGATCTAACAAATCTGCCGATGGTGCACTAATTCCAGGTCTATTAGCTTCTATAATTTTTTGATTAATCGTACCCAACGCAGGTAAATGCGTATTAATTTGCCTTACTGCGTCATTTAGGCCCGTACTACTATCATTTTTGAGTCTTTCAACTATGTTCGAAATTCCAGATAGCCGTTGCGCAACTACATTGGCTGACGCGGTAATAGCTGATGCTAACGCTTTATTTGTTGGTTCAGCAGCATATTTCCCCATCGTATTGAAGAAATCGGTAATTGCAGAACTTAGCCCAGCAGATTTATCAGCAATTACGCTGTCAATCATAGATACATACTGTGTTAAGGTTTCGGAATTTGTAGATTTAGCCTGTTGATTGAGTAACTGAGCCCCAAGCAAAGAGGAATATTGTCGGGTAAATCCCTCTACAGCAAAACTGCTACCATTGAGCATTAACGAATTGGGAGCAAGGGCGTTCATCACGGTGTTTGCGGTGCGCCGTGAGAATCCCTCAACTGACGTGCCTGCTACGTTTTGTGAAGTTACCAAGATTCCTGCTTGGGCAATCTGGAGAGCCGCGCTAGCCGATTCGTTAATGGAATAAATGCCCATGTATTCTTTCTAAGCTCTTAATTCTTAATGGGAAGTGGATTAGGCCGCATGTATTTATTCAGAGCAGGCAAAGCCACTTCATCTTTACTATTTACGGCTTTTTTCTCACTATTGATTAATTGCTTAATATTGGCTTGCTCGAGTAATTGCTCGGCCATTTTTTCCCCAAACCCAATTTTATTGGTCTTTGATAAGAGATCTGCCAATTGATCATCCATCATTTGCAGATAAGCCATTGACATACTGCTTTTGGTCTCAATTCCACTGATATTGCTACTGCGGACAACACTCAACATTTGGCGTAATAGCGTTCTTTCAAAGCCTTGCGCTGCCTCCCGAATCTTTTTTTCGGATTTTGTAATGTCTTCAGGCTTCTTAGCCGTTTCAGACTTATTAATTAAACGCGCGGTTGATGAATCAACCGTTTTCATAATGAGCGCTGCTGGGATCATTAGATCACCTCCAACTCGGCTCGTAGAGCTCCTGCTGCTCTAAGAGCTTGTAAAATAGAAAGAAGATCTTGAGGTGTTGCTCCCAGCATATTGAGCGCTTTTACGACCTGATCTAAATTAGCTCCACTTCCAACGCTTATAAGACTGTTTTCTTTACCATTATCTGTAATTGTTGCGGTATCTTGTGTAGTCACTGCAGTTTGCCCCCGGCTGAAGGGTAAAGGCTGACTTGTCGTTGGGGTTTGTTCAATTTTGACTGTCAAGCTTCCGTGCGCAACAGCTGATGGTGAAAGCTGTACTGCTTGGTTCATGACAACCGAGCCTGTTCTAGAGTTCAAGATTACCTTAGCCGGTCCACTAACTGGCGGTACATCCAAATCTTGCAAAGCAGCCATAAAAGCTGTTCGTCTAAGAGGGTCTGTGGGTACTCGAACGTTTAATGCTCGAGCGTCTATCGGGATTGCAGTTCCCAATCCAAAACGTCTACCAATAGCTTCTGCTGTTCGTTGCATCAATCCAAAATCAGCACGGCGTAGGTCTAACTGTACAAATTCATCCACTAATAATGCGGGTACTGCACGTTCAATAATTGCACCCGATGGAATCCGGCCTGCTGATAAATGATTGACAGAAGTTTGTGCACCCCCACCAGCCGCTCGAGCACCACCAATAATTAAGTTGCCCTGAGCCTGAGCATAGACCTGACCATCTGCTGCTTTTAATGGTGTCATTACCAAAGTACCGCCTTTTAAGCTGGTGGCATTACCTAAGGATGAGACCGTTATATCAATTTGTTGACCAGGTCTAGCAAGCGCTGGAAACTCTGCTGTAACCATTACTGCGGCAGTATTACGCAACTGAGCCTGGGTACCAGTCGATGGCAAAGTAACTCCAAGTACACCAATCATCTGTAATACACTTTGTAATGTAAATGGGGTTTGCGTGGTTTGGTCACCCGTGCCATCCAATCCAACCACCAAGCCATATCCAACCAATTGGTTTGGACGTTGTCCGGCAATATCGGTAAAATCTTTTATCCGATCCGCAAAGACAGTATTAGAAAAAAAACTGATGCTCAGCACCAGAATGAATTGATTGATGGTTTTAGATTTGAATGTCATATTATTAGAATGGCGCCATCTTCAATAGGAGTCGGGTAAACCAACCCGTTCCTTGGGTGTCATCGGTTGCACCACGACCACGATATTCAATTCTGGCATCGGCCACTTCTTGAGAGGAAATTCGGTTAAAGACCAAGTTATTAGGGTTAACGATTCCACCAAAGCGGATAATTTCTTCTTCATTACTAATCGCTACCTGCTTCTCACCTGCCACAACTAAATTACCATTCGATAAGATCTCAATCACTGTTACCGTAATGGTTCCAGCAAAGGTATTATTTGCAGCACTTCCGCCTGCGCCTTCACTTTTCAATTCCCCCGTACCAGTGAAGTTTCCAATATCCGTAATACCAGCATATAGTCCCTTAGGTAAACTTCCAGTACCGG
>ENA-OUVC01002231-OUVC01002231.1-marine-metagenome-genome-assembly--contig:-NODE-2231-length-11030-cov-2.947320_pt1 | contig 11030 bp, 13 predicted proteins | sample MGYA00248622_ERZ508571 | MGnify/ENA primary metagenome ERZ508571 (study PRJEB26236, sample SAMN06267175) | marine metagenome | isolation source: Columbia River Estuary | place: USA:Columbia River... | reverse complement strand
AGGCATCACCGTGTTGGATGGTGTTGAGTGCTGGCTGTATCAACATGGCTTACGCCATATGGGTGAAATCGAACTGGCTCGAGGTCTCGTTGGCTTAGGCGGAATGACTTCGTAAGTCGGTGACGACGCGAAATATTTCTTTCCAAACCAAGCGCGGCAACCTATGCTCACCCGTGGGGAGGTGACGCCATGGGGGGCACACCGACAGTTTTAGCTGATATTTCTGCCGAATGGCTGAGTGAGGTTTTGCATACTCGAGTCACCGGATTCACTCTTCAAGTGATCGGGGCCGGCGAGGGGTTTATGGGCCAACTCGCCCGTGTCTCGCTCACTGGCGACAACGTTCCACCGAGCGTCATCGTCAAATTTCCGACGTCCGATCCTGGCGGACAAGTCATGGGCGAAATGATGGGCGTCTGGAATCGCGAACATCGTTTCTACACCGAAGTCGCTTCTCAGATTCGGGGAATCAAACTCGCTCGTTGTCTACACAGTTCGGTTGATCCATACGCTCTCGTTCTTGAAGACTTAAGCCCAGCTCGTTCAGGCGATCAGGTTGCAGGACCAACTCCCGACCAAGCGCGCACGGCGATTGATGTCGCCGCGACGCTACACAGTGCCTGGTTCGACAAGCCCGAACTGCACACTCTTGATTGGATGCCCAGCCTCAGCGACCCAATGACCGCGACTGTGGGAGCCCTCTTCCCTATTGGCTGGCCGATGTTTCTTGAGCGCTATCAAGATTCATTGCCGCCAAGAGTTCTCGCGTGGTGCGAAACATTTGCGCCGATGATTGAAACTTGGATGCAGAAATATTTCGATTGGCCGTGCACGCTCACACACGGAGACTTTCGGCTCGACAACATGTTCTTTCATGACGATGGCACGATGACACTCATTGACTGGCAGTTATCTATGCGTTCTCCAAGTACCACTGATCTCGTCTATTTCTTGGGCACAAACATGAAGACCGAGATGCGACGTTCGATGCAAGATGAATTGATTCACCGTTACTGCGACAAGATGCGGGCGGGTGGTGTCCCCGATCAATGGGCCGACTACGACACCATCATGCAGGGTTATGCCGAGGGCGTATTGTTCTATTGCACATCATTCGCTGCCAGTATTTTGTCGCTTGACACCGCGAACGAACGCGGTGCGGCGCTCATGGACTCGCTGGTCCGCCGAGCATTCTCAGCAGCCGACGATCTAGACGCCGGTATTCGGCTCGGCCTGTAAAACCATTAGTCCTTCTGGTGGCGAAAATCGCGGCGATCATGACAATTCCTGCCACCAGAATAACTAAAGACGGGTCCAACAGATGTCGGTTGGCTGACGACCTTCGTTGATTCCTCGTCGTTCAAAGACAGTTTCGACACGCCAATCGGGTCGAGAAAATTCTGGTTCATCAAACGACTCGTTCGCCGCAACAACCACCAAAGACTTACGCCAATAATCCTCAATATCAGTCGCCAGTCGTAAGACTCCTCCGACATTTAGCACTCGGGAAATTTCGCGCACGACATCGGGACGTAGTAGCCGTCGGCGTTGCTCACGCGGCTTAGGCCACGGGTCGGGAAAGAAGACCCAGACTTCAGATAATGAAGCGTCAGCGAAACGTTTCAGCAGAACCAACACATCACCCTCAACCACACGAGTGTTTGTTAACGACTGATTTTCAATTCCTTGCAAAATGTTGGCGATACCGCGCGTATGAATATCGATAGCAACCAGATTGACATTACGATATGCCGGTCCGAACGAAACCGCCAAGTCGCCCCGTCCACATCCGATTTCTAAACACACCGCATTGTCGTTACCGAATACCTCAGTCAGGTTGACCGTCGAACCATGCTCTGCGATGCTCCATTCGTCCTTCAACCGTTCATACACCTTGGTGAGTTCTGGACCGAGTTTGCGCCGGCGTGGACGAAACGTCCGCACGAGTCGGTTCTCTGAGTCTCCACGTAACACGGCGCAGACGGTAACGCCGATTAACCTCAACTTGGCGTGATTCATTGAGCGACGTCAGGAGATTGTTGTGACAATTCAAATGCAAGTTGTTCTCGCCGATTATGCGGTCACCCACGATGGCAAGGTCATGATGGCAGGGGCCGGCTGGAGCCAAGTGGGCGCTGGACCATTTGCGAGTGCCTTGGCCTTCATCGTCAAGGTTCCATGGGATATGGCCAACCAGCAGATCGCGATTCATGCCGAACTTGTCGACGAAGACGGACGACCAGTGCTCGTGAATCAAGCGCCGCTAGCTCTCGACATTGGATTCAGCGTCGGTCGCCCCGAAGGTTTACGTCCCGGAAGCGATATTGACCAGAACCTAGCAGTTCAGATCCCTCCTATTGCCTTGGTACCGGGTCGCAGTTACGAGTGGCGCGTTTCGGTTGACGGCGAACATCGTCATGAATGGAACCGCGGCTTCTACGTGCGTGCCGTGAAGATTTAACGGCTGGGAATAAGCAAAAGGCCCCAAGACTGAGTCTCAGGGCCTTTTGAACTGGAGCGGATGACGAGATTCGAACTCGCGACCCTCACCTTGGCAAGGTTGTGGTCACCGTCCGTACAGTCCGTCTACTGCCCTGCCGTACTCCTCAGTCCGGAAAACCGTCCGGGAAATCCGTCTGGTCCGTCCAGTTCGTATACCGGTCTACCATCGTCTCCTCGCACCCGAGTCGAGGGACCTCTGAGTACCGGCGTGTTGGTCAATGGACGGTGAGTACTTCACGCTGCGGCCCCATGTCGGTCAGGACTCGCCCGTACCGGTTCGGGCCTGGTGCAACGCCTCGGCGAGCGAATCGCGACCACGGGCGACTCGTGACCGGATGGTGCCGATCGGGCAGCCAATCACCTCCGCGGCCTGCGCGTAGGGCAGGCCAATGAGCTGCGTGAGCACAATCGCTTCGCGCTGATCCAGGGGCAGCACGGCGAGTAGCTGCGTCGTCTCCACTGCGCTATGAGCATCGGGGGCGGCCCGTGTTGGGAAGTCTGCGACTGGGTCGGTGCGTCGGCGGGTCCGTTTGCGGAGGTGCTCGAAGCAGACGTTTCGGCTGACACCCAAGACCCAGGTCATCACCGGTCCACGTTCCCAACGCTGCAGGTGAGTCACGACCCTGACAAGCGATTCCTGGGCGAGGTCATCGGCGTCAGATGGACGGGTGAGATGGGCGCAGAACCTCCACACGTCAGCCTGGATCGACCGCACGAACCGGTCGAGCGAGACTCGGTCGCCCGCCGCGGCCGCTGTGGCAAGTCGGTCGAGGTCGTGCATCTGCATCAGTCTACCGGGTGGGCCGGGAACTTTGCCACTCAGTCGCGACACATGTCAGATATGGACTGTGCAGCAATACGTGAGCTGTTGTCGGCGCAACTCGACCAAGAGACGACCACAGAAGAGGAGGCCATGGCCAACGCGCACCTCGGACGATGCGCGCATTGTCAGGCGTGGTGGACCGAGATCGGTCAGGTGAACCGGATCCTGAGGGTGCGCCTCGCTGAGACCATCCCCGATCTCGCGACCGGCGTGCTTGCCCGGGCGCACCCACCGACAGTCGGCCGTCGCCAGTGGGTTCGGCTCTCCCTCGCAGCTGTCGCGGCCACCGAGCTGGTGCTGGCCGCGCCCGGGCTGCTGCTCGGCGAAGGTGCCGCCTCCGTGCACGATGCCCGTCATCTCGGTTCCTTCGGAGTGGCGATGTCGATCGGGCTCATCTACGTCGCGTGGCGACCGGCGAGAGCCTTTGGGATTCTGCCGATCGTCGTCGCGCTGGCCGTGACGATGTTCGTGTCTGCGGTGGTCGACGTCGCCCACGGCCGCACCACCTCGATCAGCGAAGCACATCACGTGCTCGAGGTCGCAGGTCTGGTGCTAGTGTGGATGCTCGCCGGTCGACCGGTTCCACGCCGGTTTCGACCGCTGATTCACCAACCCGGTGACCGGCACCACTTCCGCCACGCCTAACCAAGCTCATTATCCGAAGGAATCGCTTTGTTTATTCGTCGTTCGCTGCTCGCCCTCACCGCCGCCACCGTGGTGCTCTCGTTTGCCTCACCGGTACTCGCACACGTCGATCCCGACCCCGAGGAAGCACAGGCGGGCAGCCAGTTGTCCGTCGGGTTCACGGTTCAGCACGGATGCGACGGGTCACCGACCGTCCAGCTCGACATGCGGCTCCCCGAGGGTGTGACCGGCGCCCAGCCCGAGCCACCCGAGGGATGGACCGGCACGGTCGAGTCAGACGTGATCACGTTCACTGGTGGCCCGTTGCCCGATGACCAGGAGTTGACCTTTCGCGTGTTGATGACGCTCCCGCCGACGCCCGACACCACCATCTACTTCCCGTTCGTCCAACGCTGCGAAGTCGGTGAGATCCGCTGGATCGCAATCCCGTCGGACGGGTCTGGCACCGAGCTCGATGAACCGGCACCTGCGATGCGTCTGACCGGTCCGGCAGTGACCACGACCACCGCAGCTGTCACGACCACTACCGCTGCACCCACGACGACCGCCGCCGCGACCACCACGGCCGCGCCGTCGACGCTGGCCTCGGCGTCGACGACCGGCTCGAACCCAACCGCGCCTGCCACCTCGATCGCGAGCGAGGATGGCAGGGGCTCATCGGCGGGCACTTTCGTGTTCATCGGGGTGATCGCAGCGATTGCCGCGGTCGCGTCGGTCCTCGTTGTTCGTTCTCGCGGGCAGCGCCGATGACGCGTGCCAGGTGGTCGGCGGTCGTTGCGATCGTGGTGCTGGTCCTTGGTGGACGGGCGTCGGTGGCCAGCGCCCACGCCGATCTGCTGACGTCGACACCGGCGGCGAACTCTGTTGTTGCGGCGGCGCCGACCGAGATCGTGTTGACATTCACCGAGGGCGTCACACCTTCGGTCGACGCGATCCGACTCTTCGACAGCGACGGGATCGCGGTCGACCTTGGCGAGGTCAACCAGGCAGGCGGCGGTGAGACGCTGACGGTCGCCATCCCAGACACGCTCGACAACGGCACCTACGTGGTTGCGTGGAGGGCGGTGTCGGTGGATTCTCACCCGATCAGCGGCGCCTTCTTGTTCTCCGTGGGCGAGGCCGAAGTTACAGATCCGGCGCTCGTCGAGAACGTGCTCAACGTCACCGGAGCCGGAGCACCCAACGGTGAGTGGATCCGGATCGGTCGGGTGTTCAGCTTTCTCGGTCTGGGACTGGGCCTCGGGTCGGCGGGCGTGATCGTGCTCTGCGCGCCGGCGCTGCTGGCATCGCGTCGCACTGCGACGGTGCTGTGGATTGGGGTGGGCTTCGTTGTCGCCGGCACCACCCTGATGATCTCCGCGCAAGCCGCGGCGATCGGGAAATCATGGACCGACTGGGCTTCGGTGCTCGACACTCCGTCGGGCAGATGGTGGCTGATCCGGTTGATCGGTGCGACGCTTGGCGGCGTCGCGATCATCTTTCGTCGGCGCCTGCTCACGAGCCGGCCTGGCAGGTGGCTGGCTTCGCTCGGGGCGCTTGCGCTCTTGGGTGTCACCGCGGCCGGCGGCCACGCGATCTCGGGCCGGGCCGTCCCTGTCGGCTTCGTCGCATCCGTGGGGCATCTCGCCGCAATGTCGATGTGGGTCGGTGGTCTGGCCGTTCTTCTCCTCGTCGTGCCGCTCCGATCGTTCTGGTCGATCGCCGTCCGGTTCTCGCCCGTGGCGTTGGTGTCGGTGGCCACGCTTGCAGTGTCCGGCGTCGTCAACGGTTGGCGCCAGATGGGCACGCTCGGCGGGTTCACCGACAGTGCCTACGGTCGGGCGCTGTTGACCAAACTCGTCGTAGTCGTGGCCGTGGTGGCGATCGCCGCGGTCAGCAGATGGGTGCTCCGCTACGACGTCGAGTCAGATGCAACCGTTGCCGTGGAGGCTTCTGACGAGCCCGTCACGGGCCTGCACAGCGGATCGCGCCGTCTTACGAGGACGGTGACGGCCGAGGCGCTGGGGGTGCTGGTCATTCTCGGTGTCACCAGCGTGCTCGTCGGATCACCTCCCCCGGTCGATGTCGCCCGTGCAGCGGCAGTCGCTCCGGCGTCGGTGTCGGTGGTCCAGGGGGACCGCATCGCCCAGATCGACCTGGAACCGGCGGTCACCGGCGGCACCACGATGCACGTCACCATCACCTCACCCGGTGGCGGGCTCAGCGACCGCGCCGACGAGATCACGGTCACTGCCCGCATGCCCGCCGAGGGCGTGGGGCCGATCGACATCGACACCACAGTCGCCGGACCAAACCATGTCACGACCAACAGCGCCGACTTCCCCATCGCTGGCGTGTGGGAGATCATCGTCACAGCCCGCTACGGCGAGTTCGATCAGGTGGTCTTCACCGGTCAACTCACGGTGCAGCAGCGATGACGCGTCCGGTTCGGTCCGGTCTCGTCGCGCTCGCGGCCACCGCACTCGCCTTCACGCTCGCCCCGGCCGCGCCGGCGGCCGCCCACGGTGGCGCAGCCGACGCCAGCGTCACATCGAACTACCGCACCCATCTCACCGACGTACCCGACATCGACGGCTTGACCGTCGAGGTCGTCGACATCGACGGCACCATCGAACTGACCTGGACCGGTACCGGCACACTCGTCGTCGCCGGCTACGAGAACGAGCCGTACCTGCGATTCGACAGCTCCGGCGTGTACCAGAACCAGCGGTCACCAGCGACGTACCTCAACCAGAACCGATACGCCAACGTCGACCCACCCGCCACCGCCGACGCCTCGGCACCGCCGGAATGGGCCCAGCTGTCGGCGGGACAGACCACGCGCTGGCACGACCATCGCACCCATTGGATGAGCACGACACCACCGATCCAGGTCCAACAGGAACCCGACCGGCGACATCTGATCATCGAGCGTTGGGAGATCCCGCTGACGGTCGCCGACCGAAGTGCCGTGCTCGCCGGGACACTCACCTGGACTCCGCCCCCACCGCTGATCCCGTGGATCGCAGCCGCGACGCTGGTTGCGGGGATGACCGCCGGTTTGCTGTGGAGCAGATGGTGGCGGCTGATCGCGGCCGTTGCGGCCACGATCGCCACGGTGGCGTTCATCATCGACACGGCGGGTTACGTCGCGTTGTCCTCGGACACCCTGCCCAACCGGATCTGGGAGTTTGCCTATCCGGCCGCCGCTGCGTTCGCGACCGCCCGGCTCGTCGTTCACGCCCGACGGCGAACTGCTGACCCACCGTTGGCGATGTTCGTCGCCGGTCTCGTCCTCGCGCTGATGGGCGGCTTCGACCGGTTCGACGTCATCACCAACAGCGAGGTGTTCAGCGCCCTCCCAGCGGTGGGGACTCGGGTCGCGACGGTGCTGTGTCTCGGCGTCGGTGCCGCACTCACTGTCCGTTTCGTCGTGTTCCTCGCCCAACTGTCCACCGCCCGATCGCTATACTCGGAGTCCGAACCCGTATGAGACCACTGTCGATCCTCGCCACTGCCACAACCATCGCTGTGCTGGCCACCGCATGCGGCAACAACAACGACACCTCGACCGCGCCGGCTGCAGCCCCGCCGGTGAGCACCATCGAGATCACCAGCAGGAACCACGTCGACCAAGATGTCAACTACCCGCAGTCGCCGCCGCTTGGCGGGGATCACAATCCGGTGTGGCAGAACTGCGGCATCTATCGCGACTCGATCGTCGACGAGCTGGCCGTCCACTCCCTCGAGCACGGGGCTGTCTGGATCAGCTACCGACCCGACCTTTCTCCCGCCGACATCGCCAAGCTCGAGGCGTTGACCAACGGTCAGACCCACATCCTGGTCAGCCCCTACCCGGGCCTTCCATCGCCGATCGTCGCGACTGCGTGGGGCGCGCAGCAACGCTTCGATACCGTCGACGAGGCCGGCATCGGGACGTTTATCACCGCGTTTCAACAGGGACCTCAAACACCAGAGCCCGGGGCGACCTGCAGCCGCGGCTTCGGCGAACCTGCATGACCCGACGCGTCCGCTCGCTCAGTGCCGCCATGGTGGTACTCGCAGCCCTTGCGGTGGGCGTCGCCATCGGCGCAGTGGCTGCCCGGTCCGGCGACGAGAAGCACGCGGCTCCGGCGAACGACTCGGCCGACGCCGGGTTCGTGCGTGACATGTCGACACACCACGCCCAGGCGGTGTCAATGGCGGACGCCATCCGGACCCGCACCGACGACCCGCTCCTCGCGTCGCTGGCCACCGACATCGTGCTCACCCAGCAGTCCCAGATCGGACGGTTCAGCGGCTGGCTCGACCAATGGGGTCTCCCGGTCACTTCCACCGACGCTCCGATGTCGTGGGCCTCGGGTCACACCGCGATGGACATGGAAATGATGCCCGGCATGGCGACCAACGACGAGATCCGCCAACTCGATTCGCTCCCGATCGAGGACGCCGAAATCCTGTTTTTGACGCTCATGATCCGCCACCACCGAGGCGGCGTCGAGATGGCCGACACCGTCTTGACGATGACGCAGCGTGACGAGGTCCGCAGGATCGCGAGCTCGATCGTCGCCAGTCAGCAGAGCGAGATCGAAGCCATGCAATCGATGCTCGACGAACGCACCACATCATGAGCATCGCCCCACACACGCCGCCACGACCACTTCCCACCAGCCTGCGCCCTGACAGCGAAACCCGATGGGGGATCCCACACGCTGTTGCGGCGTACATCACAGGACTGGTGCTAGGAAACCTCCTGTACACCGCCGCTGGCGGTGATCCTTCGGCCTCGGCCACCACTGTCGCGATCCACCTGGCGTCCGTCAGCGGACTGTGGATCGGTTTCGTCGGAGGCCCGATCGTTGCCACCCGCTGGTTTGGGTCCCACTCGCTGAGCAGCGACTTCGGGTTCGCCGTGGGCGCCCGCGACGTACCGGTCGGCGTGATCGCCGGCGTCCTCGCACAGCTCGTGTTCGTCCCTGTCGTGTCCTGGCCAGTCGAACACCTCTGGTCGATCGACGTCGACGAACCCACACGACAGCTCCTCGACACCACCGTCGGATCGCGAGTCGTGCTGTACCTGGTGATCATCGTCGGAGCACCGATCGCAGAGGAGCTCTTCTTTCGCGGACTCCTCCTACGGTCGCTCGCCCGCCGCTTCGACGACACCGCTGCCATCGCCGTGTCCGCGCTGGCGTTCTCGCTGTCACACTTCAAGCCGGCACAGATCCCCGGCCTGTTCGTGGTCGGGATCGTCTTCGCCGTGCTGACGCGACGCTCTGGCAGGCTCGGACCGGCCATCTTCGCCCACATGGCGTTCAACGCCACCGCACTGCTCCTCGTGTGACGCAGTCACGGCTACAGCTCGCAATCGTTCTGACCGCGGTCACCCGAACCGATCAACGCGACAACATCTTCGACATCCGTCGCCACCAGCGGGGGCACGACCTCAGCTACGCCCGACACACCGTTGTACTCCCACACGAAGCCGAACGAGTCCTCCTCGCCCGAGGGTAAACGCGCCCCAACCGAAGCAATCCGACCATCCACGATCCTGAACCGCAGATCGGGGATCGACCCGGCTTCCAACCCTTCCAACTCACCAACGGAGCCGTCGACGACGACCGACACGGTCAGCTCCCCGGATGATGACTCGGACTGCGTGATGTCGCTCGCCACCGCCAACACGCTCCTCGCCAAGGACACTGGATCGGGTGCGACGCGAGCGGCGAACACATACCCCGACAACGACGACCCCACCGCCGCCTCGACATCGGTTCGTGCCGGCTCCGCCATGTCGCGGCCGACCCGGACCCAACCGCTCTCGCCGGTCAACAGCCTGGCATCCACGAACGACGCCTGCGCAGTCCACACGACCACCGGAGAGGTCTCATCCTCGCGTCGCACCGCCATCGCGTCCTGTTCGGTGTCGACGGTGACGACGAGTGTCTCCGCGGCACCGAGGCACTCCATCAGACTCGCTGCGTCCGGCCGATCGACGAATTCGAATCGCGGCGGGTAGTCCGACGATGACGCCCCCACCAGCGTCGACCGAGGAGAGGTCGGCCCGCAACCGATCGGCAACATCGCCACCGTGGTGACGCCCGCAATGGCGACAACGACCCGCAGCGTCAGCACTAGTCCGACAGTGAACGGATGTAGGCGACAACTTCACTGATCTCGTCGTCGCTCAACGAGTTTCGCGGCATCTGCACGCCGAAGCCAGCAACGATCTTCGCGCCCGGATTGCGAATCGACTCGAACAAGTACGCGTCGTCGGCGATGACGGTCGAACCGTCGGTCAGGGCGACCTCGGATCCTGCCAGCCCGACCCAGCTGGGCCCGACGCCGCCTTGGAAGGAGCCACCATGACAGCTTGCGCATCCAGAGCGTTGGGCGATCACCGCGCCGCCACCCGTCCCGCTCGCCGCCGTCGAGCTCGACGACTCGTCGCCCGCGCAGGCGGCGAGCAACACCGCAGTCGTCGAGACCACAAGGAAGATCCGGAACATGACCCACCAGTTGCCTGACACCACAACCCAGTTCCCTGTCCCGGCACAAAGACCTACCCTCGCGGAACTCGCCACCGCTCGCACAACACTCATACGACATGACCGATGAACCTGCCGCCTCGCACCTGGCCGATGAACTCGAGCCTGATCCGAGCGGTGCACCCCCGACGGCCAGCGAGACCGAGGGTGAGGCAGAGGCAGAGGCAGAGGCCGAGGCGGGGCCACCGGCCTCGACGCCTTCAAGCACAACGACGTCGAGCACTACGAAGCCGACAGATCGTGCACAACAGCTCCTCACCGCTGCCGTGCTGATCCTCATCGCCGCATCAGCCGTCATGCTGGCGGCCTCCATCGCGAACCAGTGATTCAATTCGGACGAAGGCGACCACACGGCGGCGTTCGGTTTGGTGCCGGACTGGGTCAGTACGCGAACGCTGTGAGCGATCCGTCGCGGTTGACGAGCATGACCGGCTGGTCGGCCCAACTCGCCGTGTCGCCGCCCATCCCTGGAGCGTCCCCCGGCATGCCCGGCAACGCCATTCCGGCCGCGTCGGGACGTTCCGTAAGCAGTC
>ENA-OUVC01002226-OUVC01002226.1-marine-metagenome-genome-assembly--contig:-NODE-2226-length-11054-cov-4.452218_pt1 | contig 11054 bp, 6 predicted proteins | sample MGYA00248622_ERZ508571 | MGnify/ENA primary metagenome ERZ508571 (study PRJEB26236, sample SAMN06267175) | marine metagenome | isolation source: Columbia River Estuary | place: USA:Columbia River Estuary... | reverse complement strand
ATGGCGTATATATCAATTACAGCGAAGGGTTTGTCCCGCCTCAGATTACTGAAATATACAATGCCATCAGAGTTCCATTTTTATTACCTCAAAAATTTAAAAACTTTGAAATTGGCAGCTGGTACCAAAACAAAAAAATATACGCGGAGGTTTCGTTATATCAACTGAACGGTACCAATGAAATTATTTCGGTGCGACAAACTGATGGTGTTAACCTAAATCAAAATTCAGGGGCAACGAAACATATTGGTATTGAATATCAAATGAGGTATCAATTAAATGCACAATGGGAATTGCTGATCAATGGCACCAGCACAAAGCATACCTATGTGAATACCTTAATCAAGGGGACAGATGTAAGTGGCAATGAGATGAACGCAGCGCCACGTAATTTTACAAATTTTAGTGCCACATGGAAGCCTAATACAAAATGGAGAATTTCCTTAGAGGAATTACATCAGTCCAAATATTTTATGGATGAAACCAATACCACAAGCTATGGTGGTTTTGATGTTTTAAATTTACGTTTTGGTTATACTTTAAAAAGGACCGAACTATGGTTGAATGTATTAAACCTTACGAATACCTATTATTCAACAATGGCAACCAAGAATTTTAGTGTCAAAGGCACAAGCGCCTACTCCTATTATTTAGGTGACCCTAGATCCATTACTATTGGATGGAGATGGCATATCATAAAATAAGAAGCCCAGGGGCTTCTTATTTATATTTATTAGTTGTAGCGCTTGTTAAAAAGCGTAATTTATTTGTTCTAATTACCTACGCTAATCCTCATTCCACCCATTCCGCCACCTCTTTGCATATCCTTCATGATCGTTTGCATCTCAGTTTGGAATTGTGCACGGTTTAATTTTTTTCCTTTAGTAGGTTGCTTTAATTCTTTAGGGGAGAATTTAGGAATATAGTTAAGCGCTGATATTACATTACCTCCATTGTCACTATCTACTTCTAAAATTGCACCCGGTAAACCACTGTATGTATCAGGCCCAATAGATAAAGGAATCGCTTCTGTATACCAAACCACCAATTGAATTTCATTGGGTTTTTTTTCTGCTTGCTTTGTCGTATCTCCGTTTCTTCCACCACCACCACCACCACGACGATCTCCACCACCAAAACGCATGGTAAATGCCATTGGGGCTACTGAGGTAGTTGCTTTTTTACATACGTAATTAGCAATCGTTTTAGTTTCATCAGATAATTTCCAGCTATTTGGCTTTAAGGTATCGATGATTAAATATTCATTTTCAAATATAGAACGCGCTTCATATTGCATTTGTGAAGCAATATCAGTATAGGTATTTGTTTCTGGCATTCTGAACATAAAACCCATGCCTCTTGAACCACCACTACCTGGTGCGCCACTATTTGCAAAAGGATCAGGTGCATCTTCATTAGGAAGTGTTTTGAAAACGGTTGCTTGCTCATTAAATACAAGCTCGAATTTTTCAGATCTAAATTCGGGTATATTACGTCTCATTTCAGGATCCGTAATCATTTTATGCATATTAATTTTTCTTTCGAAAATTAACTTGCCTTCTTTTACCTGGGCCATTGTTTGTGATAACGATAATACAACCATCGTTACCAATAAAATCATTTTACGCATATACTTTTTTTAATGTGTTTATAAAGATAATTAATTTTACATTCTAATAGTCATTCCCCCAGTTCTTCCGCCATTCCCGCCTAAACCAGACTTTTGTAAACTATAGATAAAGCTTAACATAAAGTATTGGTTAATAACATTATAAAACTGATCCACGATTTGGTTTTGAGATACATTACGGCTAATGCCCGCATTTTTATTCAAGATATCAAATGCACTTACTTTTAATTCAGCGCGCTTGTTCTTCATGAAAAATTTAGAAAAATTTGCATTCCAAATAGGGATGGCGGTATTAAATCCTTCCGCACGACCTGAGTTAATCGTATAATTCAAGGACTGATTTAATAAAAAATCAAAAGGTAAATAATTATTCATTTCAGCACCAAATACCTTTGTTAAAAAATTGGTATTTAACCCTGAATTAATTTTATTGTTGGTTTGACTATAGGAGTAACGTGCAGATAAATCTATATCAATCTTTTCATCAATTTGAAAACTATACCTAAAGGAGGGTCCAAATGATTTTGTAACAATCGTATTTAATAAACCATTGGTATAAGAAATATTATTATTCAACCCGGAGTTCAATCCAAAATTAAATCTTGAAAATATCTTCTTCATGCCAAATCCATAATTCAATGAACCAAATACACGATAAGCGCCGTTAACGTTTACTGGTTTAGAAAGGATTACCCTTGAAGGTAAAATACTATCATAATTGATGATGGAGTTATTGGTAGTAGATGCATTCACAGTAGCAAAGAAATTCTTTTGAGAAATTACTTTTGAGGAGTAGAACCTGATATTGACATTGTGTTGGTAGCTTCGCTTTAAATCAGGATTACCAATGGTTTGTCTGTTGATATTACTTTGATCCAATACCGGTTGTAATTGGGTTAAGGAAGGTTGACTGGTGGAAGTACGATAATCAATATTCAAATTTTTAGTTTGAGAAAAATTATATCGAAACATAGCAGAAGGTAAGATGTCCTTAAAGTCCTGATTCAATTTTGTTTTTGTACTTACATTCTCCCCATTCAATTTTGCATTTTGCAGTGCAAATCCGGAAGCAAAATTAAATTTACGTTGATTAGTACGATAGTTCATGCCACCACCTGAATAAGTGTACTCGCTATTAAACTCATTGGTTAAGCGGGTATTTAAAATTCCAGTATTGTCGTTTGCAGTTTTATCATATACTTTTCTACTACTGCTGCCAATGCTTTGACTTAAGTAAGCATTCATTTCTAATAAGGATCTTTTACCTAATGGCTCAGTATAAATCACATTTGCCGAATAAGTAGTTGTATTTCCTTTACGTAAATTTCGTTGGTCTAAAATTGAATCTCTAACCTTGAGCCCTCCACTAAAAAATTCTTGTGTTGTATATTGAAGGCCACTTGAATTAGACGTATTAAATCCATTAGTAATCGTGGATGAAATAGTACGTCCTTTTTTAGCAAACTTTTTCTTTAATAATAATGTATTATTAAAATTAGTTGCATCCGTTGCATTTGAAGACGTTGTTGCATTACTATTAGTCTTTGTCCCGTTTGGCAAAAAGGTTTCAGAACTTGACTCATTAGTAGATGTACCATTAGAAATACCAATACTAGGTGTTAACCTATAGGAAAAGGATTCAGATACTTTATGATCAATAGTACTTCCAAGACTTTGTTGTTTGCTAATTGATTTACTTTCAGCGTTATCATATCTGTTAAATAAATTTCCTGGCGTTAAATTTTGTGTGTAGGAATTACTTTTATTTAAACGATCAATATCACTTAAAGATAGGTTCGCATTAAAATCAGTTTTTTTATCATTAAATACATTGGAGTAATTACCGCCACCTGAAATGGTTGTTGCAACGCCTTCACCACCGCCGCCACCACCACCGCCGCCTCCGCCAAAGGAGATGGACACGCCACCACCACCACCGCCTGGACGGCCACCACCGCCACCGCCAGAGAAGCTTGAAAAGTCACGCGCTGAAAAATCCTGGCGATTAATATTATTACCAGAACCAATAATAGAGAACTGCTCATCATTATTGATTCTATTTAAATTGCCTCTTAAATCAAAACGTTCTGGGACACCGCCACCGCCTGTTAATTTTCCAAAATTGGATTGGTTTCTGTCCTTTTTAACCTTTAAGTTAATAGCAGTTTCTTCGCTACCATCATCAATACCTGTAAACATGGATTGATCGGATTTGCGATCATATACCTGAATTTTGTCAATTGCATCCGCAGGTAAATTACGCGTAGCCATTTTAGGATCACCTGTAAAAAACTCTTTTCCATTCACAAATACCTTAGTGACTGTTTTACCATTCACTGTAATGGCACCTGATTTATCCACCTCAATACCTGGCATCTTTTTTAATAAATCCTCTACCACAGCATTTGGAGCTGTTTTAAAATTTTCAGCATTAAACTCAATAGAGTCTCCATTGATCACCACTGGAGGCCTACGTGCAGTAACGGTCACTGTTGACAAACTGCTTGCATCCAGCATATATATGTTCGCTAAATCTATTTTGGCATTTTTGCCAGTTTTAAAGGCAATCCATTGTTGTATAAAACCAACATAGGAAATGGATATTAAATAGCTTCCGACTGGAACTGATTTAACTGAAAAAAATCCTAGCTCATTACTTCTTGCGAAGCTCACTAATGAAGAATCCTTTGCTTTTACAATTGAAATGGTTGCAGAAGCCAAGTTTCGCTTGCTTACACTATCCACTACTGTTCCCTCAATGGTAAACGTTTGCGCCATACCCAACAAACTCATCCCTAAAAACAACGTTAACAAAAATCCTTTCATTTTGATTATTTTATTCATTTTGTAAAATTACGACACAATTCGTAAATATTGGTTTTGAGGGCTTTTTAAGGACCCAGTTTTTATATAAAACAGCTCATTTTTGGATAAGCGGTAATTTCAAATTAAAACCCGGCTTTTATACCCCATTTTACTGCCATTTATAGCTAAATGGTCATGTAAGCAACTGCCTTTTGATGCTTATTTTGGTGGATAGTTTAACCAAAATATAGGGTTTTGGATGAACGGCGGGTATCGCTATTTTGGACCCTATCAATAACAAGTTAACCACTTCACTAAAAAACTTAAATGGAGCTATCCATAATTAACCAAAACGCACACCCTGAATTACATAAACGATGATTTAACTGTACTTATTTTATTGTAAATTTAATTTCTAAAAATAGGTATATGCAAAACTCAAGACGAAAATTTATTCAAAACGCTTCCTTGGTATTAGCAGGCGCAAGTTTAAAGCCAAGTGTGTTATGGTCAAAAAATGACACCATTGCGAAAACTAAAAACTTAATTGGTATACAATTATATTCTGTTCGTGCAGATATGGGGAAAAATCCATTAGGGACTTTAACCGAATTGGCAAAAATGGGATACGAACATGTGGAACACGCCAATTATATTAATCGAAAATTTTATGGTTGGACTGCTACTGAATTTAAAAAAGTATTGGACTCCTTAGGATTACATATGCCAAGTGGTCACACGGTTATGGATTTAAATCATTTTGATAAAGCAAAAAATGATTTTACAGATGCTTGGAAATATACCATTGACGATGCAGCTACACTTGGTCAAACTTATGTGATCAGTCCTTCCATTGATTCAAAAGTTAGAAAATCATTTGACGCATTTATGTTTCAAGTAGAATTATTTAATAAGTGTGGCGAGTTGTGTAAAAAACAAGGAATGAAATTTGGCTACCATAATCATGATTTTGAATTTAAAGAAAAAGTAAATGGTGAATTAATTTATGATTTAATTTTAAAACATACGGATCCTTCATTAGTAGTGCAACAACTTGACTTTGGTAATATGTATGGCGCTGGTGCAAGAGGAGACGATTGGATTAATAAATACCCTGGCCGTTTCCCATCCTTACATGTAAAAGATGAAATCAAAGTTGCGAAAGGTGAGATGGGTGATGGTTATGAGAGTACTATCCTCGGCGATGGCGTTGTGAATCCTAAGGCAATCGCATTGCTTGCTAAAAAAATTGGTGGTGCACATCATTATATTGTGGAGCAAGAATCCTATCAAGATAAAACACCACTTGAAGCTGCTAAAATAGATTTAGCACGTATAAAATCTTGGGGTATTTAATGCGCTACTATTTTAATTAATTTACTATTTAGTAAAAAGGGGCCAATTTTATTAAAAATTAGGAGACTATAAAATATGAAAAAGCTTTATCTAATTTTAATATTGGCCATGGTGGGTAATGCTATTCAACCAAGCATTTCTAATGCCCAGAAATTTACCGCACTTGAAAAAGTGAGATGGGAAAAACAGGCAAACCAAGTAACTATTATTAGAGATGAATGGGGCATCCCACACATTTACGGTAAAACAGATGCGGATGCCGTTTTTGGTTTAATGTATGCGCAATGCGAGGAAAATTTTGAGCAAATTGAACTGAATTATTTAGAAATGTTAGGTAGAACCGCTGAAATAAAAGGAGCTAATGCAATTTATGATGACTTAATGATGCGACTTATTCAAGACAGTAGCGATGCTATTAAAGATTTTAATAACGCTCCTATTTGGTTTAAAGCACTTCTTGTTGCACATGCGGACGGATTAAATTATTATTTATACAAACACCCTGAGGTCAAACCAAAAGTAATTAATTACTTCAAACCCTGGTATCATTTAATGTGGACAGATGGAAGTGTTTCGCCAACTCGAACGGGTGGAATTAAAGTAAAGGATGTAAAACAGTTTTATGGTATTAATAAAAATATAGTTAGTATTTCAGCAGATATTACAACATCGCAACTCGATGAAAACGACCTCTCCCCTTATGATATGGAGGAAAAAACTTTAAAGGGATCCAATGGATTCGCTATCGCTCCCAAACATAGCAAAAATGGAACCGCCTTATTGTATATTAATCCACATGTTCCTTTTTATTTCAGATCAGAAATGCACATGTCAAGTGAACAAGGATTAAACGTATACGGTGCAGTTACTTGGGGACAAATGTTTATTTATCAGGGCTTCAATGCCCATTGTGGATGGATGCATACTACTGGTTATGCGGATGTGGCAGACGTTTTTGAAGAAAAAGTATCAAAAAAAAATGAGGCATGGTTTTATGAATTGGATAAAAAAACGATCCCGTTACAAAAAAAACAAATCCCAGTTAGTTATCTTGAAAATGGGGAAAGGCGAACCAAAAATTTTACAACTTATGCATCTGGGCATGGACCCATAATGGGAAGTCGACAAGATAAATGGTTAAGCTTAAAGGAAAATAATCGTTCCTTAAATGCTTTGATTGAATGTTGGACTAGAACAAAAGCAAGCAATTTAAAAGAATATCAAACTGCATTATCCTTATTATCCAACAACAGCAACAATACCGTATATGCGGATGCAGATGGAAATATTGCTTATTGGCATGGAAACTTTATCCCAAAAAGAAGTCTGCAATATAATTATAGTTTGCCCGTAGACGGTAGTATTAAAAATACCGACTGGCTGGGCGTACATTCATTAAACGAAATTGTTCAGGGCATAAATCCTACAAATGGGTGGTTGCAAAATTGCAACGCAACTCCTTTTACTATGGCAGGGATAGCTAGTCCAAAAGCAAGTAACTACCCTTCATATATGGCGCCAGATGGTGAAAATGGTCGTGGTATAACTGCGGTAAAATTATTAGAGCAAATAGAAAAAATTGATATAGATGAATTAATCCAGCTTGGATACAACAAACATTTATCAGCCTTTGATATTTTGCTGCCATCCTTTTTAGCGGAGATGAAAAAAGATACGCTTACTCCTTCGCTTTCCAAAGCGGTTAACTATTTAAACAACTGGGATCATAAAGCAGATGTGAATTCCATTGCTACAACCATCGCTATTGAGTGGGCTACTAAATGGAGTTTGGAAATACCCGCTGCAACCACCGAAGAAGAAGGCACTCAAATCATAAAAAAATATGAGCGTATGGTGAAAGAGGTAAGTACACAAAAAAAGAAGGAATTATTAAAAACCACTTTGGAACAACTTGAAAAAATGTATGGAACATGGGAAATGCCTTGGGGCGAAATTAATCGCTACCAACGGACCAACCCTGGAAAAATGATGGATGATCAGGCCCCAAGTTGGGCAGTGTCTCAAGCTTCTTCCAAATGGGGATCGCTCCCATCCTTTGATAGTAAGCGATATGATGGCACAATAAAAAGGTATGGCTATAATGGGAATAGCTTTGTTGCTGCTGTTTCTTTTGGAAAAATCGTTGTTGCAAAGACAATCATCACGGGTGGTCAAAGTAGATTTTCAAATTCGAATCATTTTACAGACCAAGCCCAAGGATTTATTGATGGTCAATTTAAAACCATTCATTTTTATAAAGCGGATGTTTTAGCACATAAGGTAACATCATATAAACCAGGATTCATTAAATAGTGGTCATACAATTTTGTTAAAAAAGCTATTTTAACAAGGCCTGCTAAATTTTTAACATCAAACTGCTGCATCAATTTTGTTCGGTGTCCTTCAATAGTTCGTTTGCTATGACCCACTTCGTTAGCAATTTCCTTACTAGATGCTTCTTGACAAATTCTGACTAATATGTATTTATCATAAATGGTTAATTGTTGCATGAGTTCAATCTGCTTAATTTTTTCCATCTGATTCATTAATGCAAAAACTTTGTCTGCAATGGTTGTGCAAAAATATACCTTGTCCTGTTGTGCCATCAATAATGCTTTGACCCATTCTTTTTCAGAAATATGCCTGGACACAATCACCGAAAAACCATTATCAATTAAGTTATACAAATGAACTTCGTCTTCCTCATTAAATAAGACCATGATGGGGACGCTGTTTTTAATAAGGTTAATTGTTTGATAGGTTAATGGGTTACTAAAGTTTAACATGCCACTATCTAGCACAAGTACCTTTGGAAAATCGTAATTGGGATGATCCTCTGACATCATTTCATTTAACATCTGTAGGTTACGTATAATACGGTAACCATTAAATTGGGGATGTTCATTAATGAGTGCGCCGCATCCCAATGCATATAGGGTTTGTTGGTCACAAATGATAACTTGACTTTGCATAAAATGATTTAACTGTTGACAATAGCATAAAGCAACAGAAACAGGCTAATTCATTGATAAACAAACTTATGTTTCCGTATCAAAGGCAATAAAATTGATTATAATTACCCCTATTCAAGTGTTTTCTATACCCCTGTCATAGCTTCTAAAAAACATAGGATTTATAAGCGCTTAAATTAATACCCTTATTAATTTGTCAGTATTATATATTTTATAACTTCATTGATAATTACTAACCACATTACTATTATAACCATCCTTGCGTAACCTATTTTATCCTTTTGTTCCAGTGGGACATTTGAAAGTTTGGGTACTTGCTCCGGCATTAGATAACCCAGATCCTAATTTATCATACTACTATGACTTTAGTCAAAGTATTGCCGAATACACCCGTGTATTTTCCGAACTTGATTTACCCTGGAAATGGCAACCTGTTACTTTAGATACTTATAAAAACATTGTACAAGAAATTGCCAACGAGCGTCAAAAGGGTGTTTTTTTTCCAGTGGTATTAAATTTATGTGATGGTGATGAAATTAATGGTGCCCCAGGATTATCCGTTATAAAAGCATTAGAAGAAAAACAATTGGTATATACGGGAGCTGACGATTATTTTTATGACATCACTACCTCTAAAATTCCAATGAAGATTGCATTTGATCATGCAGGTGTGCCAACACCAAAGTGGGAAGCAATAAAAATAAATGAACCCGTAAAGCCGATTGATTTAATTAATAATTTAGGAAGCCCCTTAATCGTAAAACCTGCCGTGTCAGGTGGTAGTTTGGGATTGGGGATTAAAAATGTAGTTGACAATCCTACTGATTTGCAATTGCAATTGGATAAAATGTTTAAAGGATATCGGGGTTGGAATTTATCCACTGATGGAATAGTTGCAGAATCATTTATACAAGGGCCTGAATATACTGTAATGATTGTGGGTTCACATCATCAGCCCGAATATGCAAAAATATATCCACCCGTAGAAAGAGTATTTCATGCATCACTTCCTGAGAAAGAAAAAATATTATCCTTTGATCGTTTGTGGGAAATTTATGAAGAGGAAACACCGATGCCCGAAGATGAAAATTTTTATCAATACCAATCTAGCCCTGAAGACATAAAATTAGCCATTCAACAAGTATCATGGGATGCCTATGCGGCAGTGAATGGAAAGGGTTATACAAGAGTAGATGTTCGTGTGGATGCAAACACAGGACAGCCCTATGTTTTAGAAGTAAATGCACAATGTGGAATTAGTGAGGACGAAAATTATACTTCCATTGGCGCAATTTTAAGATTCGCAAATCAAAGCTTTACTGAATTAATAATACATATTATTAATGATGCATTTGCCAGACGAAAAAAATAAATTTATGCGCCCCCTCCCCATTTTAAATAACCCAGATAGTTTCAAAAATTTAAAAATTTGTGTATTGCAACCCGACTATAGTACTTCGGGTGTGGATTATCAAAATTATGATCCCAAACGAGATATATCCAAGATCATGCCCGAGGCAACAATAGATCACGTCTACTTAAATAAGCTAACTACCTACCAACAATTAAAACAATTGAAGGATAAGGAATACAACATTTACATAAATCTATGTGAGGGTTATTTAGAATGGAAAGTGCCATCTATTGATGTGATTACCAGTTTGGACTTATTAGAGCTTCCTTATACGGGCCCAAGCGCAAATTTGTATGATCCCGCAAAAACCATCATGAAATACCTTGCATTTTGTGAGGATGTTAAAACACCGGCTCATATTTTAATTGAAAATGAGGAAGACATTCAACAATTACCGGGCAATTTGCAATTCCCATTATTTGTAAAACCAGCTAAAGCAGGAGATAGCCTTGGTGTAGACGATGCAAGCAAAGCAAAAAATGAAACAGCATTAAAAATTAAAGTAAAAAACATATTGGCTGAATTTGGTGCTGCTTTAGTAGAAGAATATATTGAGGGAAGAGAGTTTACGGTTTTAGTCTGTGGTAATCCCGATGGAAAATCTTGCACTCGATTTGCTCCCGTTGAATATATTTTTCCAGAAGGTTTTACTTTTAAAACCTATGCCTTAAAAACCTCCGAACTACATCCTAATGCAAATATCCCTGTCACGGACAAAGTACTTGCAAAAAAATTACAAGATATTGGTGAGCAAATTTTTATGTCTTTTAATGGAGTGGGTTATGGAAGAATGGATTTTAGAATGAATGAAAAAGGAGAAATATTTTTCTTAGAAATAAATTTCACCTGCTCAGTTTTTTATGCAGAAGGGTATGAA
>ENA-OUVC01002225-OUVC01002225.1-marine-metagenome-genome-assembly--contig:-NODE-2225-length-11062-cov-3.137551_pt1 | contig 11062 bp, 12 predicted proteins | sample MGYA00248622_ERZ508571 | MGnify/ENA primary metagenome ERZ508571 (study PRJEB26236, sample SAMN06267175) | marine metagenome | isolation source: Columbia River Estuary | place: USA:Columbia River... | reverse complement strand
GGAAAACTTAAACTTGGTAGAGAAGCTGATCGATGATGTTTGTACAAAAAACAACGTGAACGAAGACTACTATGGAAACATATTGATTGCTATTACAGAGGCAGTAAACAACGCAATCCATCACGGCAATAAATCAAATCCCGAGAAATCCGTAAATGTTCAATACAACTCTCAAGGAGACAAGTTGCTCTTCACCATTCAAGATGAAGGTCCGGGTTTTGATTACGATAATCTCCCCGATCCTACCGATCCGCAAAACATTGAAAAACCTCACGGTAGAGGTGTTTTCTTGATGAAAAATCTTGCTGATAAAATTGATTTCTTTGATGGAGGCAGCACGGTGAAAATAGAATTCAATGTGAGCAAGAAACCTGAATAATGCAAAATATTACTTTTAATTTTGAAGATCTTTCCTCCTTTTTAAAAAATAGGGGGAATCTTCGTTTATGGCTTAATGCTGCAGCAAAGAAAGAGAAGCAAAAAATAGGTGCGGTGAACTATATTTTCTGTTCCGACAAGCATTTGTTTGCGATCAATAAACAATATCTAAATCACAAGTATTTTACCGATGTGATTACCTTTCAATACGAAGATAGTGAGGGTGTATCGGGTGATATTTTTATAAGTTATGATAGAATAAAAGAGAATGCAAAAGAATTCAATCAAAGCGTTAGCAATGAATTGCACCGTGTAATGGTGCATGGCTTACTTCACCTTTTGGGATATAAGGACAAAAATACTGAACAACAGAAGGTTATGAAGAGCAAAGAAGATTTTTATTTATCTTTGAGGGCTTTTTACCCGTAAAAAAAGGAAGACAAACCCGTTTGACTTTTCTTCAAGAGGAACTTCGAACGATTATTTTTTATGAATCTCCGCATAAATTATTGAGGACCTTACAAGATTTTTGCACTTATTTTGGCCCAGAGAGACCTTTGAGTGTGTCTAGAGAAATTACCAAGTTATTTGAAGAGACCATTCGAGGCACAGCACAGGAAGTTTTAGACCACTATACCGCCCATCCCGCAAAAGGAGAAATAGTGATTGTAGTAGGAGGCAAGCCAAACCTAAAAGCCCCTAAAAAGTGAGCGCTGCATGGGTTATTTCTCTTTTCACGATTGTCGTAGTTTATTTTTTAGACCAATCCAAAAACAAAGCGCTTGCAGCGGTATTTGACTGGATTCCAGCAGTACTTCTGGCCTATGTAATTCCGGCCTTAATTTCGTATTTTTTCTCTGTAGACTTCAGCGCAGACGCCATTCACGGCTTTAGTAAAACATGGGTCATTCCTATGGCTATTGTCGCTGTGATGAGTAGCCTATCATTTGCTCAATTAAAGGCTATTGGTTTTAAGCCCATAGTTTTGTTTGTAATTGGGTCCGCCATTATTGCCCTATTTCCCGTAGTTTTTGCTTGGGGATTTTTAGATTCCGACCTGGTGCAAAATCAATGGATTAAAGCCAATTATTGGAAAGGTATTCCACCCATTGTAGGTAGTTGGATAGGGGGGAGTACCAGCCAATTGGTCTTAAAGGAATTGGCAAAAACCTCGGAGAGTCTTTTTTTACAAGTATTGGTCATAGACACTGTTTTGGTCAATATTTGTACCATATTCATGTTTCAGATCATTAAAAAGAGCCATAAATTAAATACTTTTTTTAACATTTCAGACAGGACTATTCCAATACCTATCGCTGCGGAAAGCCAAAAGAAACTTCCCTGGTATTGGGTACTTGCCCTACTCATTTTAGGGGTTTTTCTTGTAGAAATCTTCTTGACTATTTTCGTGATTAAAGTGATTGCTTTGTCTTTATTGGGATTATTGGTGAGCCATTTTATTCCCAGATGGAATTATGCTTTTGCCCTTCGATTGGGAGGCGTTTTGATTATAGTGGTCATGGCCATTTTAGGACTTAAACTTCAGTTTACGGCCTTGTCAATGCCCCTTGAATTTATAGGGTTTTTAGTCCTTTGGATTTTTGTTCATTTTATAGGAATGGTATTGGCAGCCAAGGCTTTAAACCTTCATTTGGCTTGGGTGCCTATTGCGAGCATGGCCAATGTAGGCGGTATTGCTACCGCTCCAGCAGTAACGGCGGCTTATGAAAAAAAATGGATGCCCCACGCCATTGTTTTGGCTATTCTAAGTATGGCTACAGGGACCTTTTGGGGCATGATCACCATTTTTCTTTTTCAACAGCTTTTTAAGGTTTAAAAACGCAGGGTTTTTTGTACTTTTAAGTGTTCATAAAAACAGTAAAAAATGAAAAATTTAGTGACCACAAAATGGCTTGGAGGTATGGCTTTTGAAAGCGACAATGCCTCAGGGCATACCATAAAAATAGATGTAGATGCAGAAAACGGAGGAGAGAATTCAGGCCTAAGACCAAAAGCGCTTATGCTGAGCTCCCTAGCTGGATGTTCTGGATTGGACGTAGCGTCATTAATGAAAAAAATGAAATTAGAGGTGCGTGCTTTTGAGATTCAAACAGAAGCCAATCTAACAGATGAGCACCCTAAATTCTATGATGCAGTCACTATTTCGTATCATTTTTTTGGGTCTAATTTAGTAGAAGACAAGCTTCAGAAAACAGTAGACCTTTCTGTGGAGCGTTACTGTGGTGTTATGGAAATGTTTAGACAGTTCGCCAAATTAGAGATAAAGACTTTTTTTCATCACGAATAAGTCCTTTTAGAAAAATATTGACCTCAAATGCACCTGCTGCAATTTTACAGTGAGGCCATGCATTAATCCTGCCTTATATCATAATGAATTGGATCGAAATACCCCTTAGGGCCCCAGAAAGAATAAAGGAGCTAAGCGAATCGCTTGGTATTTCTAACGTACTAGCCCGGCTTTTAATCCAAAGAGGCGTTTCAGATTTTAATGCTGCCAAAACTTTTTTTAGGCCCGAAATGTCTCAGCTCCACTCCCCCCTTCTCATGAAGGATATGCCGCTTGCTGTTGCGCGAATCATACTCGCTATGGAACGCGAAGAGGCTATTTTAGTCTATGGAGATTACGATGTAGATGGCACCACAGCGGTGGCCTTAGTCGCAGATTATTTACAACAGTATTACCATAAAGTAGCTACTTATATTCCGGACCGTTATGAAGAGGGCTATGGCGTGTCTTATCAAGGCATAGATTTCGCTAGCGAAAACGACATAGGGCTTATTATTGCATTAGACTGCGGCGTAAAAGCCATAGATAAAGTAGCTTACGCAAAGGAAAAAGGAATTGATTTTATAATTTGTGACCACCATACGCCTGGCCCTATTTTACCAGATGCCGTTGCCGTGTTAGACCCCAAAAGATCAGATTGTAATTATCCCTACAAAGAACTTTGTGGTTGTGGCATTGGATTTAAGCTCATACAGGCCATTTCCATGGCTTTGGAAGCCCCAGAAGAAGTGGTTTACCCTTATTTAGATCTTGTAGCCACCGCTATTGGAGCAGATATTGTTCCTTTAGATGGTGAAAATCGGACCCTGGCATTTTTAGGCTTATTACAAATAAATAGCCACCCAAGACCAGGATTTAAAGCCTTTTTAGAGAACTTTAAAAAGCCCGTTGTTACCCTCACTGACCTTAATTTTACGGTGTCTCCAAGAATTAATGCCGCTGGTAGAATGGTTCACGGCGCACATGCCGTAGCGCTATTACAAACAAAAGACATGGCACAAGCCAAGCAAATGGCCGCCGCAATTGAGGACAATAACACAGAGCGAAGAAGTTTAGATCAGTATATCACAGACAACGCTTTAAAGCAGATCGCTGGAGATTTGGAAACTACCAATGCCACCACAGTAGTTTACCAGCCAGATTGGCACAAAGGAGTTATTGGTATTGTAGCCTCTAGACTCATAGAAACCCACTACAGGCCCACCCTTGTTTTTACCAAAAGCGGTCATGTATTGGCGGGTTCAGCAAGGTCTATTAAAGGATACGACGTATACAAAGCCATTGAAGCTTGTAGCGAGCACCTCATTCAGTTTGGGGGTCATATGTATGCCGCTGGGCTTACCTTGGCTCCTGAAAAATACGATGATTTTAAAAATGCCTTTGAAAGCTACGTTTCTACTACTTTAGATTCCGCATTAAAAAACCCTCAAATTAATATAGATAGCCCGCTGTCTTTTTCAGAGATTAGTCCTAAATTCATTAGAATCTTAAAACAAATGGCTCCTTTTGGTCCTGAAAATCCCATTCCGGTATTTAAAGCTACAGGCGTTTATGACACAGGTTATGCAAAAGTGATTGGGGCAGATCAAACCCACCTCAAGGGAACGCTTACCCAAGATGGCACGACAAAGATTAATTTTGTGGCCTTTAAAAAGGCCGATGCCTTAGCACTTCTCTCCCATCAAAAAAAGGTGGACATTGTTTTTAATATTTCAGAAAATTTTTGGCAAGGACAAACCACCATACAATTACAATTATTGGACCTAAAGCCCCATGAAGGCTAGGACATCTTTATTGGGCAGTTTTTAGCTTTAAATAGGTTCCGTCATAAACTCCATAGGTGTAGTGAGAGATCCAATCTCCGGTGTTTACGTAGGTCGCATTTTCTGCTACAGCGATCTCTAAGGGTAAATGTCTGTGGCCAAAAACAAAGAAATCATAGTGTTGCTCTGTGAGCTTTTTCTTAGCGTACTGTACCAACCATTCCTGGTCTTCTCCTAGAAACACCACATCTTCTTCTCCAGAAATGAGCTTATTTTTAACAGAGAGATAATGACCTAATGCCACACCAATATCTGGGTGTAGCCATTTGAAAAACCACTTAGCTATTGGATTGGTAAAAACTTTTTTCATTCTTTTAAAACCTTTGTCTCCAGGACCAAGCCCGTCTCCGTGACCGATTAAAAAAGTTTTATTTTCAATAATAAATTCTTGGGGTTTGTGAAATACTTGAATTCCTAATTCTTCTTCAAAATACCCATGCATCCATAAATCATGATTTCCCACAAAGTAATATATAGGGATTCCAGCATCTGAAAGTTCTGCTAGTTTTCCAAGCGTTCGGGTAAACCCTTTAGGAACAACTGTCTTGTACTCAAACCAAAAGTCAAAAAGATCTCCTAAAAGAAAAATAGCAGCAGCAGAATCTTTAATAGTATCTAGCCAAGAAACAAACTTCTTTTCCCTAGGCAAACTTTCTGCAGCGCAGGGTGCTCCGAGATGATTGTCACTGGCAAAATAGATTTTTTTACCGTTTGTAAGGGGTATTTCCTGTTTCATAAAGCTTAAAGATAGTAAACAGCTAGTTATCTGAGGCAAACCATTCCGCAAACGAGCTGTCTGTTTCTTGAAGCCTCAAAGAGAACAAGGCAATGTTTTTTGGCAATCTGGCTTTAATTTTATTTGCAAAATCCAGCACCATATTTTCTGAGGTTGGTTGGTAGTTTGCTAAAATCACAGCGTGTCCTCTGTTAGTAAGCTCTTTTGCCAACTCTATGTGAGGGGTGTTTTTATTAAATACTGTGGCGTGGTCAAATACATCTACCACCTCTTCTTTGACAATTTTTTTTAAGTCTGAGAAGTCAATCACCATACCTAGTTTTACAGCCCCTTCTTCTTCTATAGGGCTTCCAATGACTGTCACAGACAGTTTATAGCTATGGCCGTGAACATTTCTACATTTTCCGTCGTAGCCAAATAAGGCGTGGCCGGTTTCAAAACTAAACTGTTTGGTAATTCTAATTTTGCTCATGAGAAAAGTTTAAGTTGCAAAGGTATTCTTTTTGCAAAACCAATGCTTAATTGAACTACATTTATCTGTTCTTTTAAATATTGTAAGTGGCTGCATTGTACCGCGAAATGGACTTTGAACTAGACCCATTGTTCGAAACCATTATTTCAGATTTAATGACCCAAGACTACAGTGTTGTGGATCATTTTATAGACCCTAAAACGGTGTCTCTTTTGAGGAATTCTCTCTTGGCTCACTTTGAGGAGGATCGTTTTAAAAAAGCAGCCATTGGAAGTAAAACCAATGAAGTCATAGCGGCGGCTATCCGTGGAGATTATATCTTGTGGATAGATGAAAAGGTCCAGACCCAAGTAGAGACTTTGTTCTTTAAAAGATTAAATGATTTGGTGGCCTATTTGAATAGGACCTGTTTCCTAGGTATTCTTCAGACAGAATTTCATTACGCACTGTATCCTACAGGCACAGGATATAAAAGACATTTAGACAGCTTTCAAAACGACAACAAAAGAAAGCTCTCTATTGCTTTTTATTTGAATTCTGAAGATTGGTCGCAAACAGACGGAGGCGCATTAGCCCTTTATCTTGAAGGGGATCAAAGTGAGGAGCAGACCATACTTGTAAATCCTATTGCTGGTAGAATGGTTATTTTTGAAAGCCAAAAAATCCCTCACGAGGTATTAATAGCACATAGAGATAGGCTCAGTATTACCGGATGGCTTAAAACCAGTTAACTATTTTCGTTTAAATTTTTTGTTGTTTCTAAATTTATTGAAAAAGTATATCACACCTACGACTAAAGCGAGGGCAGCGAATAGAAAGTTCTGATTCATGGTACTATTTTATAAAGGATTTGAATGCAGCTTGTGCTTGGTCTGTTAAAGCGAGCGCTGCTGTTTCTGTAGCATTTGCATCTAATAGCTCAGCCCAATGATCGGTCTCTTGCCAAGCCGTTTTTTTTATTTGATGAAGGGCTTCTTTACTGTATTGGGTCAGGGCCAAAACCCATGTATTTGTCTCTGCAGTTAAACTCTCTTGGGTTTTGGAAATTTTGTTGAATAAGCCGTTTTCTAATCCCCACTGTGGGCTTTTCCACAGGCTTGGTTCAAGGCTTAAATCGGTGAATTTGCTTATGCCTACTTTTCTAATCACAGCAGGCGCAATCACTAAAGGGCCAATGCCAATGGATAATTCAGAAAGCCTTAGACCGCTATTTGGACCAGCAATCACATAGTCGCTCGCCGCTATTATTCCAAGGCCACCTCCAACAGCTTTCCCCTGAACTTTGGTTGCGATTATTTTGTTAGACGTCTTCATTTCAAGGATTAAACGGCCAAATCCTTTGAAAAATTCCGTAGCATTTTTCAGGTCTTTTAATGCAGACAAATGCGCTATGGATGCACCTGCACAAAAGGCTTTTTCTCCTCCAGATTGTAGTAGGATTAATTTAACCCCTGAATGCGAATTAAGATTTTTTATATTGCCAGCCATTTCCGCTAACATTTCTGGATCACAAGCATTACTCGCCGGGTGTTGGAAAGTAATGGTGGCAATAGCATTTTCTATATGAGTGTGAACAGTCCCTTTCATAATTGTTTTAAATGTAGGTGTTTTGTTTTAGGGGTAAAAATTTTCTTCGAAATTTCCAGATTAAGGCAAGCCCCCTTGCGACCATCCAACAACCAAAGGCAACCCATATTCCTGTGAGTCCCCAATTCATTTTATTACTCCAGAAAACCAAGGGTACAAAGACCCCAAAAGAAGTGAGTAACAATACATTTCTCAAAAATTTCATTTCCCCCAAGCCTTTAAACATTCCGTCTAAAACAAAAGCAACACCATTGGTGGGTAAGCAGATTAACAAAATAAAAAAGACCCCTTCAAAAGCCAGTAAAGTGCCTTCGTTTTCCGAAAACAGCCCCCCTATATTTCTGTAAAATATTGTTCCAATCACCAATAAAATACTTCCCATCACGAAACCAAAAAAAGCTACTTTTTTACCTAATTCCCAGAGCTGGGTATAATTTTTAGCCCCTAATAATTTACCGCCTATACTATTTCCTGCGGTCCCATATCCCTCTATAAAAAAGGCAGAAAACAACCACAGATTGAGCAAAATAGTATGGGCACCAATATAAGTAGTTCCCATAGCAGTAGCCTCTCTTACAGATAAAATAAGGGCTGTATTTAAAGCCAAAGAGCGCACGAAAAGATTGGCGCTCATGCCAATAATATTTTTTAATTCTGGGTGTATGGGCCCTTTTACAATCAGTGGAAAATCAGTCTTTAAAAAGAGCAAGCTCAAGGCAAATACAGCCATTACTATTTGCGAAATTAGGCTGGCCCAAGCGGCCCCTTCTAAAAACATAGGTTCAATAAATCCCTCTATTCCATAAACTAAAATAAAGTCTAATCCAATATTTAAAAAAGCGCCAGTAAGCGCGACTAACATTGGCCATAAAGTATTTTGTAGCCCCCTAAAAACACCAAAAACACCAAAGGTGAAAAGGGTTAATGGAAACCCCCAAATTCTAATACTAAAATATTGCGTACACATTTCAAGCAAAGGGCCCGAGGCGTTCATTAGTTTAAATATCTCTGTTTTAAAAGCCAAGCTTGTAACGAGCACCAAAATACTTATAGAAACATTCACATACATGGCCTGCATGGGCAGTGCTTTAATCCCGTCTAAATTGTCCTTACCCAAATATTGAGAAACCAAAGCAGAAATGGCACTTTGGGTTTGCCCCAATACCCAAACCAACATGGATAAAAATGAGCCTACTATTCCAGCAGCAGCCAATGCTTGAGCACCTTGAATAGGTATATTTCCAACAATAGCGGTGTCTGTTAAAGAGAGAAAGGGTTCTGCCACACCAGCAATGGTAGCGGGAATGGCCAAGCGATGAATTCTTTTAAGCGGATTTTCTGTAGCACTCATTATTTTAATTAGTATATAATGGGCAGTTCAAAACAATGAAAAGGGGCTTTACTCTTAATAGGGAAATAAATATCTCCTAATTTAGAGTAGCCTCTTTTGGTGTAGAAAGCCACATTTTTTTCATTTAAACTAAAGGTGTCTAGGCGTACAGAAATAAAACCTTCTTTTTTCGCTTTATTTTCTGCAAAATCCATGAGTTTCTTGGCGTATCCTTTGCCTTGGGCAATTGGGTGCACACAAAGTCTATGGATATACATGTTTTTCCCTGTAGCACACATCCATTGAACGGGTTCGTAAACAAGGTCCTTAAAATCACTTATCACAACCGCTCCTAACACATTTCCTTCTTGTTCAAAAACATATAATTCTTCGCGATCTAGGTCTTTCTGAAATGCCTCTAGACTCGGATAATGCTCATTCCATTGAAATATACCATTTGCTGTCATATGTCTCGCACATGATTGGGTGATTTCTAAAATGAACGGCAGGTCTTTTGCTTTGGCTGGTCTAATCATATAAACTTATCTGTCAGTTCTTATGAGCACCGACGTATTATTAATCACAAATTTATAGTATATTCATGGTAGTTTAATACCTAATTCTAAATATACCTAACATCTCTTTATGAATCATATTCTCGTTCCCATAGGAAGTAGTCCTGATATTCACGAAACCCTTCAATACGCGGTAGATTTTGCGGCGCCTTTACACTCAAAAATATTTGTAATGGAAGTGTATAATGCACCATCTGCACCAGGAACACTGATGAATGTATCTGAAAAAGTGGCCCAGCAGAACAAAGCACATTTACTAGAAGTTATTGGTAAAGTAGATCCCAAGGGCTTAGAAATTAAAATAGTCACTTACAACGGAAGTGTGGTAGAAGGGGTTAAAGCCATTGACAAGGAGCTTGGTATAGATCTAATTATCATGGCGCCTAGACAAAACGATATTCAGGATATTTATTATTTAGGCCCTACTTCTGGAAGCATCATTAAACGCACCAATATTCCGACCCTAATTGTGCCTAAAAAAGCGGTATTTAAGCCCTTTAAAAATGTATTAACTGCTTTTAAATCTGGCATTCTTAAAACAGATAGAATTTTATCCCCACTTTTGGAGATTCAGAAAAACCACCAATCTAAGGTGTCTCTTTTACTGGTTAAAACACCAGGATATACGGAAGAAGATTTAAAAATAAACACCGCATTAATGGATATGAGTAGTCAGGTTAATATGACCCAAAACGCCACAACTTATTTAGGTGTATTAGAGCATTTTAGAGACCAAAAACCAGATCTTTTGTGTGTTTTTAGAAGAAAAAGAGGGTTTTTTGTCAATTTATTGGAAAAAAGCACCATTTTGAAATCTGAATTTCACGTGTCTGTTCCTGTATTAGTATTAAGCGTGAAAAAGGACTGATTATTTTGCGCAAATTAAAGGTTTGAGATTATAAAAAAAAGTGGTTTCTTTGCCTCGCTTTGGGGGATTAGCTCAGTTGGCTAGAGCGCTTGCCTGGCAGGCAAGAGGTCAGCGGTTCGAATCCGCTATTCTCCACTAAATAAGCATCGGCTTTAGCCTTAAAAAACAGACCTTCACAGCAATGTGAGGGTTTTTTTGTGCCTATCTATTACACCACAAATTTAATTAAAAAACAAAATCAGTAAAAGAGAGGGAACTATCGGAGATTGGTTAAGAACTCACATTAGAGACTTTGAGAGTTAATAAATTTATTTTAAACAACTAAACCATAGGCATATCACTTTCCTCTAATTCACTAACCTTAAGTCCTCTTAAATAAGTCAAACTAACTGCTAAAGAAGCTTGCATAAAATAATTGTAGTTTTGGTAAATGAAAAATTTATTTCTTTACCTTTTATTTACAATTACTTCTTGTTCTGCTAAAGAAGCTTGAAAAAATAACTGTAGTTTTGGTAAATGAAAAATTTATTTCTTTTAATGTTTATTCCACTTGTATTTTCTTGTTCTGTATCTGATGAAGTAAGTAAAATAGCTGAAATTAAGGGTCAATATATTCTTCAGGATGTAAGTTGTTATTGTTACTTCGACAATTATGATTTTACTAAAAATCAACTTTGGTTTTTCCCTGAACAGGATAAGTTAGTTAGTAAAGGAGATTTTAACGATGGCATATTTATTACAAAACCCAATGAACCTTCAAAATTTCTGATTTATGATGGGGTTTTAACTTTAAATGAAAACGAAAAAGAATATACAATTGAGGTTAAACAAAATGAAATAATCTTAACATATATTGATAATCCTGAAATCGCTGATGATGAAATTACATATATTTTTAAGAAAGGAAATGCCTCTATAGATTGCATAAATCCTAAAGATATTTCAATTGATACTATGTGTACAATGGAATATGACCCTGTTTGCG
>ENA-OUVC01002223-OUVC01002223.1-marine-metagenome-genome-assembly--contig:-NODE-2223-length-11067-cov-3.580801_pt1 | contig 11067 bp, 1 predicted proteins | sample MGYA00248622_ERZ508571 | MGnify/ENA primary metagenome ERZ508571 (study PRJEB26236, sample SAMN06267175) | marine metagenome | isolation source: Columbia River Estuary | place: USA:Columbia River Estuary... | reverse complement strand
TATTTTAATATGCTATTTGATAATAATAAATAATCATCTATTAAATAAATTAAATAATTTATTTAGGGTAAATATATTAAATAATTTTAACGTAACTAAACCAAACTATATCTTTGATTATAATAACGAGTTTTTGGATAAAGTAACATATTCAAAACCAATCTCTAAACCTATAACAACAGAAAATTTAAAATCTAATTCAAATAAAGATGTTTGTGAAAATAATATGAATAATACACACATTAAATCTACAAAATTCATTAATAATTTGAAAAGTTGGTACCCTAATACATATATTGATTCTATTAATATAAACAATAAATCACATTATAAAGCATTTAATAATGATATTTCTGATGAAACTATCATGATAAATACAGATATTGAAAATTTAGATTTCAAAAAAATAACACAACTAAATATTAATAAACCAATTTCTATAATATATGATAATTTAATAGGTAATTAAATAATTTAGTTTAATGTTGATAAAAAACTTAAGTTTTATTATTAAGATTTATCAAAAAAGATACAGGCTCGTTTTTTAAAATTATTTTCTATATTACTTATAATGAATTTATTAGAACTTTCATTAGTTGAAATTCTTAAAGATAAGGCACCTAAATCTGATGGTCTGTCATCATTATTAAAATCAATAGGTCCGTCTATATTACCAATAGGGGTTGGAGATAGTTTAACTAGATTCCGGTTTAATATTGATGAAAATAATGTACCTACTTTAGGTATACATATTGGTCGAAAAACATTAATTAATGCCTTGACTTTAACACCAAATAAGATTCAAATGAATATTCCATTAATAGGAAAATCAACTTTTTTTTCAGATGATGTGACGATCTCTTCTAGATTATTTGTTAATGAACTTATTGATACTAATAATTTAAATATTAGACAAAGTATGAAAATTCAAGGAAATATTACCGGTCTTTCTAACTTAAATATAAGCGGTACGGCACGAATTTATACTAAGATTCAAACTCAAGAAATTAATACTATAAATGATAATTCTAATTTATTGAGTGAACAATCTTTAAATATTGTAGGTAAATACATTAATATAGGAAACAAAGATTCTTTTATTAATATCCGAGGAACAACAACATATGTTGCAACAACAGAACTGGTTTCAAAAGATAAAACTTTAACCTTAAATTTACAAGATAATAATATAACACCTGTAGATATAGGTAATGATTCGGGTTTTGTCATAGCTGGATTAAATGGCTTTGGTTATATTAAATCATCAAATGATGCTTCTAGATTTTTAATAAAACCCCCTGCATCCAATAATATAAATTATATTGCTGTTGTTGATCTTAATAATAATATGAATGTTTCTGGAACAACCAAATTATTTGATAATACTAGTATTCTATCAAAATTATATGTTTCTGGTGATACAATATTAGTTGGTCATACTAGTTTACTTTCAAGTTTAAATGTAGCAAATACCGCAACATTTCATAAACCAGTTTATAATTTAGCAGATGTTTTTATTAGTGGAAATACAACTTTTGCTAATACTTTATCTTTAGTCAATTTATCTCAAGAAGATAGAAATAAATTAACTAATATTACTGCGGGTACTATTATTTATAATACATCGAGTCAAAAACTTAATATATACAATGGAAATTTATGGTCTGAAATTGGAAATACTGAAGCTCTTCTAATCCATGGAGATACAGTATTAAGTGGTACTACTATAACAAGTAGTTTATTTGTATTTAATGATACTCAATTAAATAATAATGTAACCCTTAATTCAAATTTAAATGTAAGTGGGCAAGCATTTTTTATGGATGATACAATTATTAATACTAATTTATTTGTTAATGATGCCCATATAGTTAATTTAAATGTATCACAAGATACAATATTAAGTGGGAATACTACTTTATTAAATAATCTAAATGTTAATCAAAATGCTAATATTAATGGAAATGCTAATATTGATGGAAATGCTATCATTTCAAGTGATACATCATTATTATCTCATTTATATGTTCAAGATGAAGCTAAATTTAATGATACTATTAGATGCTATAATATTCGATCTATGAGTGATAAATATGATAATGATTTGGCACCTGACCAAAATCTAAACTTATTTGGTCATATTATTAATATAGGTACCAATGATTCGTTTGTTAATATACGAGGTACAACAACATCTGTTGCTAGTAATAATTTGGCCATCATAGATAAAATAATCATATTAAATCAAACCACTAATCCATTATTTCTAGATAATGGCAATACTGCAGGTATTGAAATAAAAGGTTTAAATGGTGATGGTTTTATTAAAACATCTATTGATGCTTCTCGATTTTTAATCAAAACTCCTTTAGAAACAAATACAAATTATATAGCTACATTTGATTTAAATAATAATCTCTTTGTTTCGGGAAATACAATATTAAATAAAAATACAACTATGTTAGCTAGTTTAAATGTTAATAAAACATCTTTATTCAATGATACTATCATTAATAAATCTTTATATATTTCTGGTGTAACATATATTACACAAGATGTATCATTAGGTTCAAATTTAAATATATCAAATGATGTTACTACAGGTCACAATTTAAATATTATTAATAATTTAAATGTATCTAATAATAGTATATTATACGGCCCAACTTCTATACGATCCGATTTAAATATACTAGGAACGACAGTTATAGGTGGAAATATATATTGTCAATCTCAATTTAATAGTTTAGATAAAACATTATTATATAAAAATGTAAGCTTATTATCAAATTTATATATTTCAGGGGCAACTGTTTTAACTGATAATGTTACTATATTAAATAATTTAAATGTAAATAATAAATTTATATGCGATGGTGATTCAACAATTACGGGTGCATTAAATCTTATATCTAAATTATTAATTAATGGAGATGTTATAAATACAGGTGCTACGATATTACAAAAAAATACTACCATAGTTTCTAATCTAAATGTTTCTGGGAATACAATTTTACAAGGTAATTTAAATATATCAGAAAATTCCATTTTACAAGGTAATTCAAGTATATTGGCTAATCTAAATGTTTCTGGAAATACAAATTTACAAGGTAAAACAACATTATTATCTACTTTAGCAATTTCTGGATATAGTATTCATCAGGGAAATACTACCTTTTTGTCTAGTATAAATATTTTGGGTAATTTGTTACTACAAGGAAATACTACCATTTTAACTAATATAAATATTTTTGGAAATTCTATTAATCAAAGAAATTCTACATTTGCATCTGATCTAAATGTTTCAGGTATAACAATTATTCAAGGAAATGTAAGTACAAATGCTAATATAAATGTTTCTGGTAATTTTGTTTTACATGCTAATGCTAACTTATATACAGATTTAAATGTATCTGGTAATGTAAAAATAGATGGTACTTCTACATTAAAATCTAATCTATATATTTCTGGAAATACTATATTAGAAAGTACTGCTAGTATTAATTCAGATTTATATGTTTCTAAAACTATTGTTCCTAACAGAATAGTAATTAATAATAATATAATTGATCAAAATGGAATAACATTATGTAGTCCAATTAGTATTTTAAATACAGCCATTTTAAATACTAAAACCACATTAAATTCTACTTTAAATATTTCAGGTCAAACAACTATTCAAGGAAATACAAATATTGCAGCTAATTTATTTGTATCGAATAATACTACATTACAGGGAAATGTTTATTTATTAAATAATATTGATATTATTGGTAATTCATTATTAGAAGGGAATATAACAAATTTAGGGATTTTACATAGTTTAGGGAATATAATTGCAGATGCAAATACCACATTTAAATCATCTATAATAATTTCTGGTAATACAATAATTTATAATGATGTTACTCTACAATCAAATTTAGATATCTCAGGTACCACTAATATATGGGGTGATTTGATTGTTAATAATACTACACTATTTGAAAAATCAATAACAAGTCAATCTGAATGTATGTTTAATGGACCAGTAAATTTTACAAATGATATATATATTGAACATATCAGACCATTAGAAAATCAAGTATTAAATTTATATGGTGATGTTATTAATATTGGCGATCCTAATACATTTGTTAATATTCAAGGAACTACTACATATGTTAATACTACTCACCTTCAAGTTCAAGATAAATTAATCACGTTAAATATCAATGCTTTGGGAGATGCTTATGATGTAGGTTCATTAAGTGGTATTGAAATTTTGGGATCTGGTTTAAATGGTGATGGTTATATAAAAACTACCGAAACAGCAGAACGATATTATATAAAAGCACCTACAAACAGTTCGACAGCATATATTGCTACGTATGATCTAGATGAAAATTTTAATGTATCCGGATGTTCAATACTACATAATACTGTTAGTGTTATTTCAGCTTTAAACGTATCAGGCAATTGTACTATAAATGAAAGTTCAACATTTTTAGCTAATATAAATATTTCAGGAAATTCAACATTACAAGGAAATTCCACAATATTAGCTAAATTAAATATTTCAGGAAACACAATAATGCAAGGTAATTCAACAAATCTAGCAAGTTTAAATGTTTCTGGAAATACAACTTTACAAGGTAGTTCAACAGTATTAGCTAATTTAAATATTTCAGGAAATTCTATATTACAAGGTAATTCTACTATTTTAGCTAATTTAAATATTTCTGGAAATTCAACTCTACAAAGAAATACTACAGTATTAGCTAATCTATATATTTCAGGTAATTCCACACTTCAAGGAAATACAACGGTATTAGCTAATATTAATATTTCAGGAAATTCTACCTTACAAGGAAGTTCTACAATTTTAGCTAATTTAAATGTTTCAGGAAATTTCACCTTACAAGGGAATACAACAGTATTAGCTAATTTAAATGTTTCTGGAAATACAACTTCACAAGGTAGTTCGACAGTATTAGCTAATCTAAATATTTCAGGGAATTCTACATTACAAGGGAATTCTACAGTATTAGCTAATATAAATATTTCAGGTAATTCGACATTACAAGGAAGTTCTACTATTCTATCTAATTTAAATGTTTCTGGGAATTCTACATTACAAGGAAATTCCACAGTATCAGCTAATATAAATATTTCGGGAAATTCAACATTACAAGGAAGTTCTACAATTCTAGCTAATTTAAATGTTTCAGGAAATTCTACAATTCAAGGAAATACAATGGTATTAGCTAATTTAAATGTTTCGGGAAATACAACTTTACAAGGAAATTCAACAATTTTAGCTAATTTAAATGTTTCAGGGAATTCTACCTTACAAGGAAATATAACAATTTTAGGTAATTTAAATGTTTCAGGAAATTCTATATTACAAGGAAATTCAACAATTTTAGCTAATTTAAATGTTTCTGGAAATACAACTTTACAAGCAAACACAACAATTTTAGCTAATTTAAATATTTCTGGAAATTCAACTCTACAAGGAAATTCCACAATTTTAGCTAATTTAAATATTTCAGGTAATACCAGTATTCAAGGAAACTCAACAATTTTAGCTAATTTAAATATTTCTGGAAATTCAACTCTACAAGGAAATTCAACAATTTTAGCTAATTTAAATATTTCAGGTAATACCAGTATTCAAGGAAACTCAACAATTTTAGCTAATTTAAATGTTTCTGGAAATTCAACATTACAAGGAAATACCACAATTTTAGGTAATTTAAATGTTTCTAGTAATTCAATATTACAAGGAAATTCAACAATTTTAGCTAATTTAAATATTTCTGGAAATTCAATATTACAAGGAAATTCAACAATTTTAGCTAATTTAAATGTTTCAGGAAATTCAATATTACAAGGAAATTCAACAATTTTAGCTAATTTAAATGTTTCAGGAAATTCAATATTACAAGGAAATTCAACAATTTTAGCTAATTTAAATGTTTCAGGTAATACCAGTATTCAAGGAAATTCAACAATTTTAGCTAATTTAAATGTTTCGGGAAATACAACTTTACAAGAAAATTCAACAATTTTAGCTAATTTAAATGTTTCTGGAAATTCAACATTACAAGGAAATTCCACAATTTTAGCTAATTTAAATGTTTCTGGAAATTCAACATTACAAGGAAATTCCACAATTTTAGCTAATTTAAATATTTCTGGAAATTCAACTCTACAAGCAAGTTCAACAATTCTAGCTCATTTAAATGTTTCTGGTAATACATCTTTACAAGGGAATACTACTATTTTAGCTAGTTTAAATGTTTCTGGAAATACCTGTATTCAAGGAAATTCCACAATTTTAACTAATTTAAATGTTTCTGGAAATTCAACATTACAAGGTAGTTCTACAGTATTAGCTAATTTAAATGTTTCAGGGAATTCTATATCACAAGGAAATATAACAGTATTAGCTAATTTAAATGTTTCCGGTAATTCTATATTACAAGGTAATTCTACTATTTTAGCTAATTTAAATGTTTCTGGAAATACTAGTATTCAAGGAAATTCCACAATTTTAGCTAATTTAAATGTTTCAGGGAATTCAACATTACAAGGTAGTTCAACAATATTAGCCAATTTAAATGTTTCAGGGAATTCAATATTACAAGGTGGTTCAACAGTATTAGCTAATTTAAATGTTTCAGGAAATTCTATATTACAAGGAAATACAACAATATTAGCTAATTTAAATATATCAGGTAATTCAAATTTCCAAGGTAATACAACAATTTTATCTAATTTAAATGTCACAGGGCAATCTCAATTTGAAAATATTATCCGAGTAAGAAATATTAATACTATTAATGATTTATATGATAATAAAAATAGTATTGATCAGCAACTTAATATTAATGGACATGTTATAAATATTGGAACCCCTAATTCTGTTGTTAATATTAATGGAACAACAACTTATGTTGCTGTAAATGAATTAGTTATAACTGATAAAATAATTAGTTTAAATTTAAATAATTCTACATTATCAGGTTTTGATAATGGAGGATTATGTGGATTTGAAATTTTAGGAACAAATGGCGATGGATTTATAAAAACATCTGAAGATGCTACTAGATATTTAATTAAAGCTCCGAATCAAACTAGAGAAGAATATATTACTACTACAGATTTGAATAATAATTTTATAGTTTCTGGTTATACTATTTTAAATAATAATATAACAGCCAACTCTAATTTAAATATTAAAGGTATTATTAGCTGTAAAAATCAATTAAATTTAGTTAATTTATCTAATGATCAAATAATGGCATTATCGGATGTTAATAATGGCGATTTAGTATATAATACTACAACACAAAAACTCAATGTTTATATAAATGGTACATGGTCTGAAATTGGTAATACTGAAAGTATAGATGTTAAAGGTACGGCTTCATTTTTAGGTTCAACTACAATAGGATCAGATTTATATATAACTGGTAATTCAATATGTACACAAAATATAACTGGTCTTGCTAATTTGAATATTTTAGGAGATACTGTATTACAAGGTAAAGTTATAGTATTAGATAATATATCTTTATTATCTAATTTAGCTATTGCACAAAATGTTCTAATTCAAGGAAATTCTAATATTATAAATAATTCAACAATTTCAGGTAATTCTATTATATATGGAAATTCTACAATAGGTAGTAATCTAAATGTAAATGGTACAACTATTTTACAAGGAAATACAACAATTTTATCAGTAAATATTTCCAGAAATTCCACCTTTCAAAATAATTTAAATGTTAGTGGTAATAGCATATTTCAAAATAATGTTACCTTGATATCTAATTTAAATGTATCCTCAAATTCGACATTTCAAGGTAATTCTACAATTTTAGCTAATATAAATATTTCGGGATTTACAACTTTACAAGGTAATTCTACAGCTTTAGCTAATATAAATGTCTCTGGAAATACAATTCTTCAAGGAAATTCTACTATATTAGCTAATCTAAATATTTCTGGTAATTCTAATTTACAAGGTGCTACAACTATAGGTTCTAGTTTAGCAATTTTAGGTAATACAACTATGGAAGGTAATACTATTATTCTATCTAAGTTAGATATATTAGGTAATACTATCTCTTATAATAATGTAACATTTTTATCAAATTTAACTGTTTCGAGTAATACCATAATCCATGGTAATCAAACTATTATATCAAATTTATATGTTTCTAATAATACAATTTTACAAGGAAATACAAGTATTATAAATACACTAAATATATCAGGAAATAATATAATATATGGTAATACCTCATGTCTATCAAATTTATATATTTCTGGTAATTCTATTTTTGGTGGTAACGTAAATTTATTAAATAATACAATCTTTCAAAATAATGTTACATTACTCTCAAATATATATGCATTTGCACCAGCTCAATTTAATAATGTTCTAAGATGTTATAATATTAATACGATTAATGATAGTTATGATAATATTAATGATACAAGTCAGATTTTAAATATTAATGGTCATGTAATTAATATTGGTAATTCAAATTCCATTATTAATATTTTAGGTACAGCATCTTATGTTGCAACGAATGATTTAATTGTAACAGATAAATTAATTTCATTAAATTATACTAATAACGGCTTACCCTTCGATAATGGTCAATTAAGTGGTATAGAGATATTAGGTCTTAATGGATCAGGATATATTAAAACTTCTAGCGATGCAACTAGATATAATATTAAAGCTCCTAATTCTAATTTAATCCAATATATTGCAACTTTAGACCTTAATAATAATTTATATATTTCTGGTACAACATCACTACAAAATACTGTTTCTATATTATCTCTTCTATCTGTTGGCGGAAATGTAACATTTAATTCTATACTTAATGTATCAGGTATATCTATATTTAATAATGATATTACTGCTTTAACAAATATAAATATATCAGGACAAACTAATCTACAAGGAAAAGTTAGTATAACTTCTGATTTAAATCTTGCAGCCAATCTAATAGTTAATAAAACAATATCCGGAAATTCCAATTTAAATATATCAGGAATAAGTATATTACAAGGCAATACAACTATTTTAAATAATTTATATATATCTAATAATACAATTTTACAAGGAAATTCAAGTATATTATCCGCTTTAAATATTTCTGGATGGACAATACATCAAGGAAATACAACAGTTTTAGCTAATATAAATATTTCTGGAAATTCAATTTTACAAGGAAATACAACCTTATTAAATAATTTATATGTTTCAACAAATAGTACACTTCAAGGAAATACTAGTATATTATCACAATTAAATATTTCTGGATATAGCATACACCAAGGGAATACTACTTTGTTATCTAATTTATTTGTTTCAGGATCAAATATTCTACAAGGGCATACTACTTTAATTTCAAATTTATCTGTTTCTGGAAATAGTACACTTCAAGGAACTTTACTTGTTGTTAATCCAAGTACATTTTTAGGTGATGTTAATATTAGTGGTGTTACTCAATTTAATAACAATATACGTGCTAGAAATATTTACACTATTAGTGATAATATGGATGATATAACATCACCTGATCAAACTCTAAATATTATTGGTAATGTAATTAATATAGGAAATAGCAATTCTCATATTAATATTTTAGGGACAACATCCTATATAGCTTCAACTGAACTTAAACTTATTGATAAAGTAATATCTTTAAATGTTAATGGAAGTACTGGTTCAGCATTTGATAAAGGTAATTTGAGTGGAATAGAAATTTTAGGTTTGAACGGTCTTGGATTTATTAAAACTGATGAAAATGCATTCAGATATTATATTAAAGCTCCTACTAAAACACAAACAGAATATATAGCTACGTATGATTTAAATAATAATTTTTATGTTTCTGGAACTAGCTTATTATATAACAATACTACTATTTTAAGTAATATTAATATATCAGGTGCATCAAATTTATATGGTAGTACAACTTTATATTCTAATTTATATGTATCTGAAAATACTATACACCAAGGTTATTGTACTATGAATTCTAATTTAAATGTATCTGGAAATACTACCCTTCAAGGAAATAGTACCATATTAGCTAATTTAAATATATCAGGAAATACTACTATACAAGGAAATCATACAATATTAGCTAATCTAAATATATCAGGTAATTCTACTCTTCAAGGAAGTACTACTCTACTTGCCAATTTAAATATATCAGGAGTAACTACACTTCAAGGTAATACTACTATATTACAAAATTTTAATGTATCGGGTAATTCATTATTAGAAGGTAATTTAACACTAAAATCTAATTTATTTATTTTAGGTTTATCTACACTCACTGGATCATTAAATATTAAATCCACAAATCTACCTTTGATTGATGCAGAAATTCATAATATTAATTGGACTAATTATAATACTAGTTTTGCTACAGCTGAACTAATAGGAGGAAATATTAATGCTCAAACAGTTACTTTATCTTCAACTAATTATGTTTATAAACAATATACTACATCGCACCCTAATAAACCTCATCTTTTAACTATGTATGTTAAATTTGATAATTCTAATGTTGTAACAAATATTGCATTATCAGCATATTCTTTTAATGGATGGAATACTTCAAATGGTAGGATATTTACACAATTAGATGGGATTAATTCAAATAATTACATACAAATAAGTTGGATATTTATACCACCAGTTACCCTTAGTAATCCAAATACTTTTAATTTAAATATTGGATATCATAGTGTACCTAATTTGACTCAACAACAATCTACTATAATTCGATATTATAATCTTCAAATTAAACCCATTGATGGTAATTTAAATATGGAGGGATCAGCTAATTTAATGGCCAATTTAAATGTTAATGGAGATAGTTTACTTAATGGTAGAGCTTTAATTAATTCTGATTTATTAGCTTATGGACCTACTACTATATTTGGATCAACTAATATTAAATCTGATGTTTATGTATCTAGTACAACGGTTTTAATATTAGTTGATCCAAATATAGTAGTAGGTCCATAAGCTAATAAATCAGA
>ENA-OUVC01002214-OUVC01002214.1-marine-metagenome-genome-assembly--contig:-NODE-2214-length-11094-cov-3.160842_pt1 | contig 11094 bp, 9 predicted proteins | sample MGYA00248622_ERZ508571 | MGnify/ENA primary metagenome ERZ508571 (study PRJEB26236, sample SAMN06267175) | marine metagenome | isolation source: Columbia River Estuary | place: USA:Columbia River Estuary... | reverse complement strand
CTAATGTGTTCCGCCGTGGTTTCTCCAGAAGGTAAAAAGAGTACCGCCATCAACGGGATATATTTTGAACTCACCCCAGAGCATGTGCGCGCATACGGTGGGGTGTATGAAATCGATAAGGAAAATCTCCTTGAACTTCGCGAAGGCATCGCGGCAAATACCACCGAGTTTCAGGGCTTAGTTTCAGCGCCTTCATTTAGTTCTTTTTATGGATCCATTCATGGAGAAAAGAATAAAATGCTCCCTGCACATTTGAAATCAGCGGCTGCGCAAGAACCCCTAATTTTCAACAAACAATTCTATTTTTATGCAACGTTTCCTGCGGAATTAATCCTGAAGGACGAGCTCTTAGATACCCTCGTTAAGGCCTACGAAATAGGCAAACCAATTGAATCTTTTTTTAATCAATTTATACATCGATCCTAGTTATGCGTTTTTTAATTTTCACATCCCTTCTTTTGCTTGCTTGTGCAGCGAGTGCTCAAAAAAAATCATTAACCGTTACCGAATCCGTGCTAAAACAACGCGCACTTAGTCCGCAACGCACCGTTGGCTTTTCATGGGTTAAAAACAAACCGGCCTACACCTTGCTTTCCGCCGATTATAAGGCATTGGAAGAATATACGTTTATTCAAGATTCAGTTCGGGTTCTTTGTACAGTGGATCAGCTAAACAACCTGTTGCCTGATGATGCTAAAATTCAGAATTTATATGGATATGAGTGGCTTTCCTCCGATGAGTTACTGGTTAATAACGGGTCTGTTATTTTCACCTATAATATTTCGTCGAAGGCCTTAATTATTAAAAAGAATGGACTTGATAACGCTGAGAATGTAACCTATCATGCGGCTTCAAATAAATGTGCCTATACTATTGATAACAATGTTTATGTCGCTGCGTATTCGAATAAGTTTTATGTTCCGGTTACAAAAAATACTGATAAAAACATTGTTTCTGGTCAATCCATCGCACGCAACGAATTTGGCATCGAAAAGGGCTTATTTTGGTCGGAAAACGCAAATTATCTGGCCTTCTATCAAAAGGATGAACGTGAAGTGGCAGACTATCCCTTACTAGACATCAATACTACCCCAGGTTCTTTGGTATCGATTAAATATCCCATGGCGGGACAAAAATCAGAGAAGCCGAGCGTAGGGATTTACAATTGTAAAACGAAGAAGACGGTATTTATCAAACCAAGCGGAAATGCTGATGATTACCTTACAAATTTCGCATTTACCCCGGATGAAAAGTTTTGCATCATCGCAGAGGTTAATCGGGCGCAAAATGAACTTTGGTTGAATGTATTCGATGTTAAAACGGGAAAGAAAATAAAAACCCTTTGGCATGAAAAAAATCAAAAATGGGTAGAGCCCGAGCACCCCGCTTATTTTATTGGTGAGGGAAATGATTTTTTATGGATGTCTGAAAAAGATGGCTTCATGAACATTTATTTGGTTTATTTTGACCAACAAGCGATGGATTTTGTCTTTGAAGGTAAACCAACGGAAGTTTTACAACCGGGAATTAAGCAACTTACCAATCATCGGTTTGTGGTGAAGGACATACTTGAAGTAGACGCTTCCAAAAAATTGATTTACTACACCGCGACTGGAGAAAATCCATGCAATACCATGGTGTATACAACGGATTTAACCGGAAATTCGAAGGAGATTTCAAAATATGAAGGCGTTCATCGGTTTGACCTCTCGGATGATGGCCTGTTTTTTTATGATGGCTATTCAAGCCTAAGCATGCCAAATCATGAAATGATTTATACCACGAATGGAAAAATGGCGAAGCTGCTTAAGGAATCTACAAATCCCATGGAAGAGTATGCCTTGGGGGTGAGTGAAATTAATTCCATTAAAGGGAATGATGGTTCAGATTTATACTACCGCATGGTGAAACCTTCGAATTTCGACCCAAAAAACAAATACCCCGTGTTAGTTTATGTTTATGGTGGACCGCACGCTCAAATGGTAACGAATAGTTTCAATGCAGGCGCTAACCTTTGGATGAATTGGCTGGCGGAGCAAGGATATATTGTGTTTACCTTGGATAACCGTGGTTCTGCGGAGCGAGGATTCGCCTTTGAATCTCAAATTCACCGCCAGTTAGGCATGGTAGAAATGCAGGATCAATTAGCTGGTGTAGAATTTTTGAAATCATTGCCTTACGTTGATTCAGAGCGCCTGGCGGTTCATGGTTGGTCGTTTGGGGGCTTTATGACTACTTCCTTAATGTTGCGCCATGCCGGGGTATTTAATGTTGGGGTAGCTGGTGGACCAGTAACCGACTGGAAGTTTTATGAGGTAATGTATGGCGAACGCTATATGGATCGTCCAGAAGAAAATAAGGAAGGATACGCTGCAAATGCATTGACAAACTATACGAAGAATCTAACCGGTAAATTACTCTTGATTCATGGTACGGTGGATGACGTGGTGGTAATGCAGCATAATTATTCCCTGGTTAAGAAATTTGTTGAAGATGGAAAGCAGATGGATTTCTTTCCCTATCCAATGCATAAGCACAATGTAATTGGTAAAGACCGAGCTCATTTGATGGAGAAAATTTTAACTTACATAATTGAAAATAATCAATGATTTCAACAGAAATTTACGTTTCCGCGCCCGTATCTGTAGTTTTTGATGCGTGGGTGAATCCGTCCCACATCGTAAACTGGTATTTTGCTTCTGCCGATTGGTGTTGTCCGCGTGCCGAATTGGACTGTCGGGTGGGAGGAACGTTCAGCATTCGCATGGAAGCCAAGGATAAGTCCTTCGGTTTTGATTTTAATGGAACATTCACTGCGGTTGAACAGGAAAAACAATTGCAGTATATCTTGGAAGATGGTCGACACGTTGAGTTGAATCTAACACCAACAGCTGAGGGAACGCATATCGTTTGGAAGTTTGAGCCCGAAACTCAAAATCCGGAAGATTTTCAGCAACAAGGGTGGCAAGCAATTCTCACCCATTTTAAAGCATACCTTGAACAACCGGTTGTTGGCTAAGCTGGTAAGCAACATATTCTTTTGGATCGCCTTGTTTTTTTTGGTGCATCTCATCGGAATATGGAACCCGCCGATAGAGGCCGCTCACAGTTGGCGTCAAGCCACAGGCCTAATGGTTGCTCGAAATTATTTCGAAGGAAACACCTCCTTTTGGTATCCAATGGTCAATGAAACCAGTGGGGGAACGGGAATTATTGGGATGGAATTTCCCTTGTTGTATTACATCCAAGGAAAGCTTGGCGTCTTATTCGGGTTTCATGCAGGTATGGGACGCTTACTCAATGTGCTAATTTCTACCTTAGGATTGGTATATTTTTATGCCTTGATTCGTCGATTTGCCGAAGAGAAAACCGCGTTTTATGCGACCTTACTTCTGATGGTGTCTTGTTTTTTCATGTATAGCCGTAAGGTTATGCCAGATACCGAAGCCCTAGCCGTGTATATCATCGGAATCTACTATTTTTTTGAGGCTTTGAGGTTTGGAAGATGGAAGGATGTGTTGCTGTCTTTTATGATGCTGAGTCTGGGGTTGTTGCTGAAAATATCTGTGCTTCCCTTACTTGCTTTTGTGGTGTTTGCCTATGTGAAAACTTCGAATGAACCTAAAAAAACCTTGGTGTTCTTGATTCCGTTCATTAGTTTAATTCCTGCATGTATATGGTATTTTATTTGGAATCCCTATTTGGCTGCCCATTTTGGGTCTTGGTATAACTTGGGTGGTGGATTGATGAACGGCGGAAAGGCCTTCCTTGAGTCGCCTTTTTTATTACTGCAACAGCTTGTTTTTCATCCGTTCGTCAGTTATTTAGCCTTTGGGTTGTGCCTCTATGGGGTAATTCGACTGGCAAAACAAGGCGTTTCTTGGGCATGGAAACTTAGTTTGCCCCTGTTTTTGGTACTTTTTACAGGGTATGCCTTGAAGGCGGGTGTTATCTTTTTGACCCATGAATATTACATCTTGCCTATGGTTCCTTTGCTCGCCATCCTTGGCGGATATGCCTTGTCTACCCTTGGGAAATTTAGCTGGGTATTCATGCTTCTTATCTCAATGGAAGCCATTGGTAATCAACTGTATGATTTTAGATTGAATCGTTCTGAAGCGTATAAATTGGAGTTAGGACACCTTGCGGAACGTTACATCCCAACGCAAGCCTTGGTTGCAATTAATGGGAATAGCAACCCCCAAGAATTGTATTTTCTGGGCAGAAGCGGGTGGAACCTTTCTGATGACACATTACGCCAAAAACATGTGGTGCATGATTTAACTGCTCAAGGTTGCTCATACCTTGTGGTTAACAAACGAACCTTATCCAATCTTCCTGATTATGGAAAGATTATTTATAATGGCGTAGACTATCAGGTAATTCAATTGGCAAACTAACCCGTTTCCAATTTCAATGTGTATCTTTCCTAAAACTTATGCCTGTGAAAACTATCCTTACTATTCTTTTATTTAGTTTGCTTTCTAGCCTTTCCGCGCAGAAAACATACTATATCGGTCAGCATGCACAAGGAGGTATCGTCTTTCATTTATTTCAAGATAGCCTGGGTCAACAACACGGATTGGTGGTTTCCTTAGCTAATGTAGCTAGAGAAGCGGAGTGGGGCGACAAAGAGAAGGATCTTGAAAGTTGCGAAAGTACGTGGGACGGTCGGGCAAATACCACCGCCATTATGTTCGCCACCAGAGATACAACTAAAGCGGCAGGACTGTGCGATGCGTATGTCAGTGAGGGCTATGATGATTGGTATCTCCCCGCCATCTATGAGCTTCAAGCGATAAATACTAATTTATTTACGGTGGAACGCGCACTGAGTGAAATCCCAAACACCGATCCCGTGGAAATGAATCTCTATTGGTCGTCTACCGAGTCAAATACGGCCTCGGCATGGTTTTTTAGTTTCTATGATTCCAAACCGACGAATTACTACGACAAAACCAGTAAAACCTTGGTTCGGGCGGTACGGTCATTTTAATCTAAGAATTTTTTCAGGCTTTTTTATTAACTAAAAAGCAAGCTATACCCTTCCAATAAATCGAATAGTGCGATTAATACGAGCAGTGGCGTCGTAAGGTGCTTTCTACCGGTTAAGATCAAACAAAGGAAAAAGATCGTGAAGAAGGTGTAGTTCAACAGTTCAAATGGAGGGATTACGGTGAGTATATACACGGAGCATAACGCCAGGGCAATTATTTTATCTTGATTCCTTTTAAAGCCCACCACCTGAATGATTAAAGGCAGCACACTAAGCATGGCTGAAATTCGAAAAAGATCCAGTATTATTCCTTCAGTGAACCTGTCATAGGCTGCCTCGTTCAAGAAAAACGTATAGGTTAACGGGTTGCACAAGCAGCGAAAAAGAACTACAACCGATATGGGAATAAATGTCTTCCAGTGGCTTCGTTCCTGCACGATGCTCGCCCCTAATACACCAAGTAACACAAAGCTAAACAAGGGGAAGGGAATAATAAAGTAACCGGTTTCTACTAAGACACTCGTAGAATAGGCCAGCACAATTAAAAAACCAATAAGGGCAACTTTAATTGATTTCTCCATTACAGTTTCAGCGCTTCATAGATGTAATCGAACGTAGATAAGATTTCAGCTTTTCCGTCAATTACAGCAACATCGTGTTCAAAGTGCGCACTTGGTAAGCCATCTTCGGTCACAATGGTCCATTGGTCATCAAGCGTTTTTACTTTATAGGTCCCCATGTTGATCATGGGTTCAATGGCAATGGTTAAGCCGTTTTGAATCCGTTTTCCTCGGCCTTGTCGGCCATAGTTCGGTACTTGTGGTTCTTCGTGTAGTTTAGTTCCTAAGCCATGCCCAACTAAATCTCGTACCACACTAAACCCATTTTTCTCGGCATGTTGCTGAATCGCATAGCCTATATCCTCTATACGATTTGACGTATTACAAGCTTCGATTCCGAGGTATAGACATTCTTTGGTAACCTTACATAGCTTGCGTTTTTCATCGCTCACTTCTCCTACTTCAAAGGTGTAGGCGTGATCCCCGTAATAGCCCTTATATACAGACCCACAATCGACAGAAACAATATCTCCTGCTTGGATTGGTCGTTGGGTTGGTAACCCGTGCACTACTTCTTCATTTACCGAAATCAACAAGGTGCTTGGACAGCCATATAAGCCTTTAAATCCTGGGATTGCGTGTTGGCTACGTATGAAATCTTCTGCCATCTGATCTAGAAATGCCGGAGTAATCCCTGGTTTCATGTGTTTTGCTACCTCTCCAAGTGTGCGACTTACAATTAGTGCAGCTTCACGCATGATGCTTATTTCTTCAGCTGTCTTATATTTAATTGAATCTCCAAAAATTGCCATAGCTACAAAAGTATAAAATCCACATCACTTCAAGGCATGTTCAAGCCATTCCATGGTATTAATTCCATCCGCGAAATCATCAATTCGAGGTTGTTGGGTTGTTCCAAAAGGCACTTCAACGGTACCTGAAACGCATTGGATTTTATCCCGGTGTTGGTTGATGTATTCAATGGCCTCAGAACGGTCCGTGTAATGATGGTAGTGAAGCATCGCGAGGGGAGGATGCAATGCGGTGGATTCGAGTAAAATTAAAAATCCATTGTCTAATAAGGGGTGATTGCTCAATAAGTGAATGGCTCTATTATAGTCGTAATTGTTGCCGTATTTTTTGTTTTGAATTACGGTTTGAAATGGAAGTATCGCCTCAAAAAACGCATCGAAGGAATACCCTTCCGGTACGATGAGGTGGGTCACATTACGACATCCCCGGCCGAAGTATTGAAAAATGTCGTTTCCTAAGGCATGTAATTCGTGTGGAGTTTCATCTCCACGTAGGATCGCAATGGAGGTGCGATTTCCGCGCAGCAGGTGAGAAATATGTTTGAAATATGACTGAAAATGGAGTAGGGTAGAATCGCTTCCTGTTCCGATTACTGCATCAAAGCCACTGAGTTTTTGTGGATTTACGTGAATCAATTCAGCATATGCAGGATTAAGTTCAGTTAAGCCGCGTAAGAGTAAGGGAATGAGTTGTTGGTCGTCTGAACTCAGTTTGATTTGAAGTCTATACCCACTGAGCAGTCCGCATAACATATCATGAAACCCAACCATCGGTAGATTTCCTGCCAAGATTAACCCTAAACTTGGACGGAATCCCTGAAATACATAAGGTGCAGCAAATGACGTCAAGACCTCTGTATTCAGCCAGCTTGAAATTCCTGCCAACGAGTCCTTCACCGCGTGGGGTTCAAACCACCCGTTTCTATAGATTTCGCGCGATATGACGGCTTGAAAAGCTTCCGTTAATTCCGCGGAAAAGATTTCTGATTGTTGCGTTTCGGAGGAGCTTAGGTTATTTAGCCACGGACCAAGCGAAGCTAAATCAGTAATTAGTTGGGAGCGAGTCATCGAACAAAAGTAGTGTAAAGTTCGTTTAGGAAATATTGAAATAGTAGGCTTTTAGTAAAGCCTGTGTATATTTGCATCATTAAAATGGAATTGTCATGGCGATAATGATTACGGACGAATGTATAAATTGTGGGGCTTGTGAGCCTGAATGTCCGAATAATGCGATTTATGAAGGGGGAGCCGAATGGAAATATACCGATGGTACCTCACTTGCTGGAATGATAACAACACCTGAAGGTGAATCAGTGGATGCGGCTTTGGCGAATACCCCGGTAAGTATGGATGTGTATTATATCACACATACAAAATGTACGGAATGCGTTGGTTTTCATGATGAACCACAATGTGCTGCGGTATGCCCAGTAGATTGTTGTGTGGATGATCCAAATTACCGAGAATCAAATGATCAATTGTTGGCCAAAAAAGCCTTTCTTCACTTATAAGAAATACACGCATTTACTGCGAATTTTTTGGATTTTTTTTAGTGCATCGCTGTATGCACAACCAACCCTCAAAATTCACATTGTTGCTACAGAATTAAAGGCTCGCTTAAGTCCGGAGCAACTCATTGAAATTCAACAAATCGTTAATCAAAAGGGTGCATCCGTTATGGTGGATCAATTTGTTCATCCCAAGGTTGGACAACTTCCCTCTTTGAATTTCAACGACACCATGCCCTACTTTTCAAGTGAAATGAAAGTGTATAGGGACGCATTTTTTAACTCTTCGCACAAACGTACCAAAGCGGATTATTATGTGTTCTTAACGAATCAAACGGCGGATACGCTACATGCGGGATTTGCTTTGCCTGGAAAACATATACTGTTTCTTGCAGCTAAACCTGCCAAGGGATTTTCGGAGCGATGTTTATCTTACCTTTTGGTGGCTGCGGCAGATCAAAAAGGATTAAATCGCTTGGCGCTTGATTCCCTGGCGCGGAGCATGAATTACCTTGAACGCCCACCAGGCGTTAATGATTCGTATTATCTTTTTCATGACGACACAGAGAATATGGGGTCCAAGAACGGAATGGTAGCGTTTGCCTTTTGGACTGAAGATGTACATGGGAATATAAGTAGCAATCGCATTTTCTTACCCTTTAAACGAAACAGGGGTAAGGTCAATCTAGACATTCATAATTATTGGTTAAAACCATTCTACCGCACCGACGAACGATTTATAGCGCCCATCCACATGGCCCTAGTCTGTTTGGCGTTCTTTATCATGTTGATATTTAGAAAGAAGGTAAACGAACGGGCGGACAAGAGTTTTAAGCTGCATTCAAAAATTGGGTTCTTTTTACTACGCTTCGTGCTTTGGGCTGTTTTCGTTGGAATCGGGTACTTGGTGTACCTAACTACCGACCGATTTTACAAGGAAATGTTCTTTAGTTCATCCAATTATGAACACGTAGGAAACAGTTCTACGAAGGATTTTATTCATCACCTAACAGCAAGTAATAGCGTCGTTGATCAGCTTGCAACTAAAACCTATTGGGAAGTGTACACCAAAGAGCGAAAGACATGGAAAATGAAACGCCTGAAGAATGTACTTTATTTCAAGGTGATACAAGACGAGAAAGGTACCATGTTATCGAAGCGATTTTTGTACGATTCCTATCAGCTGAACATAAAGGAATATAAGGGAAAAGCTCAAACCCACCTTTTCGTATATAAAATCTTCACGGCCGGTGGGAAATTTCTTAAGGAAGAAGTCTTTAATTATGCCCAAGTCAACATAACGAATAAGTATGTTGAGCCAGATCCAGCGCGCAGAATTTTAGTATTTGTTAATGGATATCGTCCCGTGGCTAATGGGGGTACTCCGGAACAGGCCCTTATGCGCATCGGGAATAATGGGGTTGAATTTCCAAATTCACAGAATATTCTATTCCCAACAGACCGTTATAATTATTGGAGCCCTTGGGGCGCCTTTGATCAGCGCATGATTGACCGGATAAAACCGAATGAAGTATTTTATGCAGATGGACACCATTCGGTGGCTACGTCAAACCATGGTTCTGTACTTAATTTTACTAAAGCCGCAGCAGATTATCCGAAGCCTTGTAAAGGGAAACATCGGTGCAAAACCTGTAAAACAACCACGGGAGCGACGGTAGAAACGCTCTCGTTATTACCATTTAAATCGAATAAGGCTGGGTTTGCTTTGCGAAGAAAAAATGGACGTATCGCGGGAAGAAACCTATTTCAATTATTAAATGAGGTACCAGGAAGCTCGAGTAACGACACGATAATTATTGTCGCCCACAGCATGGGATATGCCTATGCCCTTGGAATGATTGATGCAATGAAAAGCAAGTGTGTATTTGGGTCTTTCTATGTATTCGCTCCTGAAAATGCGGCGGCAGGTAAAGTAATCCCATCGCAGTGGCAGGAAGTATATCAATATGGAAGTATACCAAAAGGTACAAGAAAACAAGCGCCGTGCCTGCAAGATGGCGTAGCTCCACAGTCCTTAATGAAAGGGCTTGCACCGCACCTTCGCTTAACATTTCCCGCATCCTATTCGAATAAAATGGGGTTCACAGGTAGCCATTTTATAGGCTATTTTGACTGGGTATTCAGTATTCCATCGGGTGAAATAGGCGCCATCCGACAGCGATAAAGGGTTTCTTTACTAGGGATTTTAATGATGCATATAGAAGGGTGCGCCCTTCAACTTCCCCCTGGGTGCGCCCTTCGACAAGCTCAGGGACCGCACCTGTTTTTAACATTTTGGAATAAAGCGGTCCGTGAGCCTTTCGTGCTTGCGGTCCCTGAGCCTGTCGTGCTTGCGGTCCCTGAGCCTGTCGAAGGGTCGCTTTCAATAATTATCCCACTAACCATAAAACTAACTTTCAATTATGTATATATTTGTATACACATTTGTAAAGTTAATTTCAACCATGAAAAAACACTTATTAATTCTTGCTACGGCCTTAATAAGCATTAGCACCTTCGCCCAAATCCCAACTTATGTGCCTGCCAACGGCTTGGTGGGTTGGTGGCCCTTCAATGGCAATGCCAATGACGAAAGTGGGAATGGGAATCATGGAACGGTGAATAATGTAAATCCTGCAATAGATCGATTTGGCAACGGAAATAGTGCATTTTCATTCAACAGGCAAACCATAAATGAAATTATTGTAAATAATACGAGCACTTTAAATTCTTTATCCAACATTTCGATTTCAATCTGGGTAAAATTAGTGAGTTACAATGAGCCAGGACAATCTGGTTATAATCATTGGATTAACAAATCAGATCAAAGTAATAATCATCATTTTATATTCGCTAATAATGCTTCCCAAGTATATTTCTACTATACTGGAGCTGCTGGTTATTTTGCTACGAATAATTTACCACAACTCAATCAATGGACACATATTGTGGTAACTCATAATTATGATGGATCACAAAATTCAATATGTAAATTTTATTTTGATGGTAATTTGATTGAATCAATTCCGGCAATTCAACCAATTAATCAAACTTTAGATAATTTGAAAATTGGTGCATTTGGTGCTGAAAATTATAATAGAGTGGACGGCTCCCTCGACGATATCGGCATCTGGAACCGGGCCCTCACCGCATGTGAAATTCAAGATTTGTACCATGCGCAGCTGGGTTCGCAAGCCATCTCCGCCGGTGCAGACCAA
>ENA-OUVC01002212-OUVC01002212.1-marine-metagenome-genome-assembly--contig:-NODE-2212-length-11100-cov-3.271342_pt1 | contig 11100 bp, 10 predicted proteins | sample MGYA00248622_ERZ508571 | MGnify/ENA primary metagenome ERZ508571 (study PRJEB26236, sample SAMN06267175) | marine metagenome | isolation source: Columbia River Estuary | place: USA:Columbia River... | reverse complement strand
ATGGTAAAATAGCTAATGCACTTACTACCATCTACTTTATAAGGCTCTACTATGGCCTGAGTTGGGCACGCATCTATACAGGCTGTGCAACTACCACAATGGTCTGTAACGGGGGTGTCATAGTCAAGATCTAGATCTACAATGAGTTCTGCTATAAAATAAAAAGAACCTGCTTGTTTGGATAGTAAATTACTATGCTTACCAATCCAACCCAAACCACTTTTTGCAGGATGCCCCAGTAGTACATCAAGCTGGTGAAGGCGCTGAAAAAGATGACCGTGGGCAGTACTTGAAAAGCAAAAATATAGCCAAAGGAGTCCGTGTTGGAAATCAAGGAGCCGAACAAGAACAGACTGCCTTCGCGGGTGTAGCCCAGGATGTTCACGAATACCTGGCCGACGGCCTGAAATCCTTGTTCTACAAAAGAGACGCGAAGAATGAGGAAGGCAAAAACAAACTGAATCAACACTCCTTTTGCCACCAAAGCCCACGGAATTCGCTTGCGGTTGTCGCTGGCTAAGGCCAGTATACCTATCAAAAAAAATATCGACCCGAGGGCACGCAAGGAGGTGGTCCAATCCATGGGGGTAAGGTACGGGGATTTTTTTGGCGGTGATTTATTCTAAAGCGCCCCCCGTCGTTGCAGCTCGTCCCGCAGGGATGCGGCCCGCTCGTAGTCCTCGTTGGTGAGGGCCTCTTGGAGGTCTTTATGCAATTGATCCGTAGGTTGTTCGGAATGGATGGCAGGAGCAGCGGGAGCCGATGTTTCAGAGGCCCCGTTGTCCATTTGCTCACCGGCAGACCGAACTACTTCTTGGGTAGCAAATAGGGGCGCCTGCTGCCGCAAGGCCATGGCAATGGCGTCCGACGGACGGGCGTCAAACCGCCATTCGTGCCCTTCTTGTTCGCATACCAGCGTAGCGCGAAAAATTCCTTCCTCCAAAGCCGTGAGCGTTACCTCGCGAATTTGAACGTGAAAGGCCGCGAGCATGGTTTGGAACAGGTCGTGGGTCATGGGCCGGGGCGGGTGCGCCATGCGGTCCAAGGCAATGGCGATGCTCTGGGCTTCAAACGCGCCAATGACTACCGGAATGCGCAAAAGACCGTCCTCCGTGCCCAAAACCAAAGCGTACGACCCACTGGGACGCTCACTGTAGGTGAGGCCTTTGACGACCAAAGGAACGCGCGTATCCACAGCTAGCGAACGGTAGCTAGGGCAGTAAAAGAGGATCGACGGCCGGTAGACATTATGCGTGGAAGGCGCGCAAGGCCTCCGTCAACTTGGGCACAACCTCAAAAGCATCTCCCACCACGCCGTAATCCGCTGCCTTGAAGAAAGGTGCTTCCGGATCCGAATTGATGACCACAATGGTCTTGGAGCTGCTGACGCCGGCCAAGTGCTGAATGGCCCCGCTGATGCCAATGGCAATGTACAGCTGCGGGTTGATCTGGATGCCGGTTTGGCCCACGTGTTCGGAGTGGGGACGCCAACCGATGTCCGACACCGGCTTGGAGCAGGCGGTTCCCGCGTTCAATTCTTGCGCCAACGTTTCAATCAGGATCCAATTTTCTGGACCCTTCATGCCGCGGCCGGCAGAAACCACGCGCTCGGCTTCTGGCAAAGGAATTTTGCCGGACGCAACGTGCAGTTCTACCGAGGTGCTTTTTCCGGTGGCGGCGGTTTCCAACGCTTCAACAGCTGCCGTTTGCGTGCCGACGGTTCCCAGGCCCACCGAATTGGGAACCAATCCTACCACCGCGCGGTCGCCCGTTGCGGAGGCGTCTTCCAATCCTTTGGAGGAGAAGGCGCCGCGGCGCACAGCCAGGGGAGCAAACGAGGTGGGCAAGGCCAATACGTTGGTGATGGCCGGGGCATCCCAGGCACCCGCAACAAAGGGGGTGAGGGATTTGCCGTTGGCGGTGGCGCTGACCACTACCAAGCGCGCGTGGTGCTGGCTGGCCAGAGCGGCCAAGGCAGTGCCGTAGGCGATGGGTTCGAATGCGGAGGCGTTGGTGAGGTGGAGCACGCGTTGGGCGCCGTAGGCGCCCAGGGCCGCGAGGTCCTCCGAAGCGGCGCCAAATACAACGGCAACAGCCTCGGTTCCCAGCGATTTAGCGCATTGGGCACCGTATTGAACCGCTTCAAAAGTGGACTTCTTGAACGTTCCGTTCCAAGTTTCTGCAAAAATGAGGACCATGGTGCTGGGATTAAATGACTTTAGCTTCTTCGTGGAGCAGGCGAACCAATTCACCCAAATTGTCTTTGTCGATCAAACGAACGGAAGTGCGGCCCACGGGCTTTTCAAACCGTTTCGACACCACCTGTGCTGCTACCGCACTGGGGGCAACCACCGCCAAGGGCTTGGTGCGCGCCGCCATGATGCCCCGCATGTTGGGAATGCGCAGCTCAGATTCTTCCACCAAGCCTTTTTTGCCGGCTACCACCAAAGGTAGGGATGCCGTGAGCTTCTCCTTGCCGCCGTCGATCTCGCGAAGGACGGTGGCGTTCGTGCCGGACAACTCCAAACCGATGCACGCGTTGGCAAAGGCAGCACCCATGCGGTGGGCCAGCAACCCGGGAACCGTTCCCCCGTTGTAGTCAATGGATTCAATGCCGCAAAGCACCAATTCGTAGGGATTGGCCTGAACGTATTCGGCAATCCACTGCGCCACCTGATTGCCGGATTCCGGACGCGCGTCAATGCGCACGGCGTCGTCTGCGCCTATGGCCAAAGCCTTGCGCAACGTAGGTTCCACGCTGGCGTCACCAACGATCAAGGCCGTTACTTGGGTAGCCAAACCGGCTTCCTTCATTTGCAGCGCCTTGGTCAGGCCAAATTCATCGTGCGGATTGATGACAAACTGAATGCCTTGTGCGTCCAATGCGGCACCGTCGGCCGTGAACTGGATTTTGGAGGTGGTATCCGGCACGTGGCTGATACAGACCAATATTTTCATGAGCTTCGGATTGAAATTTGAGCCTTTTTGATGGGCATGCGCCTGACATTCGCAAAAGTACGGCATGCTTGCCGTATTTTTGCCGACCTTATAGCAAGCGCAACACCATGAGAGTTATTCAATACCGCGAAGCGGTGGCTGAGGCCATGAGCGAAGAAATGCGCCGCGACGAGAACGTTTATTTGATGGGCGAAGAGGTGGCCGAGTACAACGGTGCGTACAAGGCCTCCAAAGGCATGCTGGACGAGTTTGGCCCCAAACGCGTGCTGGACACCCCCATCGCAGAGCTTGGTTTTGCCGGCATTGCCGTGGGTTCGGCGATGAACGGATTGCGTCCGATTGTGGAGTTCATGACCTGGAACTTTTCGTTGGTGGCCATCGACCAAATCATTTCCAACGCCGCCAAAATGCGTCAAATGAGCGGCGGTCAATTTACCATACCGATTGTCTTTCGCGGCCCAACCGCTTCAGCAGGCCAGTTGGGCGCTACCCACAGCCAAGCGTTTGAGAGTTGGTACGCCAATTGCCCCGGCTTGAAAGTGGTGGTCCCGTCTACTCCTTATGACCTCAAAGGTTTGCTCAAATCTGCTATTCGCGACGACGACCCCGTTTTGATCATGGAGTCCGAACAGATGTACGGAGACAAGGGCGAGGTTCCTGAAGAAGAATACTTGATCCCCATTGGGGTGGCAGACATCAAGCGCCCGGGAACGGACGTGACCATTGTTTCCTTTGGCAAAATCATCAAGGTGGCTTTAGCAGCTGCGGAGCAGTTGGCCGAAGAGGGCATTTCCTGCGAAGTCATTGACTTGCGCACGGTTCGCCCCATCGACTACGACACCGTTATTGAATCCGTCAAAAAGACCAACCGTTTGGTTTGCGTGGAAGAGGCTTGGCCCTTGGGCAGCATTTCCACCGAGATTGCATACATGGTTCAAAAGCGCGCGTTCGATTACTTGGACGCTCCGGTTCGCCGCTTGACCACCGCGGACACCCCTGCCGCCTACGCCCCTACCTTGATGGAAGCTTTCCTGCCTTCCGTGGATCAAGTGAAGACCGTTGTTCGGGAAGTCGCTTACCAAAACACATAATTCCTAAACACCAAATCCCCTGATTTTCATTTTATAGACTATGGAAAACATCACAACCCTAATTCCGCTGCTTGGCCTGGTAGGTTTGGCAGTCATGATTGTGAAGGCCCTGTGGGTCAACAAGCAAGACGCCGGAGACGCCAACATGGTGGAACTGGCCGGTTACATCGCCCGTGGGGCACAAGCCTTCTTGCGCGCTGAATGGCGCGTTTTGTCTGTATTTGTAGTTGTAGCAGCGGTGCTGTTGGGCTGGTCTGCGGAGATTGAATTGGAAGGAAGAGCAGAACACTCCGATTGGTTGATTGCCATCGCATTCATCATTGGGGCTGTATTTTCTGCCTTTGCGGGCTGGATTGGCATGAGCATTGCCACCAAGGCCAACGTGCGCACCACGCAAGCCGCGCGCACTTCCTTGAAGAAGGCCTTGGAAGTTTCCTTCACGGGCGGTACGGTGATGGGCTTGGGCGTTGCCGGTTTGGCCATTCTGGGCATCGGAACGTTGTTCATTGTTTTCAACAACCTATACACGGACATGGCTCAAGCCCTAGAGGTTTTGGCCGGTTTCTCCCTGGGTGCTGAGTCCATTGCCTTGTTCGCGCGCGTTGGCGGCGGTATTTACACCAAGGCGGCCGACGTAGGCGCTGACTTAGTGGGCAAGGTAGAAGCAGGCATCCCCGAGGACGACCCCCGCAACCCAGCGACCATTGCAGATAACGTTGGCGACAACGTGGGCGACGTAGCCGGTATGGGTGCTGATTTGTTCGGTTCGTACGTGGCCACCATGTTGGCCACTATGGTTTTAGGCCGCGAGCTCGTGTCCGACGCGGAGATTGCTCCCACCATTTTGTTGCCCATGGTCATTGGTGGATTGGGAATTTTGTTCTCGATTGTTGGAACGTTCTTCGTTCGCATCAAAGGCGAGGACAGCTCCGTCATGAACGCCCTGAATATGGGCAACTGGAGTTCCATGATTTTAACCGCTGTGGCATCGTACTTCATCATTGACTGGCTGCTGCCTGCGGAAATGATCTTTGAGCGCGGAGGTGTTGAATCCGTGATTACGTCGATCAACGTTTTCTGGTCCGTCATCCTGGGCTTGGTGGTGGGTACCTTGATGAGCTTGGTTACCGAGTACTACACCTCCATGGGGCGCCGTCCGGTGGACAGCATTGTGCAGCAGTCCGGTACGGGCCACGGCACCAACGTCATTGGCGGTTTGGCCATCGGTATGGAATCCACCGTGCTGCCCATCATTATTTTGGCGGCCGGTATTTATGGTGCCTTCGAATTGGCCGGTTTGTACGGTGTTGCCATTGCCGCTACGGGCATGATGGCCACCACGGCCATGCAGTTGGCCATTGACGCTTTCGGCCCGATTGCGGACAACGCTGGCGGTATTGCGGAAATGAGCCACTTGCCTGCAGAAGTGCGCGAGCGCACAGACAATTTGGATGCGGTGGGCAACACCACGGCAGCTACCGGCAAGGGTTTTGCCATTGCCTCTGCAGCCTTGACGGCCCTGGCTTTGTTTGCAGCCTACGTTGAATTGGCCGGCATCACCGGAATCGACATTTACAAGGCCAAGGTTTTGGCGATGTTGTTTGTGGGCGCCATGATTCCGTTCTTCTTCAGTTCTTTGGCCATCAGTGCGGTGGGCAAGGCAGCCATGGACATGGTGAAGGAGGTTCGCCGTCAGTTTCGCGAGATTCCAGGCATCATGGAAGGAACGGCGAAGCCAGAGTACGAAAAGTGCGTTGAAATTTCTACCAAGGCGTCCATTCGCCAGATGATTGCTCCCGGCGCTTTGGCGCTTTTGTCTCCCGTATTCGTAGGCTTTGCCTTCGGTCCGGAAGCATTGGGCGGTTTGTTGGCCGGCATCACCGTGAGCGGTGTGTTGATGGGCATGTTCCAAAACAACGCCGGTGGCGCTTGGGACAACGCCAAAAAGAGTTTTGAAAAAGGAGTTGTTATTGACGGTCAAGCCTTCAAGAAAGGGTCTGAGCCGCACAAGGCAGCCGTTACCGGCGACACCGTGGGTGATCCCTTCAAGGATACGTCCGGTCCGTCCATGAACATCCTCATCAAGTTGACGTCCATCGTGGCGTTGGTCATTGCACCGTTCATCAACGAAGGCGCTGCGGGTCACGCAGGTGCTGAATCCTGCAACCACGCGGGTACTGAGATGCATGCCGGTGCTGCAGAAGGCAAATCCTGCTGCGCTTCCATGGGAGCTGCTGCGGACACCACCGTTGCCGCTGCAGGTGAGGAAAAGGCTTGCTGCGCAGACGGAAAGGCCGATAAAGGATCCGCTAAGGAGTCTTGCGACCACGGCGACCACGGTGCGGAGCACCACGGCGGCCACTGAGTGGTGTAGCCAGCGACCGATTGAATTAAAAAGGCCCGGGGCATTCGCCCCGGGCCTTTTTAATTCCCCGTATTTTAATTTCCGCGCGCCCTTACTTGAGCACTTCCAAAAGCACAAAGGTTCCGGCAATAAGCAGGGTAGACCACACATTCAACCAAGCGCCTTTGCGCGCCATGTAGCCCACCGTCAGTCTTCCGGATGCAAAGACCACGGCGTTGGGCGGCGTGGCCATGGGGAGCATAAAGGCGCAGCTGGCACCGATGGTGAGCGGAACGGCCAAGGTTTCAAAAGGAATCCCCTGGGCTTTACTGAGCGCCAACACAATGGGCAGTAAGGCACTCACCAAGGCCATGTTGCTGAGGAATTCCGTGCTCCAAACGGCAATCGCCGTCACCAAGAAAATCCACGCCCAAATGGGCAAATGCCAGCTGTGCAGTGCGGTTAAGGCGTCCAGCCATCCGCTGGCCATCATGCCGGAAGCCAGGGCCATTCCGCCGCCAAAAAGCAGTAAGATTCCCCACTCAATGCGTTGCGCGTCCTCCCAAGTCAGCAGACGTTGACCGTGCCGGTCCGATCCAACAAAAAGGGTCAAGGCCCCCAGCAAACCAATGTGTTGGTCTTTGATGGCCCAGCCCAGCGGCGCAAAAAGGGGTTCCAGAAATTGCTGCCCCATCCACGCCAAAGCGACTGAACCAAAGATCAAAAGCATGCGTTTTTCGCCAGACGTCCAGGGTTCCGCCTTGGGCCAAACAACCGAACGCAAATCCATTCGCGTAATTCCGGCGCGCAAGGTGAAATAGGCAGCTAACAGAAGCCCTAAGGACAGCGGAAAGGCCACAGCAGACCACTCCAAAAAGGAGGTGTCAACCCCCAAAACGGACGACCGAAATCCCGCATACACCAAGTTTGGCGGGGTTCCGATTAGGGTACCGATGCCGCCGATGTTGGCTCCCCAAGCCATACCCAGCAAAATACTGCGCTCCAAGGCAATGGAGTCTGAACCGTCGGGATCGCCCGGTAAATGGGCCACCAACGAAAGGGTTAGGGGGAGCATCATGACGGCCGTGGCGGTGTTGCTCATCCACAAACTCAGACCGTAGGTTGCGGCCATGACGCCGGCCAACACCCAATCCGTTCGCTTGCCAACGCGGCGCAAAATAGCCAGGGCCAACCGGCGGTGGAGTCCGTGTTTTTCAATGCCGCGTGCCAGAAAGAAACCGCCCATGAACAAGAAAATCAGCGGATTGCTGTAGGAAGAGGCCAGGGCAGCGTCGTCCAAAGTCCCGGTGACGCCAAAAACCACCAACGGCAGCAGGGCCGTGGCTGCTAAGGGAACAGCCTCCGTGAACCACCACAACAGCATCCACAGCACCAAACCAAAAACGGTATTTTGTTCCGGGGTAAAGGCAGCTTGTTGGGCCAGGATGAACAGCAGCGGCCCCAGCACGAGGGCTGCGGTTTGAAGGGTCCACCGCCTCGGCTGAAATACGTTCATGGGGTGCTAAAAACGTTTTAGAAAAGCCCGTTTAATTCGGCGTCCACACGGCTGATGATCTCGCCCAAATCTTCGGCGCTCTCGGGGAAGCGGTTGTGGTCCACGTCAATCACCAGCAAACGGCCCTTGTCGTAGGTAGAAATCCACGCTTCGTAGCGCTCGTTCAAGCGCTGCAAGTAGTCCAGCCGGATGGAGGTTTCGTAGGATCGTCCACGTTTTTGGATTTGCCCCACCAGGGTCGGGACCGACGCGCGCAAATAAATCAACAAATCGGGTGCTTGGATGAAACCATCCATCAATTCAAACAGGGCAGAGTAGTTGTTGAAATCGCGGGAAGTCATCAGGCCCATGGCGTGCAAGTTGGGCGCAAAGATGAACGCATCTTCGTAAATGGTGCGGTCTTGAACCACGTTCCGGTTGTTCCGACGGATGTCCACCACCTGCCGAAAACGGCTGTTCAGGAAGTAGATCTGGAGGTTGAAGGACCAACGCTGCATTTCGGCATAGAAGTCGTCCAAATAAGGGTTTTCATCAACATCCTCAAAGTGTGCTTCCCAACCGTAGTGTCGGGACAACAACTCGGTCAGGGTAGTCTTCCCCGACCCAATATTTCCGGCTATGGCTATGTGCATGGACCAAAGATAGGGTTATTCTTGGAAGCGATTGCGGAGCTCCAGCAGCGATTCTAAGTGCGTCCGATCGTTCCACAGGCGAGGTACTTTGTTTTGGCCGCCCAGCTTGCCTTTTTCCCGCATCCATCGCTCAAACAAACCCTTGGGAGCAGCGTGTACGCGCGGGAGTCCTAAGATGAGGTCGTCGGTTCGCTTGGAATCGTAGTCTGAATTCAATTCGCGCAGGGTGCGGTCCAGGGTCTGAATGAAACCGTCCATAGACTGGGGTTCGCGGTGAAATTCCACCAGCCATTCGTGCCCGCCGTTGCCGGAAGTGCCGTGCCACGGTGCGGCCGTGTAGTCGCACAATTCCGCGTTGGATTCCGTGCAGGCAAGGGCCATGGCCTTCTCCGCGTTGTCCAAAATAACTTCCTCGCCAAACGCATTGATGTACAAACGGGTGCGTCCGGCAAATTCAATCCGGTAGGGGGCCGTAGAAACAAACCGAACCGTATCTCCCGGGAGGTAGCGCCACAAGCCGCTGGCCGTACTGATGACCACCGCGTAGGTTTCGCCAACCTCCACATCGCCCAATCCTACCGCAATGGAGTTGGTGCCGCGGTACGCACTCATGGGGATGAATTCAAAGTACACGCCGCGGTTGGTCAGCAACGCCATTCCGGGGACACCGGAGCGGTCCTGTACCGCGAAGTAGCCTTCCGTTGCGTTGTAACTTTCCATATAGTGCAGGCGACTTCCCGGAAAAAGCGCGTCAAAACTGTCCCGGTAGGGTGCCAAATTCATGGCGCCGTGCGCAAACAACTCCAAGTTGGGCCACAGTTCATGCAAATTTTCAACCCCTGCTTTTTCGCGCGCCCGGCGAAGTAAGACCAAGAGCCACGACGGCACGCCAAAAAGGGAGGTTATGTTCTCGTGCAGTGCTTGGTCTAACGTCCGCTCCATTTTGACGTCCCAATCCTTAAGTAAGGCCACTTCCAAGTTCGGACAGGAACGCCACTTAGCCCAAAAAGGCAAATTTTGGGTCAAAATAGCGGATAAGTCGCCGGTGCGTGCGGGGAACTCCGGGTGCGTTAGAACATGTCCGGCCAGCCGGAGTGATTTTCCCTCGAACAGCCGAGAATTTGGAACCCAGCGCTGGTACATCGCCAGTAAATCATGACCGGCCGCGTAGTGGTTGCGCACCAGGCTCTCGCGGGTGATGGGAATGAACTTACTGCGGGTACTGGTGGTTCCGCTGCTCTTCGCAAAGCAAGCTACGGATCCCGGCCAAAGCCGGTCTGGGGCACCGGTCATGGCGTCTTCAATGTAGGGCAACAGTTGGTCGTATTCTACCAAGGGAACCTCGTTCCGCCAGGCCTCTTGCGTTTGGATTTTGTCAAAACCGTTCAATGCTCCGTAAACGGACTGCGATCCGCGTGCCAAAAGCCATTGAAATTCAAGAGATTGGTGTTCTTCCGGATGCGCAAAAGCACGATCCAAAACGGGGTGCCGTCGGCTCAAATACCAAAACAGGGTGCGGTTGATGGACGGTAGGAACACGGGTTGCCGTACTTTTAGTACTTGCAAGGTACAAAACCCCATGAATTCACTTTTTCTCCTCAAAAAAATGCGCGCAGTGCGGGAAGATGGCCGCGCGCTGTACTACTTAGACGCCGGATCCATGCCGGTAGCGGTTCATTCCCTGGTTGGCAAGGAAATTACGTTGGAGGCCACTGGCAAACGCGTGTGCAACGGTTGCCAGAAGGAAGTGCAGGAGTTGTTCCGCATGGGCTACTGCCGGTCGTGTTTTTTCACGCATCCGGCCGCCGGCGCAAGCCTGGTTAGCCCGGAGAAGAGCACGGCGCATTTGGGCATTGAAGACCGGGATTTGGCCTACGAGCAAGCCCTGCAGCTCCAGCCCCACGTGGTGTACCTAGCCCATACGGGTGCAGTCAAAGTAGGCGTTACCCGCGCCCAGCAGCCAGAAACCCGGTGGCTGGACCAAGGGGCTACAGAGGCCATCGTTTTGGCCCAAACCACCAACCGGTACGAAGCTGGGCTGCTGGAAGTGCACTTGAAAAACTACTTTCCAGACAAAACCCAATGGCAATCCCTGGTCAAAGGAAGTTCCCCCGGCGGCGTGGACTGGAACGCAGAGCGCACCAAAGCACTGGAACATTTTCAACCGGAATGGATGGCTTGGGTTCAGGAAATGAACGGTCCTTGGCGGGTAGAGTACCCCGTAGTGCAGTACGCCACCAAACCCAGCTATTTGTCCCTGGAAAAGACCCCCGAGTTTACGGGCCGACTGTCCGGAATACGCGGACAGTATTTAATTTTCGAAGACAGCAGGGTGTTCAATGTGCGCGGACACGAAGGACACGAGGTTCGCTTGCGCGTTCGGCCGTAACCGCTTCCAGCGCGGGGTTTTGCGCGTGGAGGATTATTCGGAAGCCCAATCCAGCTCTTCGCCTTCGCTCAAACCAAAGCGCTTGCGGAACCACCAAGACGCCGCGTACATAAACGGGGTATCCAGAGCAGCCATGACCACCTTAAACAACCAGCCGTCCAGGATGTACT